>Ga0129298_10001191_pt1 | contig 10796 bp, 12 predicted proteins | sample I19B2metaG_FD_94707 | JGI IMG/M metagenome (GOLD analysis project Ga0129298, IMG submission 94707) | Lake sediment bacterial and archeal communities from Gulf of Boni, Indonesia to study Microbial Dark Matter (Phase II) - ​I19B2 metaG | ecosystem: Environmental > Aquatic > Freshwater > Lake >...
GAAGGAATCAGAACCCTTGCAGACTTCAGGTATAAAAAACATTACAAGGCAGAGCCGGGCGAGGACGGAGGGGCAGCGAACTGCTCGGGCCGCTATGGGGAGGACTTGGTTATCAAAGTACCCCAGGGGACTGTAGTTAAGGAAGAAGAAACTGGACGTATACTGGCAGACCTGATTAAAGTGGGCCAGACGGCAGTTATCGCAAAGGGCGGCAAGGGTGGTGCAGGAAACCAGCATTTTGCCACTCCTACAAGACAGGTTCCGAATTTTGCAAAAAGCGGCGAGCCGGGAGAGGAAAGATGGGTAATGCTTGAATTGAAGCTGCTTGCTGATGTGGGGCTTATCGGCTACCCCAATGTCGGAAAATCAACGCTCCTTTCCATGGTTTCTGCAGCAAAGCCCAAGATTGCAAACTATCATTTTACCACTATAGAGCCAAATCTCGGTGTTGTGAGGCTTGAAGAAGGCACCAGCTTTGTGATAGCTGATATACCTGGCCTGATAGAAGGTGCTCATGAAGGCGTCGGACTTGGACATGAATTCCTAAAACATGTGGAAAGGACAAAGCTGCTGGTGCATGTGGTTGATGTATCAGGTCTGGAAGGAAGGGACCCTGTTTCGGATTTTGATGTTATAAATGAAGAATTGCAGAAATATAATCCCGTACTTGCTTCAAAACCTCAGATAGTGGCTGCCAATAAAACTGATATAACAGGGGCCGATGAGAACCTCAAGGCTTTCACGGGAAAAATGGAAGCCAGAGGCTACAGGGTATTTCCCATATCCGCAGCGACCAATAAAGGCTTGAAGGAATTGATGTATCATGCTGCGGACAGGCTTAAGGAAATTCCGGATGCAGTATTGTTGGAAAAGCAGGATGATCAGGTAGTATATACGGCTGAAGAGGAAAAACCTTTTGAGATACGTAAGGAAAATGACAAGTATGTAGTAGAAGGGAAATGGGTCAGGAAAATTGTAAACTCAACAAATTTTACCGATTATGAATCCCTCCAGTATTTTCAGAGGTCAATAAAAAGTAAAGGTATAATAGATGCTCTTGAAGAGATGGGAATAAATGAGGGTGAAACAGTAAAAATGTATGACATAGAGTTTGAATATGTCAGATGAAAACAGAGCCTTCATGTGGTGGAAACTTGCTTTAACAGCTGCATAAAGAGGATAAAATCCTATGGACAAACTGTATGCAGCTATTGTAAAATATAGTTGTAACATACTTGATAATGTAAGAACCTTTGACACGGAGGAATGTATTCTGTTCTACGAAGTACATAGGAGGAAAACCCGGAAAGAGATTGAAGTTTGATATTTGGGGGTGGATACATAGGATTCCATCCCCTCTTTCATATTGTTTAGATAGTTTACGATTTATGTCCAAGATATCAGCTAAGATTAATCATAAATCATATAGATAATTGATGATAGGAGAATGAAGAATGTTGACCGGTAAACAGCGCAGTTATTTAAGGAGCCTTGCAAATACAGTCCAGCCTATTTTCCAGGTAGGAAAGGGTGGAGTTGGTGAAAACATGATAAAACAATTCAATGATGCTCTGGAGGCCAGAGAACTAGTAAAGGCAACCGTGCTGAAAAATGCCCTGTCCGATACCAGGGAAATCTGTGAAGAAATCGCAAACCAGACCGGCGCAGAAATAGTACAGGTTATAGGCAGCAAATTTGTTCTGTACAGGGAATCCAGAGAAAACAGGGTCATAGAGCTGCCTTGAACAGGCAGCCAGTGCCATTTCACATAATTTATTTCTAGAAATAAATTATGCTTTCGGCGAGTTTATAGTTAACCAAATTTAAAAGTGATTTTTGCAGCAATGAAATCACCCCTTTCACAGGTGATTTCCTATCTGGAAATCACTAAGTTTAAATTTGGTTACCTTTAGTCGGATGTGCTTGGGGGTGAGGTTATGGTTTTTAAAAGCTTAATTGCGGCAGGTGTTATAATATTGGCTTTGCTGGCATCCTCGTGCGGTTAAGGCACAACTGACGGCTTCAATCCGGAAAAATACAGGGAGAAAGCAAGAGAAACGCGAAAAGAAGGAAGTATCACTCCTGAAAAGAGAAATGAAATGCTAAAGAGTATATTTCCAAATTACAAGAAAAAGGAATGAACCATTAATAAAAAGCACTAAATCATCAAGAATAAAGGGCATGCAATGAAAATATAATTTTATATGGCACCAGTGTATTTATTTGATCAACGGCCTTGTGTACGATTTGTCCCCAGTTTTCCGGAGGGAGAAGAATGAGCAGTTTTAATGACCTTAACATTACGCCTGATGAAAAAGACCTGAAAGGTGAATGCCTGGAATTGATAAAAAAAATTGAAGAAGCATATAAAATATATAAAATCAGCGAAATGTTTCTACGTGATGTTTCAGATGACTATGGCAAGCAGAAAATAGCAAAGCTCCGCCTTGATTTTGCCAGCCACCGGCTTAATCACCTATTGGAGGAGGCCAGGGATAAAGGGATAGGAATAAACGATATTGAAATCATGAAAAATTTCTTTAACAGTGGTATTTGGACAGCTACAGACTGCCAGTATATCCAGAAAGATGACTGAATAAAAATTATTCCCTGATTTTGGTAAGACTCTCGATAATTTCGGCGTAAATGGCCTGGGAATGTTTCTTCCAGTTTTCACAGATCGTCCGTGCGTCATTCCTGGTACCCACCATTACTTTCAGATCTATAAGTGAGAAGTTATCTTCATGCACTCCGCAAGAAATAATGTATTCGTTTTCACTTTCAGGAGTGAAGTCGGCTGTTATCAATGTTTCATTTTTAATGTTTTTTCTCAGTAGTATAATGGCATTATCTATCCTGGATTTGATTCCCGCAGGAACGATATCAAGAAAATAATCCAATGTCTGTCTACCACCTGTAGTTATGCTGTATATGGTTTTTCCGTCCGTCTGGCTTGATGAGAGGAAATTGCTTTCACAAAGCTCATTTAGGTATTGCTGCAGGAAGAAATAATTCATGAATTTATTTTCCAGAACTATTTTTGTAACTTGCGGATTGCTGACCGGCATATTCAGTTTTTCTATAAGGTAAAGGAGTATTACCTTGTTTTCAGCAAGCTCCCTTGTGCTGCCCGAACTCATTTTAACCTCCGGTGCCAATGCATTTTTTATATTATAACACATATGACTGAGGTGTTCCATATTACCCGCAGATGTAGAGGGGTCTATAATCAGTAAAGCTGTATTTTTTTAGCATTACAGAACATAAGTTTATATTGACTCAATCCTGCAGATGTCGATTGTTGACATTGCATGAAGTTTAATTTATGCTTAAATTGATTTTGACAAAATACTTGTTGAGGATGTGGAATTGATGAGCCTTTTTGACTTGAACGGAAATGTAGCCGTCGTCACCGGAGCTTCCAGAGGGCTTGGACAAGCCATGGCCATAGCCCTTGCCGAGCATGGTGCCGACATTGCTCTTGTCCAACGCACTAACAAGGACACTGCTACAAAAAATGCGGTTCTGCAGTTGGGAAGAAGATGTGAAATAATACTTTGCGACCTTGACGATAATGAACAGGTCAAAAATATCATGCCGGAGGTTGACAGGCTCTTCGGGCATGTAGAAATTCTCGTAAACAATGCCGGCATTCAGCGCCGTTCACCTGCAGTCGATTTTCCCGAAGACGATTGGGATGATGTTTTGAATGTAAACCTGAAATCCGTTTTTCTGCTGTGCCAGCAGGCTGGGAAGAGGATGCTGCCAAAGGGTTACGGGAAAATCATAAACATTTCTTCCCTGATGGTGTTCCAGGGGGGCATAACAGTACCGGCATATGCTGCTGCAAAGGGCGGCGTGGGTCAGCTTACCAAGGCATTGTCGAATGAGTGGGCAGCACATGGCGTGAATGTCAATTCAATAGCTCCGGGTTACATGGCGACAGATATGAATGAAGCCCTAATGAAAAATGAAGTGCGCAGCAGACAGATTATGGAACGCATACCTGCCGGACGCTGGGGAAAGCCTGAGGATATGAAGGGGGCTGTAGTTTTCCTGGCATCCCATGCTTCAGACTATGTAAACGGACATGTGCTGGTTGTGGATGGAGGCTGGATGGGCAGGTAATAATGCCTCTGAAGTAGAATTAAAGTTTGAAGGCAATACTAAAGTTATTAAACAATACATAGAGGTGTTCTGTGGAATTTTTGGAAGAATTTCAAAACCGGCTGAAGGAATGGGGTGCTACTTTTGTAGGTTTTTCAAAGGTGCATGACAAGCTCTCTCCAGGTCTGAAGCCGGTCGGAAACGCAGTGACAATAGGCATAAGGCTGTCAGATTTTATTATCGACCAGATAGACAGCTTCCCCACCTATGCGTATTTTCACCATTACAGGACAGTAAACGCTCTGATTGACCACATCACCCTGAGAGGACTGCTGTTTTTACAGGATAATGGGTACAAGGCTATGGCTGTGGCAGCGTCGCAAACGGTAAATGATACGGAGGATAAATACTGCGGCATATTCCCGCATAAGACTGCAGCCGTTACTGCCGGTCTGGGGTGGATAGGCAGGAACGGACTTTTTATCAGTAATGAATACGGCCCAAGGGTGAGGTTGGGGACCATCCTGACAGATATGGAACTTCCGGCCGGGGAAAATATGGTGAAAGACTCCTGCGGAAGCTGCAGGAAGTGTGTTGAAGCCTGTCCTGCGATGGCATTAACAGGCAACTGCTGGGAAGCCGGTTGTGACAGGAGCAGGGTGGTTGATGCAAAGGCATGCAGCGATTATATGAATTCCAAGTTCAAACATATAGGCAGGGGCTCTGTTTGCGGAATATGCATCAGGGTCTGCCCCCAGGGTGAAAAGAGGGGCAGAGGGCAGGGAAAAGAATAAGCTGAAGAAAAATGCCAATTGAAGTAAAGAACAATTCAAAGTTAAAGAATAATTCCAGGTTAGAGCATAAGTTAAAGTTAAGATAAAATAATCATTTTTGAGAGGTAAGGAAAATGTCCAGGGGAACAAACAAAGCTGTTCTATTTGATATGGATGGAGTACTGGTGGATTCTGAACCTGTAATAGAAGCCGCTGCAATCGCCGGTTTGAAGGAATATGGGGTTGATGCAAAACCCGAAGACTTTATGCCCTTTGTAGGAACCGGAGAAGACAGATATATAGGCGGAGTCGCTGAAAAATACGGTGTCAAATACAAACTTGAAATGAAGGCACGGGTTTACCAGATCTATCTTGATATAGTACAGTCAAAACTCAAGGTTTATGAAGGTGTTGTTGAGCTGCTTTCGAAGCTGAAGGCTGAAGGCTGGAAGCTGGCTCTGGCCAGCAGTGCGGACAGGATAAAGATCGAGGCCAACCTCAAGGTGGCGGGCATACCAGTGTCTGTCTTTTCAGCTGTAATCAGCGGGGAAGATGTGGTCAACAAAAAGCCTTCACCTGATATCTACCTGAAGGCCGCAGATAAGACCGGTACGGCACCGGCTGATTGCTTTGTGGTGGAGGATGCCCTGAACGGAATTGCAGCGGCGAAAGCTGCGGGAATGAAATGCATAGCCATTGCTTCCACATTTGCGGAAGATTTACTGGAAAAGGAGCAGCCGGATTTTATATGTAAAAAGGTAACGGATGTTTATATGATACTTAAATAATCGCATACTGATCCATATATATAATGAAAGAATTCGCTTGAATTTTATAGACACTTTAAATATATAGTGATAAAATTTTTATTATAAGATTAAGAAATTTTAGTCTTATCAAACAAGGAATATAAGTTAATATCTAGTTATAAGTGTCCGGTGCGCTGCACCGGCAAGAGGGAAATGGGTGAAAAACCCATGCGGTCCCGCCGCTGTAAAGGGGAGGAATCCTACATAGTGCCACTGGTTGACCGGGAAGGCGTAGGAGGACTGAGAACCTAAGCCAGAAGACCTGCTTATGACTGATCTTCAAGTTACCTGCGAGAGATGGGGAAGAATGATCATACTGCAATCTGTGGATTTCACCCTTTATTCTTTCAAGGATAAAGGGCTTTTTATTTACTTTAAACAGGAGAATAAACATGCTTGACAAGATTGAGATTGTGAACCCTGCAGATATCGAGAAAAGAAGCTTTGAAATACTTTCCGGCATACTGGGGGACAGAGCCTTTCCAAAGCTTCATGAGCCTGTAATAAAAAGGGTAATACATACTACGGCGGACTTTGAATATGCTGACATTTTAAATATCAGTCCGGGTGCTGTTGAAGCAGGGCTTGAGGCAATAAAGTCAGGCTTTAACATAGTAACGGACACAAAAATGGCAGCCGCAGGTATCAACAAAAAAAAGTTATCGTCTTATGGCGGTCAGGTCGCATGCTTTATGGACGATGAAAATATTGCTCTGGATGCAAAACAAAAAAACGTAACACGAGCGTCACTTTGCATGGAAAAGGCCTCGGATGATCCGAAAAACGGTATTTTTGTAATAGGTAATGCCCCAACTGCGCTTATCAGGCTATATGAACTGATAGCTCAGGGGTTGGCCTCACCTTTTCTTGTCATAGGTGTTCCGGTAGGGTTTGTGAATGTTGTTGAATCAAAGGAGCTCATAAAGAAGGCCGGCATTCCGTTTATCATATCGGAAGGCAGGAAGGGCGGCAGCAATGTAGCCGCTGCGATAGTGAATGCAATGCTGTATATGCTGTAAGCTGGAGACAAAAGCATGATGGATTATGTCACAATTAACGGAAAAAAGTACAGGAAGGGTTATACAACCGGCTCCTGTGCGGCAGCTGCCGCCAGGGCTGCTGTGAAGATGCTCTTTGACGGCACTGCTGTGGAACAGGTTGAAATAGATACGCCTGCAGGGGTAAGACTGAACCTTCCGGTTTCGGATATATGCCTGAGGGGGGATAGTGCAAGTTGTGCCGTAATAAAGGATGGAGGAGACGATCCTGATGCAACCACCGGCCTGAAAATATTTGCAAGGGCGGTAGAGATAAATGACAGGAGCATAAGCATAACTTCCGGAGAAGGGATAGGGATAGTCACTCTGCCGGGTTTGAAAGTCCCGGTGGGCCAGCCGGCAATCAATCCCGTTCCAATGAAAATGATTCTTAAGGAAGTCGGTGAGGTTTTGCCGGAAGGCAGAGGTGTTGAGGTGTGTATAACTGTTCCCGGCGGAGAAGAGGCAGCCCGGAAGACCTATAACCCAAAGCTCGGGATCAAGGGGGGGATTTCCATCCTTGGAACTTCGGGCATTGTAGAGCCTATGTCGGAGGAAGCATGGAAGGAATCGCTGGAGCTTGAACTGAAAATTATGGCCGAAAAGGGCTTTAAACAGCTCGTGTTTACTTCGGGGAATTACGGCAGAGATTTTGCTGTTGAAAAATTAGGAATTGATGATGCATGTATAATCAAGATAAGCAACTTCGTGGGTTTTATGCTGGACAAGGCTTCCGAGAACGGTATGGAGGAAATACTGCTGGTTGGACATCCGGGCAAGCTGGTAAAGGTTGCGGCGGGTATATTCCATACTCACAGCAGGGTGGCTGATGCCAGGATGGAAATTCTGGCAGCTTATGCAGCCCTTGAAGGTGCGTCAGGGGAAGTTACCGGACATATATACGGCTGCAGGACAACGGATGCTGCGGATGAAATTATCCGCATATACGGGTTGGAGCGGGTTTATGAAAGAATAACCTCAAATGTGTCCAGAAGATGCAGCGAGTACACTTTTAATAAAATCAAAGTGGGTACGGTTCTGTTCAATTCTTCAGATACACTGTTGTACATTGATGAGCCCGGAAAGGGAATATTGGAAAGGGTAAGGAGCAGTCATGAAGAATAAGCTGCATATAGTGGGGATAGGGCCGGGCCAGAAGGACCTGATCCATCCTGCCGCAGAAAAAATAATAGGTGAAAGCGATGTATTGATTGGCGGTAAACGCAACCTTGAGCTGTTCAGCCATATGAAGAAGGAAATTGTTGTGATAGGCAGCAACCTTGGCGAAATTAAAACCTACATTGAACAGAACCTGGGAAAAAAGAAAATTGCCGTGATAGCAACCGGGGATCCTGGGATCTACAGTGTTATGGGGTATTTGAAAACAAACCTGGCAGATGTTGAACTTGAAGTTTTACCGGGCATAAGCTCACTGCAGTATTTATGCAGCAAGCTTGGGCTCTCGTGGGAGGATATGTACATAACAAGCTTTCATGGGAGGGAACAGACCGGCTTGAAGGATATTATCGCCAATAATGACAAGGTTGCCATATTCACAGGAGGCAACTGCACTCCTGCGGTTGTGTGTTCCAAACTGGCCGGTATGGGACTGGAAGGTATTAAAATTGCGGTGGGGGAGAACCTTTCCTACGGTGACGAAAGAGTTGTGGAAGGCACTCCTGAAGAAATAGCGGAAATGGATTTCAAAGAGCTTACTCTTATGATAGTGCAGCATAAGGAAGGTTTTTCAGCAGGAGCCCGTGCCTGGAATTATACAACTCCGGGTTTGCCGGATGAAATGTTTGTCCGTGGAGATGTGCCGATGACCAAGGAGGAAATCAGGGCAGTATCTCTGTCAAAGTTAAGGCTTGAGAAAAACAGCATTATATATGATATAGGAGCAGGCACAGGTTCGGTTTCCATTGAATGTGCTCTGAATGCCGGGAACGGCAAGGTGTTTGCTGTGGAAAAAAATATTGAAGCTATTGAGCTGATAGAAAATAATATTAAAAAATTCGGTGTAAGCAACATTCATGTCATTCAAGGCGAGGCTCCGTATGTTTTAAGTGGACTGCCAGAACCGGACAGGGTATTTGTAGGAGGAAGCTCGGGAAACATGAATGAAATCCTGGGTTGGATTGCCGGAACGGTCAAACCTGTCAGAGTTGTGGCAAATGCAGTTACCATAGAATCTGTTTTCGAGACCATAGACGGCTTTGAAAAGAAAGGGTTTAAAAACCTGGATATTGCCAGCGTATCGGTTGCCCGGGCAAAGACGGTTGGCAGGAAGCATTTGATGCAGGCCCTAAACCCGGTATATATAATAAGCGCGGAAAAATTGTAGGGTGTAAATATAACACATTTATGGAGGTCCAGAATGTCAGGTACATTATACGGAGTAGGCATAGGTCCGGGAGACCCGGAACTGGTTACACTTAAAGCTAAGAGAATTCTTGAGTCCGCAGATTACATTGCTGTTCCCAAAACGGCTTCCGAAAGGGGAAGCCAGGCATTATCAATAGTTGAGAAGGTATTGGAGTGTGAAAAGGAAATAATTGAATTGCTGTTTCCTATGAGCTTTGATGAAAAACTTCTGGGAGAGAGCTGGAACAGCGCGCTGGCCCAGCTTAAGGAAAAGCTTGACGACGGCAGGGATGTGGCATTTATTACCCTGGGGGATCCAACCATATACAGTACCTATATGTATATGCATAAAACCCTCAAGCAGCAAGGCTATAACATCGAAATAATACCCGGTATAACTTCCTTCTGTGCTTCTGCTGCGCGTGCAGGCATCAGTCTGGGAGAAAACAGGGAATCAATCGCCATAGTGCCTTCAGCATATGAGTGCGAGAACCTTGGTGATATACTTGACGGTTTTGACAACATAGTACTGATGAAGGTGGCTAAGGCATTACCCTCACTGAAAGACAAGCTGGAAAAGAAGGGTTTATCCGATAAAGCGGTTGTTGTAAGTAAATGCGGATTTGGTGACGAACTGGTGGAATATGACCTCGAAAAGGCTTCAGAAATGAAGCTGAGTTATTTTACAACTATGATAATCAAGAAGAATGGAGTAAGGTAAGGTATGATATATTTTATAGGAGCAGGCCCCGGAGACCCTGATTTGATTACGGTTAAGGGTAAAAAGCTGATTGAGCGTGCGGACATAGTCATTTATGCGGGGTCGCTTGTTAATAAAGCGATACTGGACTGTGCAAAAAGCGGCTGTGAAATTCATAACAGTGCAGAAATGACACTGGAAGAAGTTATCTCGGTTATGGAGAAGGGTGAGGCGGAGAAAAAAATGACTGCCAGGGTACATACCGGCGACCCTTCCGTTTATGGAGCGATAAGAGAACAGATAGATATACTGGACAGCCGCAATATATGCTATGAGATAATCCCGGGCGTAAGTTCCTTTTGTGCCGCTGCCGCAGCGTTAAGGAAGGAATACACACTGCCGGGAGTGACTCAGACGGTCATCCTTACAAGGATGGAAGGCAGGACAGCGGTGCCTGAGAAGGAAAAAATAGAGAGCCTTGCGGCTCATAATGCTACCATGGTTGTATTTTTAAGTGTCAATATGATGGATGACCTTGTGGAAAGGCTGAAGACATCCTACCCTGAATCGACACCGATAGCTGTTGTGTATAAGGCCTCCTGGCCCGAGCAGAAGATAATAAGAGGTACTCTTGAAAACATTGCAGGCCTAGTAAAAGCAGCTGGAGTGAGAAAGACGGCATTGATAGTTGTGGGAGACTTTCTTGGGGATGAATATGAGCTGTCAAAGCTGTATGATAAGAACTTCAGCCATGAATACAGGAGAGCGGGAGAATGAAGACTGCAGTCATAGCCCTGACGAAAAACGGGTCGCAAATGGCCAGGCATATAGCTTCAAAGCTTGATGCAGATGTTTATTTGAAAAGGGAGTTCATGGATCACATCGATACCGAAGGCAGGATTAAGCCTTTGGATGGAGATTTCGGAGCTTTTGCAGGCTGTGTCTTTAATAGCTATGAAGCCCTGGTATTTGTTATGGCCTGCGGTATTGTTGTAAGGGCCATTGC
>Ga0129298_10001192_pt1 | contig 10796 bp, 9 predicted proteins | sample I19B2metaG_FD_94707 | JGI IMG/M metagenome (GOLD analysis project Ga0129298, IMG submission 94707) | Lake sediment bacterial and archeal communities from Gulf of Boni, Indonesia to study Microbial Dark Matter (Phase II) - ​I19B2 metaG | ecosystem: Environmental > Aquatic > Freshwater > Lake >...
GCGGTAGGGTTGGCCTTAGGGTTGGGAGACGCCTGGGGCCAGGCACAGCCGCCGCAGGCCTGGAAGGATCGTGCCGAGTACGACCTCTTTATGGCCATTAGCAAGGAGGCCAATCCCGAGGCCCGGCTGAAGCTCTTAGACCAGTGGACGGAGAAGTACCCCACCACCGACGTCAAGCTTCTGCGCCTCCAAGCATACCTGGGCGCCTACCAGCAGTTGGGGCGGACCGCGGAGTTGCTCAGCACCGCCCGGAGCATCCTCGAGCTCCAGCCCAAGGACATCCGCGTGCTTTCCGCGGTGGCCTATTTCACCACCACCTTGCCCAAACCCTCGCCGGACGACTTGGGCGCCGGAGAGAAGGCCGCTCAGGGCGTGCTCGCCGCACTGGACGCCGAGTTCACACCGGAAAAGAAGCCCGCCAATGTGAGCGAGGCCGATTGGAAGAAGAGCCGCGTCGCCACCGAGGCCATGGCTTACCGGACGCTGGGTTGGGTGAACATGCAGCGCAAGGCGTACGAAGCCGCCGAGAAGGCCTTCGCCAAGACTCTCGAGTTGAATTCGGAGCAAGGCGAGGTCTCCTACTGGCTGGGCACCGTGATTGTGGCCCAGAAGAAGGCGGAGCGCCAGAGCGACGCGCTGTTCCACTTCGCTCGCGCCGGGGTTTACACCGGAACCGGCGCCCTGAGCCCGCAAGGCCGGCAGCAGGTGGAAGCCTACCTCAGCAAGGCTTACCTCAAGTACCACGGCGAGGACGAAGCCGGCCTCAAGGAACTCCGTGAACTGGCCAAGGCCAATGTCTTTCCGCCCGCGGGCTTCAAGATCAAGAGCCGCGACGAAATCGAGGCCGAGAAACGCGAGGCCCTCGCCAAGGCCGACCCGGCCCTGGCGCTGTGGGTGAGCATCAAGGAGAACCTCACCGAGGAGGGCGGCCAGAAGTACTTCGCCGAGAACATGAAGGACGCCCTGATCCCGCCCGAGACTATGGTCCCCTTTAAGGGCACCCTGATCAGCCACGAACCGGCCAAGAATCCCAAGACCCTGGTCCTGGGTATTCAGGATCCGCAGAAGGCCGACGTCACTCTCAAACTGGCGGAAGAGCCGATGACCGGGGCGGCCCCGGCTGGCACCGTTCTTCAGTTCCGCGGCGCCCCGGAGAGCTTCAGCAAGGAGCCCTTCATGGTGGTTTTCCAGGTGGAGAAGGACAACATCAAGGGCTGGCCCGCTCCGGCGGCGCCCGCTAGGAAGGCGCCCGCCAAGAAGGCCGCGCCTAAGAAGAAGACATAGGGCTTGTTTTCGGCTCGCCCGGCGCTGGCGAGTCCGCGCTCGCCAGGACCAGGCTGAACACGACCCGCTCCCAGAAACCCGTGGGCACGCCCGAGTTCTCCAGCTCCTGGTAGTAGCGTACGAAGCTGCGCGCGGAATTGAGGAACTGGCGGCCGGGGTAGCTCAGCCCGATCCCCCACAGGCTGATGAAGCCCAGCAACAGGATGCCCGTGTATTTCCTCCATCGGGCTGTATTTCCGGGCCTCATACCTGTATAGACGATCTACAGCCCGGTTCGTTACCGGAGCGCCGTGGGGAACCGCCCGGCCGCTACATCTTGTACCGCCCCATGTCCTCGTCGCTCAGGTTCTCCAGCCAGCGGCGCAGTTCCTCATTGGTGACCTTGTCGGACACTGAGGCGGCCACCTTGGAGGACTTCAGCACCGAGTCCTCGACGTAGATGGGGCAGTCCAGCCGCAAGGCTACGGCCAGAGCATCACTGGGGCGCGAGTCGATGGAGGTCAGCTCGCCGTCGCGCTCCAGCCAAATGACGGCGTAGAAGGTGTCGTCTTTCAAATCGCTGACCACCACTTTCTTCACGCCTGCCTGTAGCCCGCGCAACAGGCTCCTGATCAGGTCGTGGGTCATGGGGCGGGGCGTCGCGACCTTCTCGATTTCCAGGGCGATGGCGTTGGCTTCATAGACTCCGACCCAGATCGGCAGGATGGTATTGCTGTTGACGTCTTTGAGGATGACGATGGGCATGTTGGTGACCGGGTCCATCATCAAGCCACGGATCTTCATCTCGATTTCCATAACCACTCCCTTGATTCCATTACACCAGATTCCCGGCTGGCTCTCCGGCCAGCGAGTTCGGTCCGGCACGCGTGACCCGTGCCTCGATGTACCGCCCCAGCAGAGCGTCCGCTTGCCCGCCGGGCGAGGTGAAATTCAGGATCCGGTTCTGCGACGTGCGCCCAATCCACTGGTTGCGCGCCGGGTTGAAGCCCTCCGCCAGCACTTCGTGAACCGTTCCCACCAGGACGGCGTGGCGCCTCTGCTGGATCTCCCGCTGAAGCGCCTGTAGCGCCGCCAGCCGCTGCCCCTTTTCCTCTTCTCCCACCTGCCCATCCAGCGCCAGGGCCGCCGTGCCCGGCCGCGGTGAGTACTTGAAGCTGAACATCGCGTCGAACTGGACCTCTTCCAGCAGCGTGAGCGTCTGCTCGAAATCCGCCTCCGTCTCGCCCGGAAAACCTACGATGACGTCGGTGGAAATGGCGATTGGCCGCCGCGCGCTCCGGATCCACTCGATCCGCTCCAAGAAACCCTCGCGCGTGTAAAGCCGCTGCATGCGCTCGAGCACCCGCGTCGAGCCGGACTGCACCGGCAGGTGAATGTGGTCGGCCAGCACCGGGTTGACGTCGATGGCCGCCACCGTCGCGCGCACGAAGTCCCGCGGGTGTGAGGTCATGAAGCGCACCCGCCGCAGGCCCGGAATCTCCGCCACGCGCGCGAGCAGCGTCACGAAATCCCAGCCCGCCGGGGAGGGGTCGCGGTAACAGTTGACGTTCTGACCCAAGAGCTGCACGTCCGTGCAGCCTTGCTCGGCCAGGCGCCGCGCTTCTTCGAGGATGACCCCGCCGGCCCGGCTCCGCTCCCGGCCCCGCGCCGAGGGCACCACGCAGTAGGCGCAGCTCTTGTCGCACCCCTCCACAATCGTGATGTAGGCGCGCCAGGGGCTCGCGCGCTCGATGAACGGCGTCTCGAACGTCCCCTCGGAGGTCATCCCCAGCCCCGTCACCCGCCGCTCGCCCGCCTCCAATCGCACCAGCAGCTCCGGTAGACGCCGGTAGCTCGGCGGCCCACACACGAAACTGACGTGCGGATTGCGACCGAAGATCTCCTCGCCGCGCCGCTGCGCCACGCAGCCCAGTACCCCGATCACCTTCCCGTTGCCGCGCTCCCGCCGCAGCTCCGCCAGCCGGCTGAAGGCCTTGCGCTCCGCCTTCTCTCGCACGGCGCAGGTGTTGTACAGCACCAGCTCGGCCTCCTCCGGCGTGGCCACTCGCCGGTAGCCTCGCGCCGCCAGCAGACCGGCCACTTTCTCCGAGTCGTGCTCGTTCATCTGGCAGCCGAACGTCTCTAGGTAGAAGGTGCGCATCCCGCTGCTTCTTTCATCCATTATAGACTGGGGGGTTCGGAGGCTGGTTTGAACATCCCCCGGCGCGATTTTCTTCTGAGCGCGCTCCCGCTGCGGGCGGTCGCGCCGCCCATCCGCTCCGTCACGCGTGGCCCCAAGTTCCACTGGTTCTCTTACTACGACAAGCTGCAATTTGATCCCGCGGGCCGTTACGCACTCGGCATGGAGGTGGACTTCGAGCACCGCTCTCCCAGGCCCGACGACGTGATCCGTCTCGGCATGATCGATCTCGCCGACAGAGACCGCTGGCTCGAGCTCGGCCAGGCTCGCGCCTGGAACTGGCAGCAGGGCGCCATGCTTCAGTGGCTGCCCGGCTCAAAGAGCGAGGTGATCTGGAACGACCGCGAAGACGGCCAGTTCATCGCGCGCATCCTCGATGTCAAGACCGGCAAGAAACGCACGCTCCCCGGCCCGATCTACGCACTTTCGCCCGATGCCCGCTGGGCTGTCGCTCCGGATTTCCGCCGCCTCAACGACTGCCGCCCTGGCTACGGCTACGCCGGAATCCCTGACCCCAATGCTGCTGTCGCCGCGCCCGAAGACGCTGGCATCTGGCGCATGGACCTTCGCACCGGCCGGCGCGAGTTGATCATCTCTTTCGCTCAGGCCACGCGCGTCCCCAACCCCCACGGCGACTGGACCGGCGCCAAGCACTGGTTCAACCATCTGCTGGTCTCCCCCGACGGCCAGCGCTTCATCTTCCTGCATCGCTGGCGCGGGCCCAAGGAGGGCAAGGGCTTCGCCACGCGCATGTTCACCGCCGGCCCCGACGGCCGGGACCTCTACGTGCTCGACCCCTACGGCAAGACCTCGCACTTCATCTGGCGCGACCCGCGCCACGTGCTGGCCTGGGCGTGGCATCCCTCGCACGGCGACAAGTTCTACCTTTACGAAGACCGTACCGAGAGGGTCGAGGCCGTTGGGCCTGAGGCGATGACCGTCAACGGTCACTGCTCCTACCTGCCGGGCGGGCGCTGGATCCTCAACGACACCTACCCCGACAAGCAGCGTCTTCAGCACCTGTACCTGTTCGACACCCAGACCGGCCAGCGCGTCGCCCTCGGCAGTTTCGTTTCGCCGCCCGAGTATGCGGGCGAGTGGCGTTGCGACCTCCACCCCCGCTTCAGCCCCGACGGCCGCTGGGTCTCGATCGACTCCCCCCACGGCGGCAACGGCCGGCAGATATACCTGGTGGATCTACGCCAGATTGTGGGGCGGCTCCCCTGAGCCGCAGCCGGGCCCAGGGGGCACCCCCCGGCCCGGCCTCTCACTGTGGGCTACCCGTGCCCCAGATACATCAACCAGCCCAGCCCGAACAGGAACGCCAGGAAGCCTACAAAGCAGTACAACCCGTACCTGAGCCGCTCTCGGTCCGTGCGCTTGGTGACGATCGCCAGCACCACCGAGCTGAACAGCGCGAACAGCAGGGCGGCCTCGAAATGCGTCAGCGTCACCTTGGGCATCAGCTTTTCTTCCCCACCGCGATCTCGTAGGCATCCACCATGGCGAGCACGTTCAGCAGGCCCGCCGTCACCAGGAACTTAGTGCCGTAATCGTGCACCATGCCCGGCATGTCTGGCTGGTCGTAGCCGAACCACACCGTCAGGAGATACAGCAAGCCCGAGGCTACATCGCCGAAGAACCCTCCGCAGTGAATGATGGTGGTGAACAGGTCGGCCACCTGAGGTGTGAACAGCGCGCCGCGGGTCATCAGCCCGAACAGGTACATGCCTGTGATGGCGGCCCCCAGAAGTGAGCCGCGCCAGTACCGCTTCAGCATAAAGTGCCCGCCGCCCGGCACCAGCCACCCGACCGCCACCGCCGGCAGCCACATCTTCAGCGGCGGCCGCGGCTCCTCCGGGGACCTCTTCTTCCAGAACATGCGATCTTCAAGTGTAGCATGGGGACAGCGGCAGGCATACCTGCGGCGCCAGGCACACTAAAAACTTCGGGGAATTGAGGACCGCGTGCTTCCGAACTAGCTCCGGCGCAGGCGGCGCGCCAAGCCCAGCGCCAGCAGACCACCGCCGAGCAGCGCCAGCGTGCCGGGTTCCGGGATGTCGGGATTGATGGGCGTATTCGAGAACGTTCCGCCCTGAATGAACACTCCGGCATCCAGGATGTGATCCGAGGCGTCGCCAACCGCGAAGACCATCGTATGGGTCCCCGCGCCCAGCCCCAGCATCTTGGCCTGTATCACGGTAGTCAGACCGTCGAACTTGATGTCGTAGCCGGCCACCGGGAGTCCGGCCGTGTTGGTGACGTTGTTCCGGTAATAGCCGGAGTTGGCGGAATTGTTGATGGTGTTGATCGTGATCGGGGTGCTGGTGCCGGGCACCAGGGCGATGTTCACCCCGTCCACCCAGAAACCGAATACATCATTGAACTGAGACCCGATCCAGTTGATGTACTCTTCGGAGCCGAATACGAAATTGAAGTAGAGGTCGCCGCCCCCGCCGCCGGTGAACTCGAAACTGAAGCTCAGCACCGCCGCATCGTAAGTGGGATATCCGGCGAGAGCGGTCAGTCCCGCGTATCCCGGCTGGCCCAAATCGGTGCTGAGGTCGTCACTAGTGCCCCCGCCGCCGACTGATTCCGGTCCGTTCGTATTCAACCCCGGGATTTGAGTCGCGTTTCCAGAGGTCAGCACGATGCCGCTGTCGAAACCCACCGCGACACCGCCGCCCGTGAACGTGCCTGACTGATTCGCCACGCCGGTGTAGCTTGGGCTGCCCACCAAGACCACGCCGGGACCCAGAATGGCGTTCACCAGGGTTGTGGCACTGGTGGTTGGGGTGATAGAGATCGGGCCTGCAAGCCCGTTCGTCGCCAGGAGCAGAATCGCCGTCAACAGCAATGAATTACGCAGCATCGTATGTGTCTCCGTCCTGCTTAGTGCGCGGCCACAGCCACTCCTCGTCATTTTACACTGCCGTGGCTTCGGTGCATAGGGTTTTTCACCCAGCGCCCGCAAATTGAGAGTACTAGTACGTACTCAGCTCCAGTCGCTGCGCGTCGAACCGCACCCGCCGCCCCAGCCGCAGGGCCTCGGAGGCCATCACTCCGGCCACGGCGTGCGAGAACCCCGCCTGGATGTCCGCCCGCGGAGTGCCCCGCGTGCGCACGCACTCCAGGAAATCCTCCATGTGCGAGCTGACCTTCTCCGGCTCGATCTTCATCGCTTCTTTGATGCGGTCCGGTAGCCGGCTGCCCGCGCCTGAAATGGTCATGGCGTCCAGGTCCAGCGTCCCGTTCGCGCCCAGCCACAGGTTGTGGTTGCCCGCCGAGTTGGTCAGGCTCATGGCGAAGCTGAACAGGAAGCCTTTGGGGTAGTCCAGCAGGGCGTGGAAGACGTCCGAGGTCTCGCGCCCGTCCTTCCAGTAAAACACGCCGCCATTGGCCACCGCGCCGCTGGGGTAAAGCTCTTCCATGAACCAGTGCACCACGTCGCTGAAGTGCGACATCCACAGCCCGGCGATGCCGTTCGTATAGTCATCAAAGAGCTGCCACTGGCGCAGGCGCCGGGCGTCGAAGGCGCGTCGCGGCAGATGCATCAGAAACGGCTCCCAGGCCACGTCCTCCGGCTTGACTTGCGAGTAGTCCCGCCGCCAGCGCGGCTCCTGAAAGTTCACTGACACATCGATGCGCGTAATGGGGCCCAGTACCCCCGAGCGCACCAGCTTGGCCGCCGCCACGTACGCCCCCTCGCTGCGCCGTTGCGTGCCGATCTGGACCACCTGGCTGCTCTTCTTCACCGCCAGGTAGGCCGCCTTGGCCTCCGCGAACACCGTGCCCATGGGTTTCTCGCAGTAGGTGTCCTTGCCCGCCTCGACCGCGTGCTGGAGGATGCGGCTGTGGCTGAAATCGGGCGTGGCGATGATCACCGCGTCCACGTCCTTGCGCGCGAGCACCTCGCGGTAGTCTGCGGTCTCATAGGGCCTCGCGCCCCAGGTCTTGGCGGCTCGTTGCGCGGCCTGCTCCCGGTTGGGCCGGTAGACGTCGCAGACCGCCGTGATGGCCACTCGGTCCGCCAGCTTCTCCAGGTCGCGCAGGTGGTACTGCCCGCGGCTGCCCGTACCGATAATGGCCACCCCGATGCGATCGGTGGGCGCCGCCGCCCGGGCCAGGGAACCGGAAAGCGCCGCGCCGGTAAACGTACGGCGGGAGAGATTGTGTTGGCTCATGAGGACATTGGACCCACAATGCCGGGTGCGGCGCAAGGGGGGCAGGCGACCGCGCCCTCGGATTACTGCCGCGTCGCCAGTGCCAGAATGAAGCCGTCCGAAAAACCGCCTGCGTGGACCTGCTGGAGCGCGTTCTCCGTCACCGGGAAGTTCTGGTCCTGGGAGCGCCCGGCCAGGTACATTACGCCGCTCGGAGCCACCGCGATGCCGTAGCCGACGTTGATCCCGCCGCGCCCCGCGAAGGTTGCGTATCTCAGCGCCTGTGCTGGCGGCATGGCCAAGCTGAGCTTGGCGCAAAAGACGTCCACGCCGCCGCTCCAATCCGGCTGAAACGCATCTGCCGTCATGGGGAAGTCCCCCGAGAGCGTGTAACCGGTCAGGTAGACGTTCTTTTCGGCATCCCCCAGGATGTCGTAGGCTACTTCGGAGGAGTGCCCGCCCAGATAAGTCGAGTACACCAGCCCGGCAGTGCCCGGGAGGCTGGGATCCACCTTACTCACGAACACGTCTCCGTTGCCAGGGGCCTGTCCCTGGTAGGCGTCCGGGGTGACCGGGAAGTCGCTCGATAAGGTATAGCCCGTGAGCAACACGCCGCCGTCCGGCGCCAGCGCGATCTTCCGCACCTCATCGATCGACGAGCCGCCCAGGAAAGTGGAGTACTCCAGGGCATCGTAACCGGGCTTGGCCAGATTCAGGACGGCAAGAAAAATGTCGCGGTTGCCGCCATAGGCCGGCTGAAGGGCCGCCCCCGCCACCGGGAAGGTGCCTACTGACTGGGTCGAGCCTGCCACATAGACCAAGCCCGCCGGGCTGACCGCAATGGCCGAGCACTGCTCGACCTCTTCACCCCCCAGGAAGGTGGCGTAGACCCGGGAGTTCGGCGCTGGCTGCGCGGGATCCAACTTGGCTACGAAGCAGTCCTGTGGCCCCCAGATGCCATCCTGCACCGGTTTGCCCGCCAGCGGGAAGCTCTCCGCCTTGGTGTAGCCGGCGACGTAAATGGCCCCCTGCGCGTCCACATCGATCGCGGTGCCCACGTCCATCCCTTCCCCGCCCAGGTAGGTCGAGAACTCCAGTGCGAACTCGCCGGGAATAGCGGGGTTGAGCTTCACGACGAAGGCGTCTGTCCCTCCGCCATTGCTGATCTGCGGGGTCTCCCCGCCCCGAGGGAAATCGGTCGAGGTGGTGTAGCCGGTCACATAGACCTTGCCCGCCGCGTCCACTGTCATGGCCGTGGGCGTGTCCGCGCCGCTGCCGCCCAAATAGGTGAAGTACACCAGCGACTCTGAGCCGCTCAGCGCCGGGTTGAACTTCGCAATGAAGATATCCCGCCCGCCTTTGTTCGCGTCCTGGTAAGCTCCTGGCAAGGCCGGCAGGTCGCCCGAGTCGGTGTAGCCGACCACGTAGACCATTCCGGCGGCGTCCACCTTGACGCCGATGATCGAGTCCTGGCTGCTCGCACCCAGGAAGCTCGCATACACCAGCGCCGCATCGCTCGCCCGTGGCGGCGGTCCTGCCAGGGCGGCCGCTGCCAGGCTCCACCAAAGCGCACTCTGACGCCCCAATATCCGCATATCTTCATTCTAGCCGCGCCAAGGCGCGAGTGCCCCCGCCTTCTGCTATAGTAGTCACGATCGTCCCGGAGAGGGGTATCCATGCCGGAGAATCTTCCAGAAGATCAAGTGTACCCGCCCAGCCGCGAATTCTCCCTGCGCGCTCACGTCCCCAACATGGACGCCTACCGCGCGCTCTACCGCCACGCTCAGGAGGCTCCCGAGGAGTTCTGGGCGCGCCTGGCGGAAGAGGAATTGTCCTGGTTCAAGAAGTGGTCCCAGGTCCACCGATGGAATCCGCCCTTCGCGGAGTGGTTCGTAGGTGGCGTGCTTAACGCTTCCTACAACTGTCTGGACCGGCACCTGGCCTCCGGCCGCGGCGACAAGACGGCTCTGCTATGGGAGGGTGAGCCGGGCGACGAGCGCGCCATTTCCTACCGGGAGCTCCACCGCTTGGTGTGCCGCTTCGGCAACGTCCTCAAAGCCCGCGGCTACAAGACCGGCGACCGCGCCATCATCTACATGCCCATGGTCCCTGAGCTTGCTGTGGCCATGCTGGCTTGCGCCCGCCTCGGCATCATCCATAGCGTGGTCTTCGCAGGCTTCTCCTCGGAAGCCCTTAAAGCGCGCATCCAGGATCTGGAAGCGTCACTGGTAATCACTGCCGACGGAGGCTGGCGGCGCGGCAAGGAGATCGGCCTGAAGGATGCCGCTGACGAGGCCCTCCCCCAGTGCCCCAGTGTGCGTGATGTAATCGTGTGCCGCCGTACCGGCTCCCGCGCGACCATGCGGCCCGGGCGCGACCACTGGTGGCACGAGCTGGAGCAGGGGGCCTCCGAGGACTGCCCCGCCGAGCCTCTCGACGCCGAGGCGCCCTTGTTTGTCCTGTACACCTCCGGCACAACCGGCCAGCCTAAGGGCATCCTGCACACCACGGCCGGCTACCTGCTCAGTTGCCTGATGACCATGAAGCTGGTCTTCGACCTGCGCGAAGAGGACATTTACTGGTGCACTGCCGACATCGGCTGGATCACCGGCCACAGCTACATCGTCTATGGTCCGCTGGCCGCCGGGGCCACTTCGCTGATGTACGAAGGGGCCCCGGATTATCCCCGCTTCGACCGCTGGTGGAGCATCGTCGAGAGGCGCCGAGTCAGCATCCTCTACACTTCGCCGACCGCCATCCGAGCCCTGCTGCGCCAGGGTGACCAGTGGCCCAACGCCTGCGACCTCTCCAGCATTCGCCTGCTCGGTTCCGTGGGCGAGCCTATCAACCCGGCGGCCTGGGAGTGGTACTACCGCGTCATCGGGCGCGAGCGCTGCCCCATCGTGGACACCTGGTGGCAGACTGAGACCGGCTCCATCATGATCTCGCCCCTGCCCGGCGCCACCCCGCTCAAGCCCGGCCGCGCCAGTTTCCCCCTCCCCGGGGTGTTTCCCGAGATTGTGGACCCTGAAGGCCACCCGGTTCCGGATGGCGAGGAAGGTTACTTGGTAATCCGGCGGCCCTGGCCCTCCATGCTACGCAGCCTCTGGCGCGACCCCGGGCGTTACGAGGCCCAATACTGGAGCCGCATTCCGGGCGCCTACTTCACC
>Ga0129298_10001193_pt1 | contig 10795 bp, 9 predicted proteins | sample I19B2metaG_FD_94707 | JGI IMG/M metagenome (GOLD analysis project Ga0129298, IMG submission 94707) | Lake sediment bacterial and archeal communities from Gulf of Boni, Indonesia to study Microbial Dark Matter (Phase II) - ​I19B2 metaG | ecosystem: Environmental > Aquatic > Freshwater > Lake >...
ATCAGGTTTCGATCCAGCGTCCGGTATTGGATGGCTTCGGAGAGGTGGGAAGGTTGAATATTTTCCTGGGGCTCGAGATCGGCAATCGTTCGGGCAACCTTTAATATCCGAGTATAGGCCCTGGCGCTCAGTCCAAACTTATCAATAGCCATCTCCAGCAACTTCTGACTGGTTTCGTCAATCTGGCAATACTTCTTGATATGGCGGTTTGTCATTTGGGCGTTGCAGTAGATCTTCATTCCCTTGAATCGATCGAGTTGAATCTTTTGAGCATGATCGACCCGTTTCTTAATCTCTCGAGAGGACTCCCCGGGATCACGACTGGCCAGGTCTCGATACTTCACGGCAGGCACTTCGATATGAATATCGATTCGATCCATTAAAGGACCAGAGATCTTTGATCGGTAGCGTTGGATCTGAGGGATCGTGCAGGTGCATTCATTATTGGGATCTGCATAATAACCGCAGGGACAAGGGTTCATCGCAGCGACGAGCATGAAGCGAGCAGGGTAGGTAAGAGAAGTCGCGGCTCGTGAGATCGTGACTCTCTCCTCTTCCAAAGGCTGCCGCATCACTTCCAAGACATTTTTCTTAAATTCTGGGAGTTCGTCCAAAAAGAGGACTCCATTGTGAGAAAGGCTGACTTCCCCAGGTTTCGGGATCTGTCCGCCTCCGATTAAACCTGCATCAGAGATGGTATGGTGAGGATTGCGAAAAGGTCGGGTGACGATCAGAGCACTATCCGGTGGAATGAGGCCCATCACGCTGTGGATCTTTGTTGTTTCGAGACTTTCCTCGAAATTCATATCTGGGAGGATGGTGGGAAGCCGCTTTGCAAGCATCGTCTTTCCTGAGCCAGGGGGACCGATCATAATCACATTGTGTCCACCTGCTGCAGCGACCTCCAGGCAGCGCTTCACATGCTCCTGTCCTTTCACGTCATTGAAGTCGACCGGATAGTTCAGCTCTTTTCTGAATATCCCATCGAGATCGACTTCTATGGAGTCGATATGGAGACTGCCATTCAAAAATTCAACGCAGTCAGAAAGGGTATCGAGAGGAAGAATCTCGATACCCTTCACTACGGCGGCTTCTTTGGAGTTTCCTCTGGGAAGAAGAATTCCTCTGAAGCCCGCATCCCTCGCGGCAACAGCGACTGGAAGTGTCCCTTTAATGGGCTTGACTTGTCCATCGAGAGAAAGTTCACCCAGAATGAAGTATTGGTCCAGCTTTCGCTTTTGAACGACTTCTGTAGCTGCAAGAATGCCAACAGCCATTGGGAGATCAAAAGCTGCGCCTTCCTTCTTGATGTCGGCTGGGGCAAGATTGACAGTGATTCGGCGGGATGGAAAATCGTAGCCGCAATTCTTAACCGCTGCCTTAACTCTATCCTTGGATTCTTTGACCGCCCCTTCAGGAAGTCCAACCGTGGCAAAAGCAGGAAGACCCGGGGCGATATCCACTTCCACTTCAACCACGTATGCATCTATTCCGAAAACAGCACTGCTCAAAACTCTTGCTAACATAGTGCCATCATTTATACCAGAATTGAATCAGACAGACAACTGGAAAATAGGGGAAAAGTTCCTTTCTTAGAACTTGACAAGAAGTAAAGTCATCGTCATACTGAATTTGTGACGATGAATGAGGGACAATAAGGGGGGCCGAAGATGAATATTTTATGGATCGTCAATACGAATACGTTTCTGTTGGTGATTCTGATCATCATGGTTTCGTATCTTACGACGCAGGTCAATGGGCTGATTCGCTGGTTGAGAAGAGAATAGGAATTTAAAATTGCGGAGTGGGGATTTCGGATTGCGGAATTAACTGGTCTATTAGCTTCTTTGTTTGATTTAAAGAACGAGACAGACCAGATAGACCAGAGAAACCGGAGTATGGTAATGGAAAAGTTCTTAATAGGGGTGGATGTCGGCGGGACGAATGCGCGGATGGGGATTGTCAGTCTGGATGGGAAGGTGTCAGAGAAGATTCAATACTCAATAGATGTTTCAAAAAAGGGTTCAGCATTAATGGAGGAGTTGATCGCAAATCTAAAAGACCTGATTGAAAAGGGGCCCAAGGAATCGAAAGGATTAATGGGAATTGGAATGGGCATTGCTGGAGCGATCGACATGAAAAGGGGGATTATTAGGGAGTCCCCGAATATCAAAGATCTGAAGGGTTTTGTAATAAGAGATTTTTTTAGAGAAAGAATCTCCTACCCGGTGACTATTGAGAACGATGCCAACGCTTTCGTCTTAGGCGAAGGCTGGACAGGTGCAGCAAGAGGATGCAAGCACTATTGTGGAATTACATTGGGCACAGGGGTTGGAGGAGGTATTGTTATTGAGGGTAGGATCCTTCATGGAACAGAGGGAATGGGAGGTGAAGTAGGCCACATGGTGATCAACCCTGAAGGGCCTCCTTGTGGCTGCGGTGGAAAAGGATGCCTTGAAGTCTATGCCTCAGGATCTGGGATCAAACGAATGGCGTTAGAAGCGATTGAAACAGGCGAGGGGTGCGGCATCCTAAGATGGGTCGGAGGTGACCTGCAAAACGTAAGCTCTGAAAAGGTGTTCGAGGCAGCCCATTTCGGAGACCTGGGGGCTCAAAGGGTCTTTCATGAGATGGGGAGATGCCTGGGCTTGGGATTAATCAATCTCATCCATCTCTTCAATCCAGAAAGGATTGTGATCGGAGGAAAAGTCTCTCAGGCATGGGAATATTTCATCGGGGGTGCGATGGAGACCATTCATGAAAGGGCAATGGAAGGTCCCAGAAAGAGAGTTCAGATTGTCAAAGCCGAATGTGGTGATGAGGCAGGGATGATAGGCGCCGCTTACGCAGCCCTGCATAACAAATCCCAATAACCAAATCCCAAATTCCAAATAATAACCAATTACCCAATCCCCAAATAACCAAAAGAGGTACGAATTATTTTTTGAATTTCGGTCATTGAGATTTTGGTATTATTTGATGATTGGTGCCTGCCTGCGGTAGGCAGGGGATTTGGTTATTTAATTTTCCAGTGGGTGCCGGAGGGGGTGTCTTCGAGGATAATTCCTTTTGAAAGGAGATCGCTTCGGATTTCGTCGGCTCGTTTCCAACTTTTTTCTTTCCTTGCCGCATTCCTCTCCTCAATGAATTTCAGGATTTCTTCTTCTGAAAGATTCAGTCTCTTGAGTCCTTCTTTTTTCTGCTCCGCGAGGTGGGTCTCCAGATCTTCCTGAAAGAGTCCGAATATCCATCCCATTTTGGAGAGATATTCGAAACCCTGGTTCAGCATCGCGATGATCTCTTCGGTCGGACGGCCTCTTGAAATATCTAAGAGGATATTGAGGTACCTCTGAAGGTCATAAAAATATCCCAAGGCCTGGGCTGTGTTGAAGTCATCATCCATAGCCTCTTCAACCCTTTGCTTGAATGATTCAATGGCCTGACAGCAATCTTTGAGGGTGGAGGCACTATCAGCCCCGCCCTTTGACGGAGTGGGGGAAGCTACAGGCTTTGCCACTTCATCTTGAATTGCCTTCAGAGTCGTATAGAACCGATCTAATCCGGATTTTGCTTCTGAAAGATTGTCAAAGGAGAAGTCAACAGGGCTTCGGTAATGGTGAGAGAGAACGAATAGCCGAAGCACCTCCGGCCGCCAATCTTTAAAGACCTCTTTTAAGGTCAAAATATTTCCGAGGGATTTCGACATTTTTTCTTTATTGATATTAACAAAGCCATTATGGATCCAGTAACGGACAAAGGGTTTTCCCATAGCAGCTTCGGATTGGGCGATTTCGTTTTCGTGATGTGGAAAGATGAGATCCTTTCCACCTCCATGGATATCCAATGTCTCCCCCAAGTATTTTTGGCTCATCACTGAACATTCGATATGCCAGCCCGGCCTTCCCTTTCCCCAGGGGCTTTCCCAAAAGGGCTCGCCTGGCTTGCTCGCCTTCCAGAGGGCAAAGTCGAGGGGGTTCTCTTTCTTTTCGTCAACCTCGACACGAGCGCCAGCCTGCATCTCCTCTAAATTCCTTTTTGAAAGTTTTCCGTAATCCTTAAATTTGTCTACAGAAAAGAAGACGTCACCATCGCTTTGATAAGCATATCCCTTTTCAACAAGGGTCGAGACCAGCCGGATCATTTCTGGAATATGCTCGGTAGCCCTGGGTTCAACCGTGGGCCTTTCTAAACCGAGGGTTCCCATATCGATATTAAATTCATGGATATATTTTTCAGCGATGGCCTTACAATCGACGCCCTCTGCATTGGCCCGCTTAATGATCTTGTCGTCGATGTCTGTAAAGTTTCGAACATAGGTGACTTCATAACCGCGGTATTTGAGGTAGCGGTAGATCATGTCAAAGACGATGGTGGATCGGGCATGACCGATGTGGCAGAGGTCATAGACGGTAACCCCGCAGACATACATGCCGACCCGATCCCCATGGAGCGGTACGAAGTCCTCTTTTTTACCGGTTAATGTGTTGTAGACACGAAGAGCCATAAGACCACCTGATTCTGAATGTCAAATGTCAAAGCTCAAAGTTCAAATGAATTCCAAAGTTCAAATGGCTAAAAAGAAAATTTTAGATTTAGGCATTTGAGATTGGTTTGACATTTGTTTAAGAAAGCTCCAGTGCCATTTTTAACCGACGAATGATTCTCTCTCTCCCAATGAGAGGGAGTGTTTTGGCCAACTCGGGGCCCTTGGTCATTCCAGTGGCCGCAGCCCGAAACGGAGCAAGAAGGTCCTTTCCCTTTGTTCCTGTCTTCTCTTCCAGTTGAGATAGCAAGGATGGCCAGTGGTCTAAGGTGATTTCCGAGAAGGCTTCCAGAACATTGAGGATGGTGCGAAGGGTTTCTCGATTCTTAGACTCTAAAAGAACGGTTTTGGCTTCATCGTCGAAGAAGAATTTTTCGTCGAAGAAGATACCCAGATATTGGTGGATCTGAGAGAGGATCACGAGATTTTCTCTCAAGACTCCGGAGATTTTGGCAAGGTGATTCCGATCGAACTGATCGCTCCTGATGCTCGTTTTTTCAAGATAAGGCAGCAACAGTTCGGAGAGGCCTTCTTCTTTTTTTCTAATGTAATGACTGTTCAGCCACTCCAGTTTCTTGCGATTGAAGATCGGCGCACTTCGTGAAATTGCGTCAAGGGAAAAGTCCTCCACGATCTTTTCGAAAGGAAGAATTTCCTCTCCTGATGGAGGTGTCCAGCCTAAAAGGACGAGGTAGTTGACGAGGGCTTCGGGCAAAAAACCCTCTTCTCTGTATTGGGAGACGGCTGTGGCACCATGGCGTTTGCTCAATGGTGATCGGTCTCCGCCGAGGATCAAGGTGTGATGGGCAAACGTGGGAGGTTGCCATCCCAGAGCGCGGTAGATCAGGATTTGACGTGGTGTGTTGGAGAGATGGTCTTCTCCGCGAATCACATGGCTGACGTGCATGAGATGGTCATCGATGACGCAGGCAAAATTATAGGCTGCCATTCCATCCGAACGGATGATGATAAAATCACCAATATCTTCGGATTCGAAATGCATCCTTCCGTGAATGAGGTCTTCAAAGACGATTGCTCCCTTTCCTACACGAAACCGGAGGACTGGCCGTTGGCCTTCCGTTTCCATTCCAAGAATCTCTTCTTTAGAAAGGGAATGGCATCGTCCATCATATCGAGGCATCTGCCCTTTTGAGAGCTGTTCTCTTCGAAGGGCCTCGAGCCTCTCATTCGAGCAGAAGCATTTGTATGCCTTTCCCGCTTCGAACAGTTGCTCGGTATACTGACGGTAAAACCATTGACGTTGAGACTGACGATAAGGGCCGTCCGGCCCACCTCTGTCAGGACCTTCCTCCCAGCGGATCCCTAACCACTGAAGATCTTCGAGGATGTGATCGATCGACGACTCGGTCGATCTCTCCACATCCGTATCTTCGATTCTCAGGATGAAGGTTCCCTCGTGACGTTTGGCAAAGAGATAGTTGAAAAGGGCGGTTCGGGCGTTTCCGATGTGCAATAGCCCGGTTGGAGCAGGTGCGAAGCGAACCCGAACATTGGTGATCATATAAGTTCTTGAAGAATGTCAAATGTCAAAGTTCAAATATCGAATTAAATCCAAAGCTCAAATTTAAGAAATGTTTTACTTGTCCATCGCAGGCAAGGATTTTGGAATTTGACATTCTTTTGACATTTGGATTTTGAAATTTGGATTTGCCAAATATGCTTCAGTCTTCTTCTATAAGCGCGATGGCATAGGCCGAGATTCCTTCTTCCCTGCCAACAAACCCCAATCCTTCAGGGGTGGTCGCTTTCACGTTCACCCTTTCCGCCTCAACCTCCAGGACACCTGCAATCTCTTTTGCCATTCGGGGAATGTGTTCGGAGAGCTTTGGTCTCTGAGCCAATATCGTCGCATCAATATTGACGATGTGAAATCCCTTCTCTCTTACCTTGTCCACCACTTTTCTTAGTAGAATGGTACTTCGGATGTTTTTGTATTGGGGATCTGTATCAGGGAAGTGTCTTCCGATGTCTCCCTCTGCCATGGCTCCAAGCAGGGCATCGCTTATGGCATGGAGGAGGACGTCGGCATCGGAGTGGCCCTGAAGTCCATAGAGGTAGGGAATTTTTACGCCTCCCAGGACCAAAGGTCGGCCTTCGACCAGTGCATGGACGTCGTATCCGAACCCAATTCTCATCGGCCTCCTCTATGGACTGGCTGATCTGGCTCGGCAAGGGTCTTCATCTTCAGAAAGAGATGGGCCAGCATCAGGTCTTCTGCTGTCGTAATCTTAATGTTGGTATAAGACCCCGGGAGGATATGGACTTTCGCTCCTAAGTGTTCCACAAGGGAGGCGTCATCTGTTCCGATAAAACCCTCTTGGCTTGCTTTATGGTAGGCTTCTTTAATCAATTTGGCTTGAAAGGTTTGTGGGGTCTGGATCTGCCAGAGGGATTCCCGATCCAATGTTTTTAGAACCGTTCCATCGGGATTGGCCATCTTGATGGTATCCTTCACTGGCATGGCCACCACAACAGCTCCGAACCGCACAGCCGAATGGATGGACTCTTCGATCATGGCTCTGCTGACAAACGGTCGGACGCCGTCGTGAATGGCAATTACCTCGACATCTTTCGGGAGGGCCTCGATCCCATTTTTCGCGGACTCTTGTCTCCGCTTTCCTCCTGGGATGATCTGGGAGATCTTTCGGTAATGGAATTTCTCCACGATCTCCTTCATACAGTAATCCATGTCCTCTTGACCGACCACCAGGACGATCGATTCGATGAGGGGACAGGCCTCGAACTTATCGAGGGTATGAACCAGGATAGGCTTCCCGGCCAGTAGGTGGAATTGCTTCTTCTTGCCATCCAGGAAACGCTGGCCCTTGCCAGCAGAGACGATCACTGCATCGGCTTTCACATTTTTGATTGAGACTGTCATCCTCTAAAATTCGCTGTCCAGATGGTAGTAGTATTCCTTTCCCTTGCCCTCTCGGCTCGTCTCCTCCTTGAGACGGGCAAAGATCATCCTTCCTGCAGGTGTTTGGAGAACGCTTGTCACGATGACATCGACCGTCTTGCCCATCTGCCTCTTTCCATTATCGACCACGATCATCGTTCCATCATCGAGATAGGCCACTCCCTGTCCCATTTCCTTTCCTTCCTTCAGGATCTTGACATTCATCTCCTCTCCGGGAAGGACGACTGGCTTCAGGGAGTTGGCGAGTTCGTTGATGTTGAGAACTTCGATACCCTGGAGCTCTGCGACCTTGTTGAGGTTCGAGTCATTGGTGACGATCTTGCCGTGAACTTCTTTGGCCAGCTCAATCAGTTTGGCATCGACCTCTTTGATCCCAGGGTAATCCGTATCCACAATTCTGACATTAACCCCCGCCTGTTTCTGGATATGGTGGAGAACCTCCAATCCCCTTTTGCCCCTTGTCCGTTTGATCGAATCGGATGAATCGGCAATGTGCTGGAGTTCGCTCAGAACGAACTGGGGAATGAGGAGGGTTCCTTCGACGAAGCCGGTCTCAGTGATATCGGCAATGCGACCATCGATGATGACGCTGGTATCGAGAATCTTTGTATTCTCGCTGCGAGGAATGTTTTTAGAAAAAGGTTTCCAACCCGTGAGATGAATTTCTTCCCCTTTTTTGAAGCCGATTCGAACACCCATATATCCGCAGATTCCGTAAATTCCACCGTAAAAGGGAAGGGCGATATGCTCGTCGTTGAAAAGGTTGGAGAAGAAGACGTTGGAGATAAAATTGGCTACAATGAATCCGAGGATCAGTCCAATAAAACTTCCTAAAAGATTCCTTAGGGGGATCTTCCTCAATTCTTTCTCTATGAGAAGGGTGAGCGCTGCCAAAATCATCCCGCCGAGAAATCCCCACAGCCCAGCCTGGCGAGAAGGGAAAATCCCTGTCGTGAAATAATAGCCGCTGATACCGCAGATGAGGAATAGTAAAAAGCGAAGAATCCATGAGCCCATACGGTTCACCTCCTTTCCATGAATTTGCAGAATGACAACTCATTTGAGAAAACGATGGGGATTGTTTGGGATGGTCATGGTCCAAAGATCGTTCGAATCTCCCTTAACACCTCTGATTCTTTCATATTTCGGGCGACGGCCAGTTCCTTTACCAAGAGATTCTTGGCCATATCCATAATCTTTCTCTCGCCAAAGGAGAGTTCTTTTTCAGCCCTGAGAAGATGGAGATCTCGAAGCACCTCTGCGATTTCGTAGATCGATCCCGTGTTGATCTTCTCCATATACTCCCGGTATCTCCGATTCCATGTCTGATTGTCGATGGTGACATCACGATCCTTCAAGATATGGAAGACCTTCCGCACCTCGATTTTTTGGATGATTCCCCTTAACTTGGCTGCTCCCACATTGTCCTGGGGGATCATGATCGTCATGCCATTGTCTAAGATTCGAAGGATGTAGAAACTCTGTTGTTTACCTAAGATCTGTTTGGTCTCAATGGCTTCGATAACTCCTACCCCGTGCCCTGGATAAACTGCCTTGTCCCCGATCTCGAACATAAGATTAAAACCCCCTTCCTTCATGGGTGGTAAGTAGAGGGTGAAGAGTGGTACCTCTCACGACCTACTTTCCACTTTCGATATTCGAAAAACCCCTCGCTATTCTTAAGATGTCGTTTATCTCAGGTCGATTTCCCTGAATCAGCTTGCCGATGGAGGCATCGATTCCAAACCAACCTGAAATCTGAATCTTACCCTTCGCCTCACTTCTCTCGCCAGGTCCTACCGGCCGAAACACCTCCATCACGTCTCCGACCTTAAGGCCGGTCAACTTTCCAGCATTGATGTAAACCTCCTCGCCATCCACTTTGGCAACCCGACAAAACCAATCCAAACCGTCTAACTCCCTTGCCAGGGATTGACCCAGGTCGGAAATGGTAAGATCGATCGCCTTCATCTTGGCCTTCTCCTCGGAGAACGACCCTCTCTCCTTGCTGGCAAGGATGGGGTTACTGGCAGAGAGATTTTTGAAGGTTTTACCAGAGGAGGCATCCTTTAGTCTCATCTCTATTTTAATAATGGCCAAAGCGGTTTCGTCCCGATCCTTTGTGGCCTTCGTGGCGAAGACATAGGGGCCTGAAAGTTGTCCGACCACCAGGGCATGGATGCCGAAGACTTCGTTGAGCAAACTCAGAACCTTTGGCGTTTCCAGATCATTTAAGACGATCCCCCTGCTTTCCACAAATTCCCTCACCATCTGATAATCGACAAAGAGGACCCGTTGAGATCTCCGATTCACCTCTTCGATGAGCCTTTCAGCCACCCAATCCCCGAATACCTCATCGGCATGCTCGATTCGGTCATCGAAATGGGCAATGGCCACTTTCTTCTTTAAGTCCCGAAGTGGAAGAATAGGTGAAGAAGGAAAGGAAACTTCTTTCTCTGTTTCACGGAAAGATGGTCTGGTAGAAACGACAGGCAATTCCTTTCTCAGTTCTTCCTTCCGGATGGACGGTGTGGTAAATGAATCTCTTTTGGACAGGTATTCATCAACGGGGATGTAAAGGTATTTGGGTTGGTCTTTTCCTTCAGTGGCTCTGGGGTTAAGGACTTTAACATATTCCCTACCATCCACGATAATCACCTCTTTATCCAAAAGTTCTTTCAACTTCGCCTTGTGAGGGGTGCCCTTCTTAAGGGGGAACCAGGATGGAATGGAACAGGCAAAGGTGAAAGAAAGGACAAAGAGGAGAAAAAAAATGGAAAACCGAAACAACCCAGCCCTAAAGTCCATTTTTCCCCTTGTGAATCAACAAAAATAATTCTAACTCAAAATCGGCGAAAAATCAATTAAAGAATTTATCTTACCAGGACTTTTTGGGGATTGATTAGAGACCGGTAGCAGAGTTCGAAAAGCATAATGAAGACAATAAATTATCGTGGGCTCAGATCGACGATTGCTCTTCTTTAGGAAGAACGGGAAAGGAAGGTTACAACTCTTTGAAGGTCCTCGGGGGTATCAACAGAAAGAGGTTCATAGTCGACGGCCGTTACCTTGATGCGGTAGCCATTCTCTAAGGCTCGAAGCTGTTCAAGTTTCTCAAGTCTTTCCAGAGGAGTAGGCTTCATTTTCGAATACCTTAACAGAAAATCCCGACGGTACACATAGACGCCAATATGTTTAAACACCCTTTTGGCCAAGACCTCTTGACCATGGGAGGACTTGGAGAGGAGGCGCTCGATATTCAAGTCTCGGGGGAAGGGGATGGGAGAGCGTGAAAAATAGAGGGCTAAACC
>Ga0129298_10001194_pt1 | contig 10793 bp, 8 predicted proteins | sample I19B2metaG_FD_94707 | JGI IMG/M metagenome (GOLD analysis project Ga0129298, IMG submission 94707) | Lake sediment bacterial and archeal communities from Gulf of Boni, Indonesia to study Microbial Dark Matter (Phase II) - ​I19B2 metaG | ecosystem: Environmental > Aquatic > Freshwater > Lake >...
GATTTGGAAGTGTGGGTAAGGCAGCTGCAAAATTCCTTTCAGAGAAGGGAGCGATATTAGTTGCTGCAAGCGACACACAAGGGACCATATATTCCAAAGAAGGATTGGATGTGAATCGGCTCATTGAGACGAAGATGAGCGCGGGAGCAGTGAGATATTGCAAAGAGGGAACCTGCCTGGGAATTGATGAACTCTTCTCTATCGAATGCGATATCCTTATCCCTGCAGCTATCCCTGATGTTATTAATGAAGAAAATGTCTATTCCATAAAAACAAAACTCATACTTCAAGGCGCAAACATCCCTGCAACGAGAGCTGCTGAAGAAGTCCTCATGAAGAGGGGAATCCTCTCTGTGCCGGATTTCATTGCGAATGCCGGTGGTGTCATTATGGCTGCCATGGAATATGCAAGAAAAACAGAAAGAGAGGCCTTTGAGGCAATTTCATTGAAGATAAAGAAAAATACTATGCATGTACTTGAAAAGGCGATGAAGGAAAAGGCTCTGCCAAGGACAGCAGCCGAGGAGCTCGCAAAGGAGAAGGTTCTCAAGGCGATGAGGTGCAGGGAATACTAAGTATCATCTGAAATCCCTCAACTCTTGCATCTGGTCTTCAGAGGGAACGATAAACAACTAAATTTATACCGCAGCGCTTGGACATTTCAAATTACATTTTATTGCCTGTGAACGCTGAGAGATAAATCCTCCAGTAGTTATCCACCATATCCTGAATCTTCTTTATTGTTTCTTCCTGTCTCTCTGGTTTAAAGAGATGCCTGAACCTCCCCTGTTCTTTCAGGTACTCTTCAATAGGCTTAAATTTCTTAGGAACCACCGTATGTACTACATCACCATAGACTGCTTCCTTTAAAGGCCATATGCCAGTGTTAACAGCCAACTTCGCAAGCTTGATAGAAAAGGATGGGTCCATTCCCCATCCAGGAGGACAGGGTGAAAAAGTTATGAAGAGCTTGGGGCCTTTGAACTGTTCTGCCTTTTTAAATTTATTAGCCAGATCAACAGGATGAGCTGGCAAAATGGTGGCGAGATAAGGGGGTTTTTGGCTCCTCCATATCTCAAAGAGGTCTTTTTTGTGAAGCGTTGTTCCTGTTTTACTTAACCTCCCTAATGGTGTTGTTCCGGTCCTTGATGCAAAAGGCGTAGCCCCTGACCATTGGAATCCGGTATTCCCGTATGCCTCGTTATCATAGCAGATGTAGTAAAAGTCCAGGTTCCGGTGTATGGCGCCGGATGTAGATGATAGGCCCATATCATATGCAGCCCCGTCTCCAGTCAGTACAACAACCTTCAGATCCTCTTCAGTGTCAAGTCTTCCCTTTCTTATCAATATATCAAGGGCATCCCTTATCCCCTGTGCTCCGGCAGGTGCGCACGCCATTGCTGTGTAAAGCCAGGAATTCTTAAAGGGTGTAAATGGATAGATTGCAAGAAGGGTAAAACAACTGGCAGCGTTCACAATAACGGTATTCCTCCCCAGGGTCTTCAGACAATGCCTCAAAGAAAGAAGACCACCGCAACCTGCACACGCAGGAGTGCCTGGAAGGAGGTTTTCTTCAAGGGGAAGGTCTTTGATGGATTTTATGGGCGCCTCCATAATTTTTATCCTTTCCCCGCTATTCTTTTTAGTCTTTCCATTTCTTTCCACTCCATCTCCGTATATAAGAGTTTCTGTGTGGTGACCTCTCCTGTCTCAACAGCCCTTACCATACTATCAATCATAAACTCAAATTCTCCAGGGCTTATGTTTTTCCCTCCGAGTCCGCCGATAAATGAAAGTAAAAGAGGTTTCTTTTCCTCATTACATAAGCAACTGGCAATCTCTGAATGGAGGATGCCGCCTTTGCCTATGCTGATATTCTGGTCTATGACAGTCACAACCTTCCTTCCCCTCATTATATTCCTTATATCCATCTCCGGAAACGGCCTTAATAACCTCAATCTCAAAAGCCCTGCTTTTACCCCTTTCCCTCGAGCTCTCTTTACAGCAGCCTTCCCTAAGGTTGAAAAAGAGTTTGTCATAACAAGAATATATTCGGCATCATCAAGCATATAACCTTCATAGGTGCCATGTTTACGACCAAATGTTTTTTCAAATTCCAGAGAGACATCTTTATAAACCTCCAGTGCCCTCGTGCAAGCCAGATGCATCTGGTATTTGAAATAAGAATATCCTAACCCACCGAGCACCGCTACTCCCTGTGCCATTGGTTGACTTGCCTTGAAAAATGCATGCCGTGGTCTATACGTTGGCAGAAACCTTCTAACCTCCTCTAAATCTGGCACCTCCACTGGTTCCCTTGTGAATGAAAGATAAAATCCATCCAGGTTCACGATAACCGGTAGGAGTACCTGCTCGTCCTCAGCCAGTCTATATGCCATCAAGATTGAATCCAGAACCTCCTGACATGTCTCACAGTGAACTTGTAAAAAGCCTGAATCCCTCGCAGCAAGAATATCATTATGGTCAGGCTCGAGGGTAATAGGTGAAGACAATCCTCTTGAAACATTAACCATGACCAAAGGCACCCGCCATCCTGCCACAGTATAGAGCATCTCAAATCCATATAAAAGTCCCTGACTCGATGAAGCGGTAAAGACCCTCGCTCCTGTGGCTGAAGCGGCGCCTGCTGCAGTAATCATAGAATGCTCAGAGTCCATAGTAATGAACTTTGCATCCATTAATCCATCACATATCCATCTTGCCAATGTCTCGATAATCTCAGTCTGTGGAGTAACAGGATAAGCAGGAACATAATCAACTTCTGCCAATCGTACACCCCATGCAGCTGAGGCATTTCCTGTAAGCATTTCCTTTTCCATCTTAATCCTTTTCCCTATTGAGAGTTCCGGGTTCTGTCATTGAACCGAGAACACTAAATATGCCGATTTCACTACCAGGCATGAACCTCACGCTCCCTCTTTATGGCGTTTGCTGGACATTCTTCAACACATATCAGACAACCTTTACAGTTATCATAATCAGTATATGGGAAGCCTTCTTCATCAACAGCGATGCAACCATCGGGACAGCTTGTGACACAGGTCATGCACCTTGTACATTTATCGTAATCCCAGGCAGGTTTGAATATACGCCAGTTTCCGGTCTTTCTCAAAGGGGTATTGCCCACAGTATTTATGGCAGGGCTGGAGATTACAGCAGTTTCAAAAGGAATAGCAGTAACCGGGCTTCCTTCCGGGATGACTTCGGTGGTTTTTATCTCTACAGGTTGAATGGCATGGTAACAATATAATGCTGCATCTATGTTTTTCTTAATGAGTTCCCTTTCTGTTGTAATCTTGGATACCTCTTTTTCAACAGCCCTCTTTAAAGAATCCTCACTGAGACCAGCAATCCTTGAGGCAACACCTCCTGCAAGCGTACTGAGAACAGACCTTCCAAGCATATCAAGGCTGATCTTTGTAATATCTAATGTTATGACCTGTTCAGTAATCTTATACTTTGCCTTTGCTTCTATCTGACTATGAGCGGTATTGATAAAAACAATACCTCCCTGCTTGAGCCCTGATAATGGCACCACAAGAACATCATCAAGAAGGGTTTCATCCATGATTATCACAATATCCGGCTCTGATATTACACCTCTTTCAAGGATAGGTTTTTTAGATATCCGCGCGAATGCAGTTACAGGCGCGCCCCTCCTCGCGGCGCCGTATAACGGGAAATCCTGTACAGAGTAGCCTTCAAAAAAGGCAGCATCCCCGAGCACTCTGTTTGCAACCCGTGCACCCTGACCACCCCTGCCATGAAATCTCACTCTGAGCACCTAAAGTCCTCCATTTTGGAATAACCTGATGAAGTGAGTAGAAAATACGATCATTTTTAATTATACCCAAAAGGCTGTATAAATTTATTTCCTAAATCCAATGATAACTACACCGAAGCATTAAATTACGCGTCATTGCGAGGTCGCATCGACCATGGCAATCTGAGTGCTTCGCAGTCATCCTGAGGGCAACGCCTGAAGGATCTCATTAAGATTCCTCGCGGAGTTTACCCTGAGCCGAACGACGAGATTCTTCACTGCGTTCAGACTTGTCCTGAGCGAGATTCTTCGGGCACTTCGTGCCCTCAGAATGACACAAAGCGAAGGGATGACAGAAGGCGAAGGACTCAGAATGACACTTCGTGTCAGATTGCTTCGCTTCACTCGCAAAGACGATTTTTATCGCTGCGTTTGAGATTTTTTAAAAATTAGTACTTATCCCATCAGTCATGTCGGGTGTATTGTTAATTTCTCCATAAAAGATGCATGCCTTATTATCTTGATCTTGGCTCGTTGCGCAGTACACCTACACTATGGATTTTTAAAAGGCATGAAGTAATGAGAATTCACAGAAGAAATACACATAACGACTGGGGCAGCCAGAGCCCGCTTTTGGGGCGATTGGCTGCACCCGGTAGTTAGAGGCATTACTCCTTTTCGGTTTTGCGCCATCCCTGAAGAACCTCAACCACCTCAAAAATGCTGGAAACGCAAGCGTGAAGAAGCTGATACCCTTGAAATATAGTTGGAAGGCTACGATCTACCTTCAAGAGAGCCATGGCCTCATCAAGTTCACTACTGGGGAGGTGAGCATCAGCAAGTCTCAAGTCATATACACCGACCAGAGCACTCATCACTGAATGTGCAGCATTGCCACCGATTCTAGATGCGAGGAGGTTTTCCAAGGTCTTCAGCGAGCCCCATTTTGTGCCCTTTGGTGGACTAACAATAGTCTGCATCGCGGCGGTGTCGAGACTATCAGCAGTCACTCTCGCAACATCCTTCGCCAGCGAGTAAAGCCCGGGGTTATCAACAGCTGTGGATTCTCGGGAGTAATTCTCGAACAAACTCGTGGTCTCCAAAAAGAGATACGTTCAATTGCTTTTGGGACAGCACATTGATGAGTTCTATACCTTTCCCGAGGTATTCTTCCCGGGGCTTGAGTCCGTGCCGGTTCTGCTCTGACCTGGGAGGCCAGCAGTTCTTCAGATACGCCGCCTTCCGGACCGACATTGTGGCCAGCCCATATTCGTTGCTGCCATTCGGGCAGTAGCACCACATCTTTTGCATACACGTTAACCAGCGATAGCCGGTTTATTCCGAAGTTGCTACAGTCAGGGGAACAACTGACCGCTCCAGTATCGCCGGTATACCATGCCAATGACCCACCTCTTCGGTGGGCAAGCGCCATGATCACGTCAGGCTTGAACCATAGCCATCTTCCACTGTCAGCCAACGTTTCTTTTGTTTCCTTGGTTCCTTGTTCGTCGACAATGAAGAAAACGGAAGGTGGTAGCGGATCACGGCGGATTCGTGGGCTTGTCTTAGCCGGTTCCAACCATTCGTTCCTCCACAGACTTCCCATAACCATGAAGAGTCTTGTGCCTTCGAAGGTTCTTTCCCAGGAGCTTGATTTGATGTTCTGATCCGTAGGTATACCCGATATGTCTGGGATATCATCAGATTCATCTACGTCCGTCCTGGACGCATGAAACACCGCGATCTTTTCGCCGTAGCGGTGCCCGCCTTCGTGGATGTCAATCACTCGGCCTTCCCAACGATCGGTTTCTGTTTCATCCCTTGCGGAACGGTTTTCCCAGGTAATAAAAGAAGCGTCGCTGGTTACCGCATCCCGGCTATGGTAGGAAGTAGCATACAAACCCATGTTTCGAGCGCATAGATAGTCTTTCAAATGCTCTGCCCGGACTTCCAACAGGACGGGTTTGCCATCCGCTCGTCTGTGTAGACGAGCCACATCGATATAGCCCTCGTTGGGGCGGACCCAGACGTCCTTCTCCCTTTTGAGACCCAACGCAGTCACGAAATCTTGGTTGAGATGCCATTCCGATGAATCTGCGCTATTGAAGTGCTGATCCAGCACCAGATGTGTTCCTAAGTACTTACCATCATAGTCTTCAAAGACATCAGCGGTTACGTACTTGCCATTATCGCAGAACCCGGAGTGGTTATGGCTTATCCCAATGTCTTCCCAGCCGAGCTTCGAGACAGTGTCTTTTTGCTCGACTGGAACGGCTACAGTCCCCATGCCAAAGAACTCCTTCCTATAGCCCAAGTAGCCGTAGCGCCCACTCTTCTCAAGTTCCTGAACGGCCCTCAAGGGTATCCACACCGACCTTTTCAGTTTTCGGCGGCGAATATCAGCCATTTCAAACCAGTCCTGAGTTAGCACAATGCCTCATCCATTTCTATGTCTTGTGAGCCTCTAACAATGATTATACAAACCCTGTATTTTCCGTAAACATAAGCAGATTATAGCAAAGCTTAATTAACTTAGGAAGCATAATATATCAAAAAATCAAAGGGTGATAACTTATGCACCGGGTATTTTCTGATATTACGGACTAAAAACCCAGCGGGTATATCATGGTAAATTTGTCCTTATTGATTTCAGAGTGTACTTCGCCTCTTTTGAGGTCACAGCTTAGGTGCGGCTTAGAAGAGGAAGTAATAACTACAAGACAATTACTTTTTAGTTAAAAAAATTTGTTACATTAAATCTACCAATCATTTGCTACTTGTGCGACAGTGGTTCTGTCCAATAAATTAATAGCCTCATTTTTGCAGACCGCCCTGCATATCCCACATCCATAGCATTTCATTAAATCAATAGCACATTTAACATTTTTCCTGTCGTAAGTGATAGCATCAAAATAACACCTTTTTATGCACTCCTTACAACCACTGCATTTTAAAAGATCAATATGTGCAATATACTCACCTTTCCACATTGCTTTGCCAGTTTTCATTTTTAACTGGAACCTGTAAGCCATACAATCTCTGTCACAGTTACATATTGAACTTATAAATGGGGTCCTGAGTGTCCAGACACTATGTGCCTTGCCTTCAATATCAAGATGTCTTATAAAGTTTTTTGCTTCTTGTGCAGATAATTTTTCAAACTCTCTGAAATCAGGCACATCTTTAAATATCATGGTTAAGTCCATACCTATACCAAAACAATACCTTTTGTTTTCACCTATAGTAGCCTTCCGGCATACACATGGAAGCCTCACCACAGAATTGACATTATTAAGTATATTTTCTACATCTTCGAGAGGAACAATCTGTCCAAAATGGGTTTTCATTAAATGCTTTGTAACAAGAGGATAGGCGATGAGATTATAAATACGAGGGAAACGTTTTTTCCATTTATAGGCCCTTTCTACATCAACCTTTAGGGAGTGATAGAAATTATTTAGATATGCCTTTAAGTTCTTTTCAGAGTTGACCTGGTAAAATATCTCTTCGGTATAATTGGTGATATTTTCATACCATTTTTTACCTTCCCCATACTTTGTACAAAATTCACACATATTTAAGTCTTCAATGATTACTAATCGTAATCTTCTCCATTATAGCAAATATTATTTTTGAAGACTTCAGGAAGCAACAAAGCGGGTCCAGAAATCTCGCAAGTCGTTACTTTCAATGTCTAATCTGCGTCTTTATCGAGTCCCAGAGTTGTATGCAAGTTAAAGAGTTATCTGATATGGGAAGCAAAAGACTACTTTTTCGGATACCCCACTGATTGCGCAAGAATGACTTTCTGATCGGATCGCAGCTTCATCACCTTTGCCATAGCTTGTCTGTCAATTGATCCACGCACAACAGTTGCTAAGCCTTCGGAAGCACAATACAAGTAAACATTCTGGCTAATGAAGCCCGTATCTGCGGCTGAATAAAAGTCCTTATCCTCCTTTGTCGCCGTACCCATCCTGGAATAATCTGCCACATAGATGAGATTAATAGGCGCATCTTTTACGAACTCCTGACGGCCTGTCATAGCTCGGATGTCTTCGGAGAGAATTGGCTTCAACATATGAGCCTTCGCATCATACAAATAGAGTCCATCAGACATGGCGACATAGATATCAATTTCCTGCCAGTTCACCGCAGATGGGGCAGTGCGCTTTCCGGTCTCTGTTCGATTCACTCCGAACGCTGCCCAGAGCAGATCTGAAATTACCTGCAGAGGCAGTTTCTCTTTGCTGAAGGAACGCGAAGAACTTCTGTCCTTGAGCACCTGCATTAAGGGTCTGCCTTTATCAAATTGCGGTTTCAAAAGCTGGATTGGATTAAGTTCCTCTGCAAAAGTCAACGTAGCGAAAATTGGCAAAAAGACCAATATAAAAGAAGCATTTAGAAATAATATTTTATTCATGACGGTCCTCCTATAATTTGTTGATTGGCTGCTTGCATACAATTTATTTCCCGAATTCCTTTATCTTCAATTCCTTCCTCTTTATCTTTCCACTAATAGTCATTGGAAGTTCATCAATGAATTCAATTTTTCTGGGATATTTATATGGTGCTGTTTGTTTCTTAACAAACTCCTTAAGCTCATTCATTAAGGCATTTGATGGCCTGTGGCCTTCTGTCAAGACAACAAATGCTTTCACAACCTCGCCTCTGATTTCATCAGGGCTTGCAACAACTGCAGATTCTTTTACAGCTGGATGTTCTATCAGAACGCTCTCTACCTCAAAGGGGCCAATCCGGTATCCTGACGAGATTATGATGTCATCAGCCCTTCCAATAAACCAGAAGTAACCATCATCATCCTTGTATGCCATATCCCCTGTTATATACCATTGTCCCCTTATGGTTTTTTCTGTCGCCTTTTGGTTTCCGAGATATTCCTTGAATATTCCAACAGGCCTTTCCGGTCTGATCTCTATTGCTATGTCACCCCCAACGCCTGAAGAGACTGGATTTCCATTGTCATCAACAACATCTACAATAAACCCGGGAACAGGCACTCCCATAGAGCCGGGTTTCACAGGGAGACATCTGAAGTTTGCCAAAACATTCACCGACTCTGTCTGACCGTAGCCGTCATAAATGTAGCTCCCTGTTCTCTCTTTCCAGATTTCGATTATCTCCTTATTAAGGGGTTCTCCGGCAGCAACGAAATGGCGCAGGGATCGGAAGGTAAATCTTTGAGAAGGTATCTCCTTAACCATCATCCGATAGGCTGTTGGAGGGCCACAGAATGTGGTGATGGGATACCTCTGCATAATCTCTATTGTTAATGATGGATCAAACTTTCCCTTTTTGTAGAAAGAAAAGACTGTAGCCCCCAGATGCCATGGGCCGAAAAGGCTTGACCAGGCTGCCTTTGCCCATCCCGTGTCAGAGAGGTTCCAATGAATATCCCCTGGCCTAAGATCCAGCCAGTACCTGCCTGTTATCTGATGAGCAAAGGGATAGGATGCCTGGGTATGAAGTACCATTTTGGGAGGACCTGTTGTCCCTGATGTGAAATAGATCAATGCTGGATCATCTGAGAAAGCCCTTTCACCTTCAAAGGAATCTGACATGTCCCTTTCTTTAATATAATCGTGCCAGCCCTTCCTTTCTTCAGAGAATCCCCACTCAACCCCCTTTACTGTAATCCCCCTCTGTCCCCCCTTAGTAAAGGGGGATGAAGGGGAATTATTATTTCTATCAACGATTATAACAAGGGGGTTAGTAGAAGAACTATTTACTGCATCCTCGACCTTCACAGCATCCTCGTCTGATGCAATGACTGCTTTTATATCAGTTACTGACAGTCTGTATCCAATATCCCTTGATGTGAGAAGGGTTGTTGCCGGGATGGGTATTGCATTGAGCCTCATGAGGGCAAGCATGACCTCCCACCACTCAGGAATATTCGAAAGCATGACAAGCACCTTGTCTCCTTTGCTAATGCCCATCTTCTTAAAAACAGCTGCACCTTTTGATGAAAGGGTCTTCATTTCCTTAAATGAAACTCTCCTCTCCTTTTCACCATCAGTCCAGAAAAGGGCCATCCCATTATCCCATCTGTCAAAGATATCCAGTGGAAAAGAGAACTGTTCAGGGACTCTCAGCGAAAATTCCTTATATTCTTTTTCATAGTTCTTTATATTCGGTGATAGTCCCACCCCACATGGTAACACATGTTTATGCATTTTCCAAATTTTCATTGTTACAGTTTTAATATGGCGCAAAAGGCATTTCTAAAAAGAAATAAAGGTAGTAAGATTCAGAGGATGCTAAGATGCAAAAGTTAAAACTTGACCTTGTTACTCTTCAACTATGCAGTTCACTTTCATCTTGTTAAATCCGTAGAAAACATCAAAACGTTTTCTAAAGACCATGCACCACTTGTCATTTCTGTTTCCTCTTCTTCTGTTTTTGTCTCTTTCTTCTGTAGCACTCCTAAAAGCCAAAGGACATAAAGACTTTTAAAGACTTCAAACGGGCTGCAGTCAGCGGTAGCATTATCAACAATCTCTAAAATAGTCTTTTGGCCATCAATCATAGAGAGTATACTTTTTTCTACAGGGCTGAATTCTATATCATCAAAAGGGATTGATGTCACTATGTTGACCTTCAAAGGAGATTTCAAGTCTGGCATTTCTCTCTTTATTTTGCTGAAATTATTTATCCTCTTTACCCCTTCATATATAAGTTCCCCCATATCCAGCTTTAGAATCATTTTTTCACGTTTAGGTATTTCCCCCTCTAGAAACTCATATGCAGCATATTGAAGGGTGAAGAGACTACAGATGATCTCTTTTACCTGGTATTTCACACTCCAGAACAGGTTTTTTGGTGTAAGGTAACCGAGTTCTACAAGTATAGTGCCCTGCTTTTTACCTGTCATTTTGAGAAGTCTTACGGACTCCTCATACTGCCCTATCTTAAGCTTTCCAGTTCTTACGAGCATCTCGCCTAACCTGTCATCTTCGCATGTTGATGAGGCAAAGATAGCGGTTCC
>Ga0129298_10001195_pt1 | contig 10790 bp, 8 predicted proteins | sample I19B2metaG_FD_94707 | JGI IMG/M metagenome (GOLD analysis project Ga0129298, IMG submission 94707) | Lake sediment bacterial and archeal communities from Gulf of Boni, Indonesia to study Microbial Dark Matter (Phase II) - ​I19B2 metaG | ecosystem: Environmental > Aquatic > Freshwater > Lake >...
TGATTAACTCCACGAGTCCACCGCAGAGAACCACCTGCTCCCCAAAGAGGTCGGTCTCGGTCTCTTCAGCAAAAGTGGTCTCAATTACTCCCGCACGAGTGCCTCCTATACCCTTAGAATAGGCTAACGCTAACTCCTTTGCCTTACCAGAAGCATTTTGATAAACTCCAATCAAGTTAGGAGTACCTTTCCCCTCCTGATACATTCTCCTGACCAGATGCCCCGGTCCTTTGGGAGCAACCAAGATTACATCCACATCCTCAGGGGGAATAATCTGGTAAAAGTGGATGTTGAAACCATGAGAAAAACCCAGAACCGCACCCTTTTTCAATTTATCAGCAATCTCATTTTTGTAAACCGCAGACTGAATATCATCAGGAACGAGCATCTGAACCCAGTCAGCATTTTTTGTCGCTTCGCCGGCAGAAACTGGCTTCCAGCCGTCTTTAACTGCCTTTTTCCAATTCTCAGTTCCTTCCAGTTCAGCCACCACCACATCTAATCCACTATCTCGCAAATTCTGACTCTGGGCATGCCCCTGGCTTCCATAGCCAACGATGGCAATCTTCTTTCCTTTCAAAAGCTTCAAATCCGCATCTTTATCATAGTATACTTTCGTCATTAAAACCTCCTCCCAGATTTGTGACGCGAAGCTTTGCTTCGCTACTCCGCGATTCCGAAAACTATCCCTTCCTTTTAATACAAACCAAAAATCAAATATCAAAAATCAAAAATTTACACCACTTACTTCCTACAAAAAGTTGGTTTGCGAGAAGCACTTAATTTCTTGCGTTACTAAATCTTTGCGAGCGAAACGGTGAAATTTCAATTGTCCGAGCCCCGATTTAGCGGGCGAGTTTTTGAAATTTAGTGGAGCGAGCAATAGATTTTGTTAGCAAGAAATTCCAGCGACGAGCAAACTAACTTTTAATTTTCTGACTGAGTGACTCCGAAAACTATCCCCACCTTTTAAGGGCGACCATAAGGGTCGCCCCTACGCGACTGAGGATGAAGGGATAGTTACAGGAGCTTCAAATCCGCCAGGGTTCGTGTAGTGTAGCCCTTTATGGGCGTAATTCTTACGGGCATAAAGCCCTACACTACCGAGCGACTCCGAAAACTATCCCTTCATCCTTACTAACCCCTGCCCATTGCTACAATCCCCGTCCTGACCATCTCCTTTATCCCAAATGGCTTAAGCATATTGACCAGAGCAAGTATCTTCTCTTCATCGCCTGTCATTTCTACAATCAAAGAGTTAGGAGCAACATCAACTATTTTGGCTCTGAAGATATCGGCAATTTCCAGAACTTCCGACCGTTTCCCTTTTTCAGCATTTACCTTGATGAGAACTAAGTCCCTTTCTAAATGGGGTTGCTCCACGAAATCGGTAACTTTTATTACATCTATGAGTTTATTCAGTTGTTTCATAACCTGTTCTAAAATTCTCTCGTCTCCTTTAACTACTATCGTCATTCGAGAGATATCGTGTTGCTCGGTCTCCCCTACTGCTAAACTATCAATGTTGAATCCACGGGCGCTAAAAAGGCTCGATATTCGAGCCAGGACTCCGGGCTTGTTCTCCACTAATACAGAAATCGTATGTCTCATTGATTACTCCTCCTTATGTGAATCTGCCTGGGCTCTCCGATAAATCGGAGCGTTCGCTAATCGGGCGACCACCCCGAAATACATCGGGGTAAACTCCGGGTCGCCCCTACGTGACTTCTATATTATACATAGCGCAGGTTAAAACCTGCTACTCCAATGACTTTGGCTATGCCAGCCCACGGATTACTTCATCCAGCCTTGCCCCTACCGGCACCATGGGAAAGACATTTTCTTCCCTCTCCACTAAAAAATCTAATATCACAGGTCCCTCTATGGAAATTGCCCTTCTTAACGCATCTTCTACTTCATCCTTTTCACTTACTCTTATGCCAACAGCTCCGTATGCCTCGGCAATTTTGACAAAATCTGGACTAGGGGATAGGTCTGTGCCCGAATATCTTTTCTTATAAAATAGCTGCTGCCACTGCCTAACCATGCCAAGATATCCGTTGTTTAAAATTGCAACTTTAACCCCCACATTATTCTTCACAGCTGTTGCCATCTCCTGAATATTCATTTGAAAACTCCCATCCCCGGCTATATCAAAAACAATCTTTTCAGGCTTACCTAATTTGGCACCGATGGCTGCTGGAAAACCAAATCCCATTGTGCCCAGCCCTCCGCTAGTAATAAAATGGCGGGGATAGTTGTATTTATAGAACTGCTGTGCCCACATCTGGTTTTGCCCAACTTCTGTAGCAATAATCGCCTTGCCTTTTGTTACTTCGTAAATCTTCTCCACTACATATTGGGGACGGAGTTTGCTGTCTTTTTCATAAGTCAAAGGATTCTCCTTTTTCCATTGAGAAATCTGTTTTTGCCATTTCTTCCTTTTCTCTCTATTTCCGGAGCCTAATTTATCAAGTAATTTGTTCATCTCTTTCATAACATTCTTTGCGTCGCCCACAATGGGAATATCTACTTTCACATTTTTGCTTATAGAAGTTGGATCAATGTCTATGTGAATTATCTTTGCCTTGGGAGCAAAAGCATCAAGTCTCCCTGTAATCCTGTCATCAAACCTTGCTCCAATAGCAATAATTAAGTCTGAATTCTGTATGGCGTGATTTGCAAAATAAGTCCCGTGCATTCCCAACATACCCAAAAAGAGGTCAGAGTCTTGAGGAAAAGTGCCCATTCCCATTAACGTGAGAGTTACAGGGATTTGAGTAATCTTAGCCAGTTCCCTCAGTTCCCCAGAAGCTCCTGAAACGATAACGCCCCCACCAGCATAGATAACTGGTCGCTCAGAATGTTTTATCAGGTCTACTGCTTTTTTTATCTGCTGAGGGTGCCCTTCATATTTAGGTTTATAACTCCGTATTTCTACTCCTTTAGGATAGACGAACTCATCGATAGCTCTCTGGACATCCACCGGCAGGTCTATGAGCACAGGTCCGGGTCGTCCCGTACGAGCAATATAGAACGCCTCTTTAATAGTGCGGGCGAGCTCCTTAATATCCTTCACCAGATAGTTATGTTTTGTTATTGAGCGGGTAACTCCAGTAGTATCTGCCTCTTGAAATGCATCATTGCCCACGAGATGTGTAGCCACTTGGCCTGTAAATGCCACAACAGGAACTGAATCCATATTTGCTGTAGCTAAACCTGTGGTTAGATTGGTCGCCCCTGGACCTGAAGTGGCTATACAGACACCAACTTTACCTGTTGCCCGGGCATATCCATCAGCCATATGGGCTGCTCCCTGCTCATGACGCGTGAGTATAAATTTGAGCGGTGCCTCGTATAGAGCATCGAAAATCGGAAGCAATGCTCCTCCGGGTATCCCAAACATTATTTCCACTTTCTCTTTAATCAAACTCTCCACAAAAATCTGTGCACCGCTAAGCTTCACAGTATCCCCTCCTTCAATGTAGACCCAGAACTAATAAATTTCAAATTCCAGATTTCAAATTACCTATTACCCATTATATTCCTCCCTTTCGGGAGGAATCCAGAACTCACTCACTCCCAGGAGAAAAGTTCTATTTGTGATGACATTAGAAATTTTAGCAAAAAGCAATTCTTCACCCACTCCCAGGAAAGGGCTTAATTTGTGAGAAACATTGGAAATTTTAGCGAGAGAACGAGGCCGACCAATCTGGCTTACAAGCAGAATCTTGTCCGACTCCGATTTATCGGAGGAGTTTGATTCTGCGCCTTGCAGAGGCCGAAGTTCTCGAGCGTGAAAAAATTTCCCAGTGGCGAACAAATTAAGCCCTTCCTTATCCCCCGCTTTTTGCGTTAAGAAATTTCTCAGGAAGAACAAATAGAACTTTTCCTTTACTACATTGCATGGTTAAAACTATGCCTACAAACTCTACCCTGGTCAAGCTTTCGCTTGACACTCCATTCATAATTTATAATTCATAATTATTTAAGAATGGCTCCTGTATTTGCCGACTGGACCAATTGGACATAACGATTCAGCCAGCCCTCCCTTATCTTGGGTAGGGGCGGTTTCCACTCTCCAACCTTCTCTTCCCATTTTACCTTACGCAATTTGATGTCCCTATCTTCCAGACGAACATCCAATCTTCTCTTGGGGATATCAACTTGAATAATATCGCCATCTCTAAGGACAGAAATTGGCCCACCAACAGCTGCTTCGGGAGAAATGTGTCCAATGCATGGTCCCCGTGTCCCACCTGAAAATCGGCCATCTGTCAGTAGGGCAACGTCCTTATCCATTCCCATACCCACAAGGGCTGCTGTTGGCGAGAGCATCTCTCTCATTCCTGGCCCGCCCCTCGGACCCTCGTAACGAATCACGATGACTTCCCCCCTCTTAATCTTTCTGTCTAAAATGGCTTTCATCGCCAGTTCTTCAGAATTGAACACTCTCGCTTTGCCGGAAAATTTCATCATTTTGGACTGGACCGCAGACTGCTTTACAACACAACCCTCTGGAGCTAAATTACCAAAGAGAATGGCAATGCCTCCCTCTTTCTTATAAGGGTTCTTTTGTGAACGGATTACTTTGTTATCATAAACCTTACCCTGAGAGGCAATCTCTTTTACACTCACTCCAGAAACAGTGGGACTATCTTTCAACCTATTTTTCAAAACAGAAAATATTCCCGGTACTCCTCCAGCATATTCTAAATCTTCCATAAAATACTCTCCAGCTGGCAGGAGATTGGTTATCTGTGGCGTAATTTTACTAATCTCATCGAATGTCTTCAGGGGCAAATCTACTCTTGCTTCTCTGGCAATTGCAGGAAGATGTAACACAGTGTTGGTCGAGCCCCCCAGAGCCATGTCCACTACGATAGCATTATGAAAGGCGGCAGAAGTCATAATCTTTCGAGCAGAAATGTTCTGTTTTACAAGACCCACCACTCCTTCTCCGGAAAGATAGGCAATCCGCCTCTTTTTGGACAGACCTGCCAGCGAGGTCGCGCAACCGACAAGCGACATACCCATCGCTTCAGTCAAACAAGCCATGGTATTAGCAGTATACAAACCCTGGCAAGCTCCTTCACCAGGACAAGCAGACAGGGCGAGATTTTCCAGCTCTTCCTCTCCTATCTTACCAGCCTGGTATCTCCCTACAGCTTCAAATGTATCACGCACCAGGGAAAGGCGTTTTCCCTTATATCTTCCAGAAACCATAGGCCCTGCTGTGACCACAACAGAGGGGATATCGAGCCTCGCCGCAGCCATTAGCATCCCTGGAGTAATCTTATCACAGTTTGTCAACAGGACCAAACCATCCAGTTGATGTGCCTGGGCGACGGTTTCCACTACATCAGCAATCAATTCTCGCGAAGGTAAGGAATAGTGCATCCCTACATGTCCCATTGCTATTCCATCACAAATTGCGGGAACGCCAAATAAGAATGGGACACCTCCTCCTGCACGGACACCATGTTCAATAGCCCTCTCCAGAACTCGCATTCCCATATGACCAGGGACCAAGTCAGTAAAACTTGTGGCAATACCTATAAATGGCTTGTTAAAATCTTCAGAACCTAAACCTAATGCGTAAAGTAATGCACGATTGGGAGTTCTTTCAACACATTTTTTTACCTTATCGCTTCGCATATTCACCTCCCCCACACCCAACATAAGGAATGGGAAAAAGTAGCCTGTCCCCTTTTTTACTCTTCTTTCTATAATATATACTCTATGCTATCAACCAGTGCCTGCCAGCTGGCTTCAATAATATTTTCTGAAACTCCGACTGTCCCCCACTCATCTTTCTTATCTCTCGATTCAATCAAAACTCTCACTTTGGCTGCTGTCCCCTGAGTGGCATCAATTACTCTAACCTTGAAATCTGTAAGACTCATCGACTTTAACTCTGGATAAAATCTTTCTAGAGCTTTCCTGAGGGCGTTATCCAGGGCATTAACTGGCCCGTCACCTTCACTGGCGGTGTGTTCTTCTTTCCCTCCTACCAAAACTTTTATAGTTGCTTCCGACCTTAATCTCCCTTTCTCGTCCTTTTCCACAATTACCCGAAATCCTTCAAGATCAAAAAAAGTCTTGTGTTTACCAATTGTCTTCTTCATTAAAAGCTCAAAAGACCCTTCTGCACCTTCGAATTGATAACCCTGACTCTCCATCTGTTTAACTTTCTGGAGGAGTTCCTTTACTTCCTTACTTTTCTCTCGAAAGTCAATCTTGAACTCCTTTGCTTTCGACAGCATGCTAGACCTTCCCGAGAGATCTGAGACAAGAATTCTACGTCGATTGCCCACTCTTTCAGGAGCCACGTGTTCGTAGGTCTTTGTATGTTTGGCGACGGCACTGACGTGGACTCCTCCTTTATGGGCAAATGCGGAATTCCCCACATATGGTTGATTATCCTGCGGAATCATATTTGCTATTTCACTTACATATCGCGAAACTTCAGTTAAGCTCTCCAATCTCTTATCAGAGATGCAATCGATTCCCAATTTCAACTTTAAATTGGGAATAATCGAACAGAGGTTCGCATTACCACATCTCTCACCGTAGCCATTGATTGTTCCCTGGACTAAAATGCACCCAGCCTTAACTGCAATGACCGAATTGGCAACAGCCATTTCTGAATCGTTGTGAGTGTGAATTCCCAGGGGAATTTTTATCTCCTTCTTTACTTCCTTAACTATGCTTTCGAGCTGATGGGGCATCATCCCTCCATTGGTGTCACATAGAGTAATGTTGTCTGCCCCAGCCTTAGCTGCTTGCCTCAATGTCTCCATTGCATAGAAACGGTCATCAATATATCCATCAAAGAAATGTTCTGCATCGTAAATAACTTCCAGCCCTTCCGACTTGAGATATTTCACTGAGTCGAAAATCATCTTGAGGTTCTCAGCCAGGGTGGTGCGAAGGGCATACTTTACATGAAATCCCCAGCTTTTGCCGAAAATGCACGAAGCTTGAGGCTTCACCTTCACAATAGCATTAAGATTGGGGTCCCTGGATGCTCCTTTTCCCTTATAGCGTGTGCTGCCAAAAGCTGTTATCTTTGCATTCCTTAAGTGGAGTTTCTTCGCCTTTTTAAAGAAAAGGATATCCCTGGGATTGGAACCAGGCCATCCGCCTTCAATATAATGGATGCCCAAATCATCCAGCCTCTTTGCTATCTTCAATTTATCTTCTACAGAGAAAGATATCCCTTCACCCTGCGCTCCATCTCTCAAAGTAGTGTCATATATCAATACCTTTTTCATTTCCGTCCCTTCTTGGCAGAGCTTCGCTCTGCAGCTACATCTGCTTTTTGTAGCGGCAAAGCGTAAGCTTTGCTTCTTATTGGCAGAGCTTCGCTCTGCAGCTACATCTTTTTTGTAGTTTCCCCAAAAACAAATTTTTTATGAATAGCCCTCACTGCCTTTTCTGTATCTTTCTCTTTGATTACGCAAGAAATCTTTATTTCCGAAGTAGAAATCATTTCAATATTTATATTCTCCTCCGCAAGTGCAGAAAACATCTTAGAAGCTACACCCGAATGGCTTCTCATCCCCACCCCGACAATAGATACCTTGGCTACTCCATCGTCATAAACGAGCTCCTTAGCGCCTATTTCTCGCTTGACCTTCTCCATTATATCTAAAGTCTTCTTGAGGTCTCCTCTATTAACTGTAAAAGAGATATCATTTATCCCTCCCTCGGCAGAACTCTGAATAATCATATCTACATTTACATGTCCCTCCCCCAGTGCACCAAAAATCTTGGCGGCAATTCCGGGCCGGTCAGGGACATCGGTAATCGCCACTTTCGCCTGGTCCTTATCGTAAGCTACCCCGCTTACCACTACTTCTTCCATCCTTGAAACTTCCTTGGTAATCACAGTTCCCTCCTCATCGTTGAAGCTAGACCTGACATGAATATCTACATTAAATTTCTTAGCTACTTCAATGGACCTCGGAACCATCACCTGAGCACCGAGGCTAGCCAATTCCAGCATCTCATCATAAGAAATTCTATCAATCTTTTTAGCATCAGGAACAATCCTGGGATCTGCGGTATATACGCCACTAACGTCAGTATAGACTTCGCATTGGTCTGCCTTTAGCACAGAAGCTAAAGCTACGGCAGTCAAATCTGACCCACCTCTCCCGAGAGTAGTAATGTCTCTATCAGCGGTTATCCCTTGAAAACCAGCAACAATAACAATCTTATCCTTGTTTAGCTCTCTTGTAATTTTTTTCGTATCTATCTTCTTGATTCTTGCTTTAGTAAATGTCTCATCAGTGACGATCCCGACCTGCCCCCCTGTCAGTGATACCGCCTTTTCCCCGAGAGCATTGATTGCCATAGCCAAAAGAGCAATCGACATCTGCTCGCCAGTAGCCAACAGCATATCCATTTCCCTATCGGGAGGAGAATCGGTAATCTGTTGAGCTGTTGCAATTAATCTATCAGTTGTATCACCAGGCGCAGAAACAACAATGACCACTCTATTTCCTTTCTTCTTTGTCATAATTATGCGTCTGGCAACTTTCTTTACTCTTTCTGGTCCAGCAACAGATGTTCCACCATACTTTTGTACAATGAGAGCCATTTTCTCTCCAAAAAAATCAGACTATCTTTGTTCCCTCTCTATCAATATCTAGTACCAAATATTTGCTTTCTATCCTATTTTTCCTAAAACCTTCCCGCATAGCTTTTCCGACCCTTTCAGCGAGTCGAGGTGAGGAAGAGGGTATAAACGCAAGAATACTCGGTCCCGCTCCACTCAGGCTCACGCCCAAAGCTCCTGCTCTCAGAGCTTCTCCGAAGACCCCTTCCATTCCCTTAACCAACCTCTTCCTGTACGGCTGATGAAGCCTGTCTTCCATTGCCATTCTTAAAAGTTCATATCTTCCCTTAATTAGAGCAGAGAGAAGCATAGCTACCCGAGAGGAAGTAAAGACCGCCTGTTCAAATTTTACGGTCCTGGGCAAGATTTCCCTTGCCTCACTCGTCATTATCTGGAAATCGGGAATGCATACCACACAGGAGAGATTCTCAGAAGGATTGAACTTCACAATTTCTATCTCCCGACCTTTTCTTCCTTTCGGGGAAGAGATGCAACAGACTACAAGTCCCCCCACCATTGCTGCAGACACATTATCTGCATGACCTTCCATTTCAGCTGCTAAGTTCAATATCTCTTCCCTGCTTAATCTCTCTCCACAGAGTCTGTTTGCACTTACCAATCCTCCAATCCTTGCTGCAGCGCTACTGCCCAGCCCGCTGGCAAGGGGTATTCTATTCTTAAGTTTAAGGTGGAGGCTATCGGGAGCGAGATGAAACTTGTCAAATATAAGTTTTGCCGCCCTATACACAATGTTTCTACTGTCTCTGGGCAAATCGGCTTCTCCTTCGCCCACAATATCAATCCGTAATTTTTTCCCACCTTTTCCCGCTCCCACTTCCATTTCTACAATATTGTAAAGTCGAAGTGCTAATGCCAGAACATCGAATCCCGGACCTAAATTGGCAGTAGTAGCCGGAACTCTGACTTTTACTTTTTTTATACCCATTTAATATACCGGTATTCACAATTTCATTAAGTTTACTACCGATTTTAAATCGGCTTTGACCACTCTTACTTTTCGGGCAACCTTAATTGCTCTATCAGGGTCTTTAAGTCCATGTCCTGTCAGAATACAAACTATGGTAGACGGTCGAGAAAAGTATCCTTTCCGAAAGTATTTTACAAGCCCGGCCACACTGGCAGCAGAAGCAGGTTCGACAAAAAGCCCTTCCAGGGAACTTAACATTTTATATGCCTCAATAATCTCTTTGTCAGTTACAGTATCAATCACACCTTTAGATTCGTCGCGAGCCTCCTCGGCTTTCTTCCAAGAAGCAGGATTTCCAATTCTAATTGCTGTGGCGATAGTTCTTGGCCTCTTTATAGGATATCCCCGCACAATCGGCGCTGCTCCTTCAGCCTGAAATCCCATCATCCGGGGCAACTTCAGTTTACGCTTTCCCATCAGAATACTTCTATATTCCTTGTATCCTTTCCAGTAAGCAGTAATATTGCCTGCATTCCCCACGGGAATAAAATGATAATCAGGCGCGTCTCCCAGTGAATCGACAATCTCAAAAGCTGCCGTTTTCTGACCTTCAATCCTATGGGGATTAATCGAATTAACCAGAACCACCGGATACTTAACGCTGATTTCTCTTGCTAAATTCAAAGCATCGTCGAAGTTGCCTCTAATCGCAACTACTTGTGCGCCGTGAATCAGTGCCTGGGATAACTTCCCTAAAGCTACTGCTCCTTCTGGAATCAGAACCACACATTTTAGCCTTGCCTTTGCTGCATAGGCTGCTGCCGAAGCCGAAGTATTCCCTGTAGAAGCACAGATAACTGCACTGGCCCCGTCTTCCAGAGCCTTCGACACAGCCACCGTCATTCCACGGTCCTTAAACGAACCTGTAGGATTCAGGCCCTCATATTTCAAATAAATCTTAGAGTCAACTCCTAGACTAAGTCTCAGGTTTTCTGCTTCAATTAACGGTGTATCGCCCTCCAAGAGAGTTACAATTGGAGTTTTCTCAGTAACCGGTAAGTAATTCTTATATCTTCTGATTACACCCTGATAAACCACTCAAATTAACCCATTCTTACACTACAAATTTCAAATTACCCATTATCTAATTAAAATCAAAAATCAACAATCAAAAATCAAAATTACAAATTTCAATCGCGAAGATTCGCTTCGCTACTCCAATTATATCGTTAGGAA
>Ga0129298_10001196_pt1 | contig 10787 bp, 13 predicted proteins | sample I19B2metaG_FD_94707 | JGI IMG/M metagenome (GOLD analysis project Ga0129298, IMG submission 94707) | Lake sediment bacterial and archeal communities from Gulf of Boni, Indonesia to study Microbial Dark Matter (Phase II) - ​I19B2 metaG | ecosystem: Environmental > Aquatic > Freshwater > Lake >...
CGGCTACAGCGGCGACCCGGCCCACAGCTGCTCCTGCTCCCCCAGGGAGATCCACCGCTACCGCTCCCGCATCTCCGGGCCGCTGATGGACCGGATCGACCTGCACATCGAGGTGCCGGCGGTCAAGTACCGGGACCTGGCCGAGCGGGCCGACGGGGAGAGCTCGGCAACCATCGCCGAGCGGGTGGAGAACTCCCGCGACATCCAGCGGGAGCGCTTCAGAGGGACGAAGGTCCACTGCAACGCCCAGATGACCCCGCGGCTGATCCGCAAGCACTGCGAGCTGGACGCCAGCGGCAACCGGCTGCTGGAGATGGTCACCGACCGCCTCGGCCTCTCCGCCCGCTCCTACAACCGGATCCTCAAGGTCTCCCGCACCATCGCCGACCTGGATGGGGCGGACAACATCCGCGAGCAGCACCTCTCCGAGGCGATCCAGTACCGCAGCCTGGACCGGAAAACTATGTAATCCAAGTTTTGCAGATTCAACATACACCAGATAGAAAGGGGCTCTGTTATGAGCCCCTTTCGTCTATACTTCTTGGGTAGCTCTCGGCTGAAAGACAAATTTTTTGTGTTTGTGCAGGTCGCAACAGGAACTGAGTGAGCAGCAAAGCGTTAATGACTATCTGTTCACAGCAGCAAGCATCAAATGAATGACGATAAATATCATCGACCAGACATATAATCGGAGATAGTATGGAATCTATAACCATTGAACTGATAGTTATATTTATTCTTATTCTGGCCAACGGATTTTTCGCCGGCTCGGAACTGGCCATAATCTCGGCCCGCAAGAGCACCATCGCCAAACTGGTGGCAGACGGCAATTCCAGCGCCCGTGTCGTAGAAAAGCTCCAGAACGATCCTCATCGCTTCCTGGCCACCGTTCAGATCGGCGTTACAGTGGTCGGTTCACTTGCATCCGCCGTGGGTGGCGCAACGGCGGTGGAGTATTTCAAACCTATACTGAAATCGGTCCCGTATGAGGCGGTCAGCAATGCCGCCGAACCGATCGCGATTGCCCTGGTTGTCGCTCTGGTCTCCTATTTCTCCCTGATTTTGGGTGAGCTTGCCCCGAAGACCATCGGACTCCAGTTCGCCGACCGTATGTCGCTGATCGTTGCCAAGCCAATCAATCTCCTGGCGACCATCGGCGGGGTTGCGGTGAAATTCCTTACCCTTTCGAACCGGACGGTACTTGCCCTGTTCGGTGTCAAACCGGCCAGCGGCCAGGAATTCGTCACACGGGAAGAGATTCTCCATACCGTTGCCGAGGGGGGCGAGACCGGCGCTCTGACCGAGCACGAGCACAAGGTTATTGAAAACATGCTGGACTTCAGCCACACGAAGGTCAGCGAAATAATGGTGCCCCGCCTCAAGATGGTCTCTCTGGACGTGGATCTGCCGAGGGAAGAGTTGCTGACGATTCTCCGGGAAAACATGTATACCCGTTATCCGGTCTACCGGAAAGACCGTGACAACATTATCGGCTTCATCCACAGTAAAGATCTGTTTCTGCATCCCCGTCTCGACGACCCCGGGTTCACTCTGGAAGAGATTGTCAGGGCTCCCCTGTATGTACCGGAAACCAAGCACGCCAATGAGTTGCTCCGCGAAATGCAGCGCAAACGGGTGCAGATTGCCTTTGTCGTTGACGAATACGGTGGCATTAGCGGTCTTGTTACAACAGAGGACTTACTGGAGGAACTGGTGGGTGAGATCGAGGACGAGCATGACGCGGGCGAGGCGCGCCGGGCGGAACGTCTTGCCGACGGTTCCCTGATGGTTGATGCCCTGCTGTCGCTCAACGACCTGGAAGAGCTGCTCGATGTGAAGTTCGAGGAGAGTCTCCCCTATGAGACCATTGCCGGACTGATTCTGGCGAAACTGGGCAGGTTCCCTGAACAGGGGGAGAAGGTCGAATGGGAGGCGTATGACCTGCTCTGTGAAGAGGTCTCGGCAACCTCGATCGTCAAGGTACGGATCGTCAGCAGGTAACAATGCATTCGAAGGCTGGAATCGGTGTTTTCATGAACTTCTTTGCGATTACGGGGACCATCTGGGAAGCGAGAATTCTGACCAGCATTAATGGCATTATAATGCCCGTTCCACAAACTCGGCAAACCGATTGAGAACTTCCCGTGCCTTGTCGATAACTCCCCTGTCTTTCCGGGTTCTGACAACCTCAAGGTCATCCGGATCGGGTGACCAGACTTGTGTGACCTTATTGACCGCCACATTCTTCCGGAAGCTCAATTCATCATATTTATCCGTAACCCCGCAGCAGATTGCCCTTTGCCACTCGCGTTCATTTCTGGATTTCCATTTGCCCTTGAATTCATCGCGTGTCAGCCGGTCACCAAAGTTCATTTCACTGACGTCGATCAAGCGTGCGTCACCTTTTGGACCCCGGTGAACCTTTTCAACATACGCAACATGCCAGTAGTTGCTGAAATTGAATATGGCCACGTCACCGACTTCAATTTCAGTAACCGGCTTGTTTTTCATGGAAGCAATTTCTGTCGTGTTTTGAGGAATTGGAAACCCCGGGATCCTTTCCTTGATGTAGTCGACGCAATAGCCCCCTTTGCTCATCCAGTCCCCGCAATCGCAGTTCAGGGCAAAGCTGTCTGCAGTCCCGCAAACGGTCAGGGCCGACACGGCAAACAGAATTCGCTTCGTGCTAACCAGCATCTGTAGTGCCGCCTTTCTTTCCCATGACGATCGAGGTGATAATTGAAATGAGCAGGATGCCAAAGATCACACTAAGGCGATCCACATCATTACTTGCCCTGGCATCCATTCCCGTTTCTCATACGCTCAATCCGTTCCTTGACGCGGATGAGCAGCTTTCTGGCCCAGGCAAACTCTGTGGCCAGAACCGCCAGGCCGATGGGAATTACCACCACGGCCGGACCCGGCAATACGATCATGGCTATCCCCGCAGCCAGGATCGTATTGCCGATGACTATGACAATACCCGTTTGGCCTGCGCCAACGTTTTGAAAACAAGATGCTTCATATTTTCCTGCTTCATCAGGTCTGGCAAGGTTGCATTGATTCTCCCGTTTCGGCGCCAGCCTTCTGCGCCTGCTCCTTTGCTTGATTGCCGTTGTGCATACTATAATACCTTTTCCCCACGATGAGCCGGTATGTTTCGCGATACTTTTCCCCCAGCCGCGCCAGCATCGCCTCCGGCAACGACGGGACTGTTTCCGGACTATCAAACATGTCCAGGTAGTCGGTCAGCATCTGTTTGTCCATGCTTGCCATGGTCCCGCCTTGTCGGTACCTGTCCATCGGCCAGAATCTGCTGGTATCCGGTGTCAGGCATTCGTCGATCAGCATGAGTTTTCCGTCATGCAGACCGAACTCGAACTTGGTGTCGGCAATCAGCACCCCGCGCTCCCGTGCCCGTTTCCAGGCACTGAAATAGAGCCGGAGGGAGGTTTCGCGCACCTGCTCGGCCAGAGTGCTCCCCAGTGAGTCCTGCAATACCTTAAAGGAAATATTTTCATTTTTTCCGTACGCCCCGCCTTTCGTGGTCGGCGTGAAGATCGGCGACGGCAGCCGTTGTGACTCAACCAGACCGGCAGGTAGCTTGTTCCCGCAGATCGCCCCGGTTTCTTGGTACTCACGCCAGCCGGCGCCGGCCAAGTAACCTCTCACGACGCACCTGATCGGCAAGGGCATGGTTTTCCAGACCAGCATCGCCCGTCCCTCACAATCACCCGCGATGCCTCTGACACACACTGGAAAGCACGATTGATCGACCGTTATCAGATGGTTCGGGCAGATGTTCTGCAATTTGCCGAACCAGAACGCGGACATTTGATTGACAATGTGCCCTTTGCCGGCGACTTCAACAGACAGTCTGCTGCCGAGGGCGGAAATGCGGTCGGTATGAACAAGGAGGAGCAGATCACCGAAATCGAAAACATCCTTGTCCTTGCCACGGCGCATGTTCACTGGTGTGACCGGTTCGGAGCCGTTATATATCGGCAAAGGAGCAGACGATGACTGGCCTTGTGAAGTTTGTCCGTACATCAGTTACCTCCATAACTGTGCAGACCCGAGAGGAAGAGATTGACCCCCAGGTAGCAGAAAATGGTTGATGCGAAACCAGCGATCGACAGCCAGGCGGCTCTTCGTCCTGCCCAGCCGCGCGTGATCCTCGCATGCAGAAACGCGGCATACACGAACCAGACGATCAGGGACCAGGTCTCCTTCGGGTCCCAGCTCCAGTAAGTGCCCCAGGCGTAGTTGGCCCAGGCGGCACCGGTCACAATGCCCAGGGTCAGAAGCGGGAAGCCGACCATGATCGCCCGGTAGTTAAGATCATCAAGGACCCGGTCCGGGGGAAACATTGCCAGGATGCCGGGTCGTTCGGTTTTTTCGTCATCCTTGGACCTGGTGCTGATCAGGTACATGATGGACACCCCGCATGCCACGGCAAAGGCGGCATACCCGAGGAAACAGGTGATGACGTGGTAGGTGAGCCAGTTGCTCTGCAGGGCCGGCACCAGCGGCTGGATGCCGCTGTCGAGGCTCAGCTGCCCCCAGGCCATCCCCAGCAGGGCAAATGGCATGACGAAGGCGCCGATGACGCGGTAACGGTATTTCAGGTCTATCAAGAGATACACAAGCACGATCGACCAGGCAAAGAACACGACTGATTCATAGAGGTTTGACAGTGGCGCATGTCCGATCCCCATGTCGTAGGACTCTTTCCAGCGGAGGAGAATTGCCACTGTCTGAACGATCAGCCCTCCGATAGCGGTAAAGTTGCCGGCAGTGCCGGCCTGCTGGTTGCGAGATGCCATGTGAATAAAGAAACAGAGCATCGAGGCCAGATACGCAAAGGTTGTTATGTTGAACAGGAGTGAACTGGTCATGGTTTTTCCCCCTCTGAAATTTGCCGGCGAACCGTATCGGCAAGCTGCTCGAATACTGTGGCAAAGGCAGCTTGATTCTTGTTGGTGTGGCCGGCGACCGTTACTTCATTTTCCGTGATCCTGATCCAGATGCGGCGATGAGATATGAGGAATGCACCGTAAATGCCGAGGATCATCAGAATGCAACCGATCCAGACAACCCAGACACCAGGGTCCTTGGTCACTTGCAGGCCCGTATATTCGAACTCTTCACCGCCTTGATACTTCAGGAGTTTGCCGCTGGTGTAGGGGATGTTCATCCGGTTCATAGCGTCATTGGCCCCATAGACGACGAATGACTTGTGGCCGCCATTCGGCAGATGTACCGAGACCTGCGCCGCAGGACCGGTAAGACCTGTCTGGAACTGTGAAACATCCTGGGTGGTATCCTGCAAATTGATGCTGCTGCCGTCGGGCAGTTGCGCCGAACCGCCGCTCCTGATCGTAAGAGGACGGGGGGTGGAACCGTCCGGTTCGCTGAGCACAAAACGGTGATCCCCCATTTTCCCGTAGCTGGATTGATAGAAGGTGATTCCTTTGTACTGGAGTGGGTCATTGACAATGATCGGCAGTCTGGTGAATCCGGGGACTGATGCACCATCATTATTAACGACCGTAAGGATGCTCTTGAACTCCTTTGGTGCGCCGTTCGGATAGTGGGAAACACTGAAATCCTCGCAGCGTACCGCAAATCCCAGGTCGACGGTTTTGCCGCTTCTGGTCTGGACGGTTGAGACTTGATCGCCTTCGGCGATGTTGACGTACCCCTTGTATCCGTACACCGACCCGATGATCGAGCCGACGAAGATGACGATGATGCTCAGGTGGGTGATATACACCGCCAGACGCGATGTGGAGTTCCGTTCTGAAAAGAGATGAACGCTATCGGTAGATTCAGTGATAGTCACGGAGCCGAATTTCTCCCTGAGCAGAGAACTGAATGTCTCATGCGGGATACGGGCACAGTTCAGGGGGATATTCAGGCGACAGGTCAATCCGTTGAGGAGAGAGTCGTCTAGCTCCTTTGCCGGATTGCTGACAAAACGCCATACGTGGGGAAGACGCTTGATGGAGCAGACGACCAGATTGACGGTGAACAGCACCAGCAGACCGACAAACCACCAGGAGTGGTACATGTCGAAAAAGCCAAGCGCCTGATAAAGCTTGAATTTGTTCTGGCTGATGCTTTGGATGTACTCGGGAGGTACATCTCCCTGCGGGATGACCGTCCCGATAATGCTGGTCACGGCCAGAGCCAGGAGCAGAAATATGGTGAGTCGGAGCGAGGCGAGCGAATCGGTCAGCGCCTTGCCCCAGGTACGTTCGGGGTGCGACATGCGAATCTCCTTCCAAAGAGAGTGATAACGGTCTTGCTGTTGGAAAGAGATCAGCTTTCAGGCGGGACAAATATGGCGAGATAGACCTCAGGGGGGATTAGGGTGGAATACGGATAGAATCGCTTCAGTGATGAGGCTCCGGTAATCATGGTGTGCAAGAACGGAGGTTCTGCGAAGTCATGGCAACAATCTTCATCACAACAATCACCGGGAGTGTTGCAGGGTATTTCGTCGTGGTTGTCATTGCTTTCTTGACCGCAGTCATTCTGCAGCAGATGGCAGGCGCAGGCATCCTCCATCATCACATTCTCGAAGGAATGGGCAACTGAAGTGAGCGGTGTCAGAAACACCGCCCCCAGGAGGATGACGACTGCCAGCTGTCTGCAGAACGACAACATCATCAAGTTCAGCCTTCTTCCGGTTCTGGCTCGATGGCTTCCTGGGTCGAGCGGGCCAGAAACCAGCCGATGGCGGTAATCGCCAGCAGGCTGACAACTTCGATGACCGGGGTCAGGATGCGCTCCGGCACATTCTCATGGATACCGTAGATGCCGAAACCGATGAATACCAGGGCAGCGCCCCATTTGACCGCCCGCTCGGGGATATGCTTGTGCATGACGATACCGACGATGATGCCGATGGCATCGGCAACCAGCATGCCGATGTTGGTCCCGAACCAGACGGCAACGGGTGACTGATACTTGGCCGCCAGGGCAACCGTTGCCAGTTGGGTTTTGTCACCCATCTCGGCGATGAAAAAGGCGATCGCCACCGTCCAGAACGGACTGAATGAAAAGCGCTTGTCCTCGCCTTCCAGTCGGTCCCCCCTTATGGTCCAGAGACCGAACAGGACAAATGAAACAGCAGCGGCAATCTGAATAGTGGAAAGTGGCACAAAGGCGGTCAGATAGTTGCCCACCGCCACGGCGAGCAGGTGGTTCAATGCCGTTGCGACAAACACCCCCCACAGAACGGTTGAAGCCTTGTAGCGGGTGGCAAAGGCCATGGCGAGAAGCTGGGTCTTATCCCCCATCTCTGCTAATACAACAAAAATCAATGAAGCCCAGAATGCGGTCATGCGCTACTCCCCTGAAGAAATGTCAGTATTTTACCTTGATGGCGTTCAATTCGTCCTTACGGAGATCTTTCAGCGCTTCACATTCCAGCTGCCGCCCCCAACATCAATCTCTTCATGATCATGTTCCTTTCAAATCCCGGCCTGCGGCCATTTATTCCTGGCTAATCGCCGACAGGCGCCACGGGTTGTTGCCGACCGGCCGGGCAAAGGTCCAGTATTCTTCGAACTTCACCGGTTCCGTCTTGCTGCCGGACACCACCGCGCCGCTGGCATCGTCGGTCGTGTAATCGAGCAGGTTGGCGTGGATCAGGGCGGTGACGAAATCCTGGCCCGATTCCTGCCACACTTCCGCAATCTCCACCTTTCTGACGGCAATGTTCTCCATCCGGTTAACCTGCCTGTCCCGCAGCAGCCGGTCCAGGTCCTCCTGCAAGATCCGCTTCATCTCGTCGGTCAGAAGCCCTGATACCGGTGCCAGGTCGCGATTCATCCAGGCCCCCTGGATTCTGAAAAATGTGTCCATCACCGTGTCGCTGAAACGGTTTTCGTCGAACGAAGGGTCCATCTGGCGAATATGGGACATGCCGGTATCCACATCGCTTGCGGCTGGCTCGACGGCCTGGTAGCCATAGGAAATCGGGGTTACGGCTTCACGTTGACAGGCTCCCTGCCCGGCGGAGGGTGCCAGGCTGAGTTCCCTTTTCTTCTTGATAAACCGGTAGATCATGTAGCCCAACCCGGCCAGGAGAATGATTTCAAACAGACCGATGCCACTGCCGCCCATGCCGCCTCCCCAGCCGCTGCCCGCGCCGGCAAGGGAGCTGAACAGCATGCCGCCCAGCAGACCGCCCATGATGCCGCCGGCCATGCTTCTCATGAAACCGCCACCCGGCTGCTGCATTGGGCTTGGCGGCGAAGCAAACTGCTGCCTTGGCTGGCTCTGGCTCGGCTGGGAGTAGCTGCTGGCCGGTTTTGAGTAGCTGCGCGAACCGCGGCTGCCGGAGGAACGGCTGCCGCCAGCCCGGGCTTCGGCATTCAGCTCAAGTACCGTGACCGACAGCATCATGATGGCTGCCATTATGGTGAAAATCCTGATGGTACATTTCTTCATCTTTCCATGCTCCTTTGTTTGATTGATACTGTGTGATTGTGTGACTGCAAACTTGCCCGGACGCGATTCTATAGGTCGAGACATAATCTTTTCCGCTTCGCGATCCAGAATTCAATGGCTTCCCTGACAATTTCCGAGATGTTCCTGGCACTTGATTTCGTAATTTTCTCCAGTTCGCGCTTTTCCTGATCACTGATGCGCAGGGAGACTACGTTGGTCAAGGCGCTTTCATCCCTGCGCCGCTTCGCTCTCTGTTTCGCTTCGCCGCGATACTGCCTCTGATGATGCATGGTCTCTGCTCCTTTCATTTCATGTCAATGCCTTGATTGTTTTTGAATACTGTCATTTGCTGCCCTTGCTGCTGGGAAAATGGGTGATGCTGACCACTTCACCGGTCGGGGCCGTCTTCAGCCAGGCATAGATATCCTCGATCTCCCGCTCCAGTTTCACACGCTCCGGCGCATCGGCCGGGAGCGCCTTGGCTTTTTTCCCGAGATCGCGGCTTTTCAGTCCCAGTTCTTCGGCTTTTTTTGTGAGACGGGCTTCGACGGCCCGCTTGTTTCCTGTGGCAGTCAGCACCAGCCGGTGTTCATCCCGTTCCTGTACCGTCAATGCCTTGTTGCCGTAGGTGGTGCCCGCCGCCACCTGGATACCGTCCACCGGGCAGGAGAGATCGTAGTATCTGGCGGTAAACTTGCCGGTCCCCCCCGCTTCTTTCAGAGCCTCTTTTGCCGCCAGACCGAGTCGGGCACCAAAGATGGACCCGGCACAGACATGGCCATGGAAGGTCTCCAGCTGACTGTAGAGCGCTGGGGTTGGCATGGCGTCACCGGCATACGAACTGTTACCCATGACAGCCAGCGCCATGACTCCGGCAAAGGCAACACAAGGCAATATCTTGATGTTCATCCCGTTCCTCCTTGATCGAGAGTAGTTACGCTTATCGTGCCATGCTTTCCAGCCGGGCAATCCGCTCCTCCATCGGTGGATGGGTGGAGAAAAGCTTCAGAAGCGATCCGCCGGTGAGCGGATTGACGATGAACATATGGGCCGTGGCCGGTCGCGCATCATGCAGCGGAATCATCTGTGAGGCGTTGTGCAGTTTTCGCAGGGCATTGGCCAGGGCCAGCGGCCGGCCGCAGATTTTGGCGCCGGTCTCGTCCGCCAGGTACTCCCGGGAGCGGGAGACCGCCATCTGGATCAGCATGGCGGCAATCGGCGCTATTATCGCAATCACCAGGGAGCCGATGAGCCCTCCGCCCCCTTCCTCGTCATCGCTCCTGCCGGCACCGAGCATGGCGCCCCACTGGAGCATGTTGCCGATCATGGAGATGGCGCCGGCGAAGGTGGCGGCAATGGTGCCGACAAGGATGTCCCGGTTCTGGACGTGGGCCAGTTCATGGGCCATGACCCCTTCCAGTTCATCTGGTGTGAGTATGCGCAGGATACCTTCAGTGGCAGCCACGGCCGCATGCTGCGGGTTGCGTCCGGTGGCAAAGGCGTTGGGGCTCTGGTCGGGGATGATGTAGACCTTCGGCATCGGCAGGCCTGCACGTTGCGCCAGTCGCCGTACCATGCCGTAGAAGGCGGAGTAATCCTGCTCACCAATCTCCTGTGCCCCGTACATCCTGAGCACGATCTTGTCGGAAAACCAGTAGGAAAAGAAGTTCATGGCGGCAGCCATGAGGAAGGCGAAGACCATGCCGGTCTTGCCGCCGATGGCGCTGCCCATCATCACCATCATGATGGTCAACAGGGAGAGAAGAAGGGTTGTCTTGAGTCTGTTCATTGTTCATTACCTCCGACGATTCTGTTTTCGCCGGGGGTAATAAAAAAGACCTTTACCCCCGGCATTGTTGCCTGGATAAAGGTCTTGTTGGCAGGTTACTGCCCCGGTCCCGGGCCATTTGGCCGTATTGACGGAATCCGGGTCGGCCTTGTCAGTGGCCGATAACTACTCCCCTTTACTTTCGAAAATATGATAATTACTCGCTGCCTAAATGTCAAGGGGATCGTGACGCCAATTGAACCACCTGTTGTTTCGATGCTATTGATCGTGTATTATCCAATCGTAATCAATGGCAAGGCCTAGAGAGATCAACGACAGGGGATCTGGCAGGCATCATTGGATGTTTCGACCCGAATATTGAAGGTTGCAGGGGATTATTGGAGAATTGAGGGGCAATAGTGTAACTTCCCAACCGGAGTTCAAGAAGCACGTGCTGGAGGTGCTGCGCCAGCCCCTGGAGGACGGCAGGGTCACCATCTCAAGGGCTCTGACCTCCATCACCTACCCGTCGCGCCTGATGCTGGTGACCGCCCTC
>Ga0129298_10001198_pt1 | contig 10781 bp, 12 predicted proteins | sample I19B2metaG_FD_94707 | JGI IMG/M metagenome (GOLD analysis project Ga0129298, IMG submission 94707) | Lake sediment bacterial and archeal communities from Gulf of Boni, Indonesia to study Microbial Dark Matter (Phase II) - ​I19B2 metaG | ecosystem: Environmental > Aquatic > Freshwater > Lake >...
AGTGATTTGAGGCTTCGTCTCTATAAAGGACCTGAACTTTCCATCAAGCAGAGTGAAGAAGTATTTTGGGCGATTTATTCCAGTTCCCCTCAGTTTTACCAGTTCTATCTCTCTTGCCCTTCTACCATCTATAGTCTTCATATTCAACACAGTAACGCCATCTACAAGATAATCAAGAGTAGTGCGATCTGGCACCTCGCTCACTAGAATGATATTCACATTCTTGCTACTGATCAAGGTCTCGAGTAGTCTTATGACGCCCATTTGTCCATTAGGATCTAAGTCTTCTGTGACAGCCTCCCAACTATCTACCACTATCATAGGGTTCTCTGTCCTCATGGCAAGATCATACACATGCTCGAAAGATGTTGGATACTTTCTCATCTTTGTATCAGAGACCATGATGCCTTTTTTAGGTACCTCTAAAACATACTCTGGCTTGATCACACTCTCTAGCCAAGGGAACTGAGCAAACAACCTCTCTGATGTTACTCTTGTACTCACATATATCCCATTTCTGTCTTCTTGAAAGTGCTTCAGTAACTCAAGGCTTAAGATAGTCTTACCAGTACCAGGGTTACCCTTGATTAAAAGGATGTTGTTACCCTGAGATAAGAAATCTATAAGCTCTTTTGGAAGATTATTCGTCGACGAGATTCTCACCCTCGAAAGTTAGATTCGACTCTCCCAACTTTTCTGTAAAAATCTTCAAAGCTTCCTTGCCTCTCTCTGTGATATAGTATATCTTTTCCTTATTCTCTATCAACTCATTGTTCACCATGTCATCAAGCAATCTGTATATGATATTTGGGCTTATCAAAATCATATACCTATTATGAATCTCCATAGTTATGGTGAAGCCCTGTTGAGCATTTTCATTCAGAAGATCTAAAATGATGAACTTCAAGAAATCTTTCATGTATCTCACATCAAGACCATCTAAATGTGACATACCATATAGCCTTCCTTATCAATCGCCACTCATCAAGAGAGGGTTCCATGTATTTGTCGGTCAAATATGACAATATCTCAATAAAAACATTATTACGATTTATGAATAAAAGATGCTTTCACCCACATTTAACCAAGTAGGAAATGAAGTCTATTAGAAGGTTGATTAAGAGTATCGTAGTTGAAGGAGAAATGTTAAACCGCTTGAGAAGAATAACAACGAGTATGATTGGAAAATACAATGTTTGAAACAATGGCATCACCTTCTTAAGAATGAGTAAGATTGAGTTCGTTAATTCTATGTCAAAATAAAGAGCAGTGGTATAGATTCGGTCTTAAAGCAACTTAAGGATAAGCATACGCTTTTCCAATACATTTAAATTTCATAAAAGAAACTTTCTCGATGCGTGATAGGCATGAAGCAACTCGACCAACTTTTCTGGACTCGTGCCATCTTAGGGATGGCTACAGGCTTACTCTCAGGCATAATGGGCTTTTTTGATGTTACAGGAATTTTGCTTGCCTTTATAGCATATATTACATCTTACTTAATAGCTAAGTATATTATGAGATTAGATCTTCCTCCACAGGAATCTCGTAAGATATTTACCACTGGCTTAGGTAGCTTTATAGCTCTCTGGCTCTTCACATGGATCATTTATTATACTATTTTGCCTCGCCCTTTGATTTGAACTGCCTTTGTAAAAAGTTAATAAAATCTATCCAAATCTCAAAATATTCTCTATCAAAATCGTCACTCCATATAGATGAGATTTTGCTCTTAAAAAATCTGCGCAACTTCTTTAGATGATCCATATCTCTAAGGTATCCTTCTTTAGACTTATCGTTTAAGAAATCTATTATACCTTCAATGGCAAACTTGTTGCCTGGGCCTAAATCAGAGCCTTGATAATTATCTGATGGCTTAAGAAGATCTTTAGCATCAGAATATCTCTTTTCAAGGATGAGCTGGAAGCATCTTCTTATTCTATCTCTTTTTATATCGACCATTATCGATGATCCCTCTTGAATCTATCGTAAAGTAAGCAGTAGGTTTAACTATGGGTGGCTGAACCAACTTAGCATTCAAGCCATGAGCATCTCTAGATAGATGAACTCTAACATGAACCCCTTGAGATACAACATTTCCTCCCGTCTCTACTTCATAGTAACCTTGCTCAGAGTCAACCCTAGCTCTAACAGTATTGGTAACTACAACAGCTATATCATCTCTGATAGCTAATGAGCATAAATCGTGCAGATGCCTCGCCAATTTGGCTTGCCTTTCAATAATTCTCTCTCCACCTTGATATTCGAAAATGAAATTGTCTGTCAAAGTATCTATGATAAGCAATCTAACATTGAATGGAGCATCTTTTTTTAGCCTTCTCGGTACCTCCATCTGCTCACTCACGCTTCTTGCTTTTACAACCATCATCCTCTTGAATACATCTTCTTTTAATCTCATACTTTTTGCAATCTCTATTATCCTCTCAGGTCTAAAGGTTCCTGAAGAATCCACAAAGACAACCCCGCTCTCTTCATCTAAATGCTGTACATTAACGCATAGTTGAAAGCATATTTGAGTCTTTCCTGTGTTGCTGGCTCCAAAAAAGTCTGTTACTAACCCTGCCCTTACTCCTTCATTCAATAGCTCATTCAGTGATTTTGATCCTAAATCTATCTTTTTACTATCGATTACCCTATGAAATACCTCAGAGCCTTTACTAGCATTGCTTAAGAACATAATTGCTTTTCTTATAATTCCCATTACATCTTGCCTATTTAACTCTGATTCCTAAGGCATTTATGGGGAGTGCTATAATATCTAACAATGTATTTAACCCCAAATCTTTCAGTTTAAGGGCTAGGTCCTTGGGAATCCGTTCTACCTCATTAAAATCTTGATTCGTGGGCATACTCTAGCCTTATAAATTCAAAGATTAAAACTTAAAGTAAAGTGTTACTTTAGTATATTGGCTTTAAGGTCGATCTTAAGCGTAGCGAACCTTTAGGAAGATTTTTATTTGTCATGTTCTGGGCGCAGATTTAAACTCACACCATATTTTTTATGAAACCATTCTTACTTTCAATTAATGCGGGCCTTCAAGTTCTGGTCCCAAATAATCTGCTTGCTCCATTTTTTTGTCTATAATTACAATCATGCTATCATGTCAATTAGGTGATTTTAGAGTACAGTAACTCTACATTCCAAGATTTTATTTCAATGAATAAAATTTATATAAAAATACATATAGATTTAAATATCATTTATCAATACACATCGACGATACAATATTTGATCATAGACCTAGTATTTGTATTAAATACAGTCTTTGATGTTGTGATAGTGGGCATGGGCTATTGGGCTTACAGAAAAAGCGGAAATAAAATACCTGCCTATATTGGCATAGCCTTTGGAATCTTCATCATTGCGAATCTCATAACAGTTCTTGGATATGCAGAAACTTTGGGAACTGTTTTGCTCATAATCCGATCGCTTGCCTATTTGATATTCATATTTGCCTTGTATAAATTTACATCGAAAAGATCTAATGCAAAGCCATAGACGGCTTGCTATCATATTTAATTTTACATTAAGATCTCGCACCCTATTTTTGGTGAAAGAAGATGTGGAGTATCTAAAAGGATACCTTGACATGAGGAAGAGAGGAACACCTAGTGGCAAGATACCGCCAGAGCAAATAGATGATGAGAGCCCTTTGATTAGGGATGCCATCACCAAGAGAATCAAGCATATATGTGAAGACCAAATCTACAGAATCGTTCATAATGTATACTTAAGAACAGGTCTAATAAAAGATGGAAATGGTAAGCGTTATGATGTGCGCCCACACTCACTTCGTAAATATTTCCGCACACAATTGACAGCCTTAGGCACACCAACAGACTATACCGAGTACATGATGGGGCACAAGATAAGTACGTATAACGACATTCAAATGAAGGGCGTAGAGTTCTTACGTAAGATATATACAGCATCTGGATTAAGCATAAGACCAAAGACGAAGATAGGCAGGGCTGAAGTGCTGAAAGATATTATGCGTAGCTTTGGTTATGATCCTGAGCGCATCCTCGTCAAAGATTCATTAGTAGAACCTCATAGGACTGTTGTTGGAGGCAAGGATGAAGATGTGCAAGTACTGGGTAATGCTCTGAAAGAACTGCTCAAGAAGGAACTACTCTCAATCAAAGAAGAGTTTAAACTTGTACCCAGAATACGATAGATTTTTATTTTAGAACTCATAGAATGGAAAGACTAGAGCAAGGGGAATCATCTATTGTCTCAAGCTATGAAGAAACCTTTAGCGGCACTTCAAAGGGCTATTAATAAGCGTGTTGTAGTGAGATTAAAGAGCGATATAGAATATAAGGGCAAGATGTGCAACATCGATCCCTACATGAACGTAATTCTAGTAGACGCAGAGGAATACAATAAGAATACTCTCTTAGCTAACTATGGAAAAGTTGTTATAAGAGGCAACAACGTGCTCTTTGTCAGAATAGAAGAGGATCTTTAAGCGGGATATACAATGAAAGAAAGTTCTATCCATGTTGAGCAACTTAGGAATGTAGCAATAGAGGATCTTGAGGTAGAGATTGTAGAGCGTAAAGGACAAGGCCATCCCGACAGCCTCATAGATGGAGCATCTGAATCTGTTTCTAGAGCCTTATGTGAATACTATCTTCAGAATTATGATACTGTTCTTCATCATAACGTTGATAAAGGCCTCCTAGTGGGTGGCAGGTCTAACTCTGTATTCGGTGGAGGAGAGGTTATCGAGCCTATATATGTGATTGTAGCAGGAAGGGCTACGAGCTTTGTGGTAAAGAATGGTAAGATAGAGCCTATACCCGTGGGAGAAATTGCGGTATCATCAATAAAGAAGTTCTTCAAGTCCAGTATGAGGTTTCTTGATCCAGAGAAGCACATTATAGTCGATTACAAAATAAAGCAAGGATCAGCAGACCTTATCCATATATTTGAAAAATCTCATGGCATGCCTTTATCCAACGATACATCTATAGGCGTGGGCTTCGCACCTTTAAGCCCTACAGAGAGGCTTGTTCTAGAAACTGAAAGATTCTTGAATTCTGAGAAACTGAAGAAGGAGATTCCTGAGTTAGGGGAGGATATAAAGGTCATGGGCTTAAGAAAAGGCAAGGATATCAACCTTACAATCGCTGTAGCGATGATAAGCAGCTTAATACCTGATAGGAGCCACTACGTTAATACCATAGAGGAGGCCAAGAAGAGAGTCGAAGATTTCTCCTCTAAGATTACAGATATGAATGTAAGGGTAAAGATCAATCCTGCAGACGATTACGAGAAAGGTGTATTCTATCTCACTGTGACAGGGACATCGGCTGAAGCCGGAGACGATGGCAACACAGGCAGGGGCAATAGGTTAAACGGCTTGATAACACCCCTGAGGCAATCCTCCATGGAGGCGTCGGCTGGCAAGAACCCGGTTAACCATACTGGCAAGCTCTTTAACATTCTAGCCCAAAGGACTGCAGATAAGATATATGATAAAGTAAAAGGCATAAAAGAGGTTTATGTGCGTTTGCTCAGTTGTATAGGCAATCCTATAAACCAGCCACAGATAGCCAGTGTTGCCATATTGTTGGAGGAGGGCATGTCTCTATCATCTATAAAAACAGATATAGAATCGATAACAGAAGAGCAAATATCAAAAATCACTGATCTTACATCTTTGATCTTAAGTGGTTCTATTCGAATGTTTTAATCCTTTATCCTTTAAGAATTTCCAGCTTATCACTCCATCCTCTAACATAGAAAGATGCTGACTCGAGTTTACATTCAACTTTGAACCTCTTCTTGAAGAACCTCAATATATTCGACAGATCTCTATCCAAGAGTATAGATGAGTTAGGATGGTCTTTATCAACGTATTGAGGCCAGTCTATTATCCATACCTTCTCTCCATCATAAAGCACATTGTATTCACTAAGATCGCTATTCACTATACCTCCTGAAGTGTAGGCTAGCTTAGCATTTTCTATTATATCATGCAATACCTTTACAGGAGAATCTAAGATTGTAATATCAGATAGCATGAGCCCATCAACCTTTCTCATTAGGACAGCGTGTCTCTCTCTTGCTATAGCCTCTGGTACTGAGACGCCTATTGGATACAATTTTCTCAAAGCATCGTACTCCTTTCTTGCAGCCTGCATATTTACTATTAACCAGCGATGCCCAGTAAGAGTTGAGGTGTATCTGCGTTTCTTCCTTATAGCTCTAAAGCTTATCCTTCCTATCCTATAGAACTTTATCGCATACTCTTCTCCAAAATCGTCTATGGCTTCAATAACATCGGATTCTTTACCCATGCCTATGGGCTTCCCAAGAGCACTTATCAAATTTCTTTTAACAAAGACATTAAGAGATATGGCATCAAGTCCAGCTGAGACTAATGAATAACCTTTCCCACCACTAATGACAAACTTCATTTCATTAAGCCTATCAAGCCTAAACTCAACCTCTTCTTTGGCAAGACCGCTTACTCTGACTATCTGATCAATAGGGATAAATTCATAAGATGAGAGCAATTTTTCTAATGCATGAAGGACAGTCCAGTCTTTTGGCTCGACGTTGATCAAAGACTTGGCAACTTGCTCTAAAGATGACAATCAAACTCACTTTATCCATCAATTCTAACAATTACTGAATTGAACTATCGATCTTTTATAAATTGTTTTTACTTAATCTAAAAATTGAGTCTTTACACTCCTTCGGATATTACCTCCTTTTCTATTCTTTTCAATTGACTTTTGTACATCTCTAATATCTCCCCAACAGTAGTTGCATCTTCAGGGGCTTTATCATCTCTGATCTTGCCTGTGTACTTAGGGAACCTTAATGCAAGACCACTATCTTTACGAATGGCATCCATACAGCATGTATGAGTTGGGCTAACTGTTATTTCAGCAGCTATAGTTTCAATAACTATCTGAGGAACAAACCATACATCAGCTTCTAACTTTGAATCTACACGACCGTGCCTATGAAGAATTTTATAAGGAGCAAGTATCTTTGGAAATTTCTCTAAATCTTCGTCAGTGAGACCAGTCCCAATCTTACAAACAGTTCTGAAAGTATCTGCCTCTTTATCATAAGTAGCAAGTAGAAATGCGCCATACTTGCCAGCTCTACGACCCCTACCGTGGAATGCACCTACTATGACCAAATCTAAAGTATCCTTCAGCTCACTTCTATACTCTCTTTTAAGCTTGATCCAGCTGAACTCTCTTGCACCTGCTCTGTATATGCTATCAGCATCTTTTATAACTAAACCTTCACAACCATCGGATATGGCTTCTTCCATGAAATTTTCTATCTCTTTTGGGTCGTTCGATTTTATGCTTTGGACAACTTTAACTCTATCATCCTGTAATATGATCTTTTCCAATACATCTCTCCTTTCAGAATAGGGCTTTTGAGTTAAATCCTTACCATTTGAATATAGAACATCGAAGAAGAACAATGAGACAGGATAAGCCTTCATAGCCTCCTCTATTCCATATTTTCGCCTTCTGTGCATGAGCTCCTGAAAAGGTAAAAGCTCTCCTGTATCAAGGTTCATGGCTACACACTCTGCTTCTGCTATAGCTTTATCAGCCTTAAGATTGCTCCTTACAAGGTTTATGACGTCAGGGTAATGATGAGTTATATTCTCTAATCTACGTGAAAATAAAGTTACTGAATTTCCATCTTTATGGATTTGAACACGCTCTCCATCTAGCTTGTACTCTGCAACACTTCTTCCTTCAAGCTTTTCTACTATTTCTTGCGCCGTCTCAAGTCTTTCAGCCAGCATGGGTCTGATAGGCTTGCCTACAGTTATCCTGAAACTTTTTATACCATTTAGCCCCTCATTGGCTAAGGTCTTTGCAATAGCGCCTAGATCGCTAGACAAATTATAAGCTCTCTCAAGTATAGGTCTATTGCTCTTATCATTTGTATAGGCAATGGCTAATGCATCTAAGACTGTATAATCTGCTACACCGAGCCTAAGTTCGCCTGTTATGGTTCTGATGATATACCTAGCTTCTTTTGGCGTTGCATCATTGAATAAGCTAGAAATGTACTTGAGCTTTGCATCTATCGACCCTGGTCCAGATGTCCTTGCTATCCTGTCTAAAGTTTCATAGACTCTTTTTACTGTGAGAGGTTCTTTGAAGAGTGTAGCCTGTGTACGATCCTTCAGAACTTCCTGAGCAACTAGACCTATATCTCCCATCTTCTTGTAAATCTTCTCTATGCTTTCTAGGTCTTTGCCTGTTGCAAATCCTATGGCTTTGATTGCAAGCTTCTCTGCAACTCCTATCTCTATTCCTATGTAGTCAGGGTAGAGCTTGCCCTGAGTTAGATATACAACTTTATCTATCAAATTTGAATCAGTCTTTTTGAACAAGTCTACAAGGTAGTCTGTAATCTCTAGCCTCTTTGTTGTTTCTTCTATCTTCTCATAAATGTCTGCTATTATCGAATATAGCATACTGACTAATAGATTTAAAGCTTATTTTTATTTAAATTATTAGGGTTTAAAGTTTTAATCTTTATCAAAATTTAGCTATTTTAACTCATTAAAATGCCCAAAAATAGTTATATTTTTATAATTCCTCTACAAATCTATACTCTTTTCTTATCTTTCCACTTACCTCCAGGAAATAAAAGAAAATCATAGCGAAACGAAACAGTAAGATTATGGTTAGAATCTTATTCAAGCAGTTTCATAAGTTGAAGTATAAGAAGGATGCAACTTGGTTTCAAAAATGGTATTAGTTTCCTTCATTCCTTAAAGGGTTAAGGAGTCGCCAAATGTTTCTTAATGATGTTTACCAATTCTTCTGCCGAAAACGGCTTCACAAGATAATCGTCGGCACCTGCCTTCAACCCCTGCTCTCTATCCCTATTTCTTCCGAGAACTGTAAACATAAGAATGGGGATGGATGCTGTCTCTGGATCTGATTTCAATATCTTACAAACTTCCAGCCCACTCTTTCTAGGCATGATTATGTCAAGAATGATTAAATCTGGCTTTGAAGCAGACACCTTCTCTAGAGCTTCATTGCCATCTTTGGCTGTGATAACTTCATAGCCTTTTTTCTCTAGGATGATCCTTGCTACTTCAAGGATGTCTGGTTCATCGTCCACAACAAGAATCTTCGCCATATGGCTCACCTCACTGGTAAGGTGAAGATGAATCTTGAGCCCTTGCCTTCCCCTTCAGACTCTGCCCAGATCTCCCCGCCATGCATCTGGATGATTTCTTTGCATATGTTCAGCCCTATGCCAACACCCTTGAAGTAGTCTGGCTTCTTGACGTCTGGGAAAAGGTCGAAGACCCTCTTAAGATCTTCTCTATTGATACCCATGCCTGTATCTGATACCTCGACAAAGATCTTAACATCATATACCTTAGCTCTTACTGTGATGCAACCACTATCAGGCGTGAACTTAGATGCATTGCTCAGCAGGTTGTAAACCACCTGACTAAGCCTTATAGAGTCTCCCGGTATTGGAGGCAGGTCCTCTGGAATTTCAATGACGAGTTTCTGATTCTTTTTCGAAATAAGGACTAATACTTCCTGTATAGATTCATTCAACATTTTTGCAATATCGACGGTCTCCCTCTTCAACTTGAACTTACCTTCCTCGATCATGCGCAGATCAAGCATGTCGTTGGTAAGTTTGAGTAGCCTTTCAGAGTTCCTTTCAATGATTTCAAGCATTTTTCCCATATCCTCTTTTAATTCGCCCGAATCGATGGAGCGTAAATGAGATGCACAGCCTTTGATGGAAGTTATGGGGGTTTTGAGCTCATGGGTCACTTTTGTTATGAATATGGATTTCATCTCATCTATTCTCTTTCTCTCAGTGATGTCTTTAGTTATGGCTACAAAAGATATAGGGTTGCCTGAGGCATCTTTGATAACGCTTGCAGAAAGTTCAGCTGGAAATTCACGTCCGTCTTTAGTTAGTAGAGTGTATTCAATATTTCTTACTGAACCTTCTTCTAAAGTCTTCTTAAGATTCTCCATAGCTCTCCCATGATCCTTTTTCGCAATAAATTCAAAAGCACTTCTGCCAATTACTTCATCTTTCGATGAATACCCATGCTGATCCAATGTTACTTGGTTACATTCAATTATGTTTCCATTTAGGTCAGTAACTGTGATAGCATTAGGAGATGAATCAAGTACCCTTCTTAACTTCTCCTCAGACTCCCTCAGTGCTTCCTCCGCCCGTTTGCGTTCTGTGATGTCTTCGACAATTCCATCAAAATATACAACTTTTCCAGTGTTATCTCTTGCAGCAAACTTTGTATCTGATACAACTATTTCAGTCCCATCTTTTTTCCTAAAATTCAGTTCTTTTGTTACCTTCCCTTTAGCAGCGGCTATTTCCTTAAGAACCGCTTCCCTTTCTTCCGGACGCACATACAAGTCTGAAACATTCATTGAAAGCAGCTCATCTCTGGAGTAACCAGTAATTTCTTCCATGGCTGGATTGACCTCGAGGAACCTCCCAGTTGATCCCGGTTTGCTTCTAAATATTCCTAATCTAACATTTTTTACCAAGCTTCTATATTTCTCTTCTGATTTCTGTAGTTCCTCCTCCGTGAAGTGGATGATATCGATCAGGTCACTTAGCGGCTTTTCCATCTGTCCGTGTTCTTCCACCTTCAACCCTCCTCCATTAAACACTTCTACTCTCGATCTTCACGATCAGACTACTGGAACAAAGTCTATCTTCAAGTATCCCTTTGACAGGTCTG
>Ga0129298_10001200_pt1 | contig 10773 bp, 6 predicted proteins | sample I19B2metaG_FD_94707 | JGI IMG/M metagenome (GOLD analysis project Ga0129298, IMG submission 94707) | Lake sediment bacterial and archeal communities from Gulf of Boni, Indonesia to study Microbial Dark Matter (Phase II) - ​I19B2 metaG | ecosystem: Environmental > Aquatic > Freshwater > Lake >...
GGGTATGCTTTGAGGCATACCATAAGTAGCCGCTGTTGAAGAAAACACAATTCTCATGACCCCCGCTTCCTTCATTGCTGAAAGCAGATTCAAGGTGGATATGACATTATTGTTATAGTACTTTAACGGGTCTGCAACACTTTCCCCAACCTCTATGTAAGCGGCAAAATGTATCACAGACTCAATGTCATTGTCTCTGAATACTACTTTCAAGAATTCTTTATCCCTAAGATCCCCAACAAGCAGCTTGCCTCCCAGCAAGGCTTTTCTGTGCCCTTTTTCGAGGTTGTCCAATACAATAACCTCTTCTCCCCTGTCTATCAATTCTGCAACCGTATGGCTTCCGATATACCCTGCTCCGCCAACCACCAATACCGGCATCTTGAATCACTCTCCCGTGTCAAAGTCCATTTGGATTTTCAAATAAGATTATACCAATGCGGTCAGTTAAAGACAACAGATTTTTTCCCTACCCGAATAAAAGATATTCTGCTACATGCAATTTTATAAACCCATCCTGCGCGTATATGCCATGTTTATCCAAATCATTTCCAATTGACAAGGCGTTACCCTAACAATTATAATTAAGTTAATGGAAACAGAGCTTTCACAAAGTCAGGCAAATAGAACCTTTTATTGTTCCAATCCAGGTAATTCTTCATAAACTTTGCACATCACAATCAGGTTCTGATGTGCACCAGGCTGGAAAGTTATGTAACATTGGTATAAATGCTGGCAATTTTTATAATGTTAAGGATTTTTGATAGCTGCAGTTTGTAACAGACGTAGTTCATACAGTACAAAAATAACAGCTAAGGAGTGAACAATATTGAAGGATACAATATTGGACGAATTCCAGGACACGGTGATTGAGCTTCTTGTACGGAACAAGAGTATAATTGACTTGATCACAAAGTACCAGGATTCTAATGCAAGGGTTAATCGCGCAATCGTAAAATCGGTAACACAATGCGGGTGTATCAAAGTGCATGCAAAGAAGCAGGCTTTTCCGGAAGACGGTACTTTTGAAGAGATCCGCAACTCTATGAAAACCCACCTGGAAGGAAAATTGTGTGAAAGCTGCAGGGACCTTATTGAAAAGGATATAGGAAGAAATCTTTTTTATCTGGCTTCAATATGTAACACTCTTGACTTGAATCTCTATGATATAATGCTGAAAGAGCACGAAAGATTGAAAATGCTTGGTAAATACAGCTTAAGATAGATATGCGGCAAACAGTGTTCGGTTCAATTGAGAATACGGTCACTGTTTGTTTTTTGCATGATTATCCGTATAAAGAGTTATAATTTACCGTGAGCCATGACCTTCCGGACTTTATCCCATATTCTGCCGTCCGGCTTATAAATCGGTAATTTCAGATATTTTCTACCGCATATGAATTCTTACTTAACAGAATCTGATCCTGGACCCGCTTGATACCTTCCTTGATTGTGCGTGCCCTAACCTCTCCGATTCCCTCAACATCATCCAATTCCTCAATGGATGCTCTGAGTATTCCCTTGAAATTGAAAAAAGTATTCACGAGGTTTTTCATAACCGGCATTGGAAGCCTCGGCACCTTGCTCATTATTCTATAGCCTTTCGGTGATACATTTATATCCAGGCTGCTTACCCCGCCACAGTATCCTAAAACGCGGCATATGGCGGTAAGATTCATCAGTTCTTCATAGTTGAAAAGTCTTATCTGCCTCTGCATTTCCTCAGCAGTTTTGCTGTTTTCTTCAGTCATATAATCCTCTACAACCATGAGACCATCCTGTTCGATATTGGCAAGCAGTTCCTCCATTTGCATGCTTATCAGTCTGCCTTCATTTCCAAGCTCACATGTATATCTGTCAATCTCCGCAACAACCCTCATGAACATTTCGGTCCTTTGTATGACAAAGGCTACATCATCCAGGGTAACAATATCTTCAAATTCCAGAACGCTAAGGTTGTTCATCGCACTGTCTAGGACCGCCTTGTATTTTTCAAGGGTCTGAAGCGCCTGGTTCGCTCTTGTCAGTATGGTTGGCGTATCCCTCAGGATATATTTTCTGCTCCCCTTGTAAACGGTTATTATATTACGTCTCTGGGAAATACATACAACAACCTCTCCGGTCTGTTTTGCCATTCTTTCGGCAGTTCTGTGCCGTGTTCCGGTTTCTTCGGTGGGTATTGACGAGTCAGGTATAAGTTGAGAGTTTGCATATAAAATCTTTTTATGGTCTTTGCTTATAACAATTGCTCCGTCCATCTTGGCCAGCTCATAAATGTGTGCGGGGGAATATTCCTTGTTTATAAGGAAGCCGCCGTCAAGAGTTCCAAGTACCTCCTGCGAGTCTCCAACAACAATCAGGGCTCCGGTCCTGGCTCTCAGAATATTTTCCAAGCCCTCCCTAAGCGGTGTGCCCGGTGCCATGCTCCTTAAAATTTCAAGCATTTCATTATCCTTCATTCTCTCTTCCCGCATACCCATCCTCCAAACTTTCCTATAACATTATATCCAGAGCTTCCTGTACATTTTCAACCGCGGTAATATTAATACCTCCGATATCCCTGAACTGCTTTATCACCTTCATATTTCCCGAGGGAACAATACATCTTTTAAAACCTATCCTCTGTGCCTCCATAATTCTTTTGTCTATTTGGCTTACTGCCCTGATTTCTCCGGTCAGGCCAACCTCACCTATCATTACCGTCCCTTCATCAACAGCGACATTTCTGAAGCTGGAAGCAATAGCCCCGATAATGCCGAGGTCACAGGCCGGTTCATCAATCTTCAATCCCCCGACAACATTTACATAGGCGTCATGGTTATGCAGCTGCATTCCGACCCTCTTTTCGAGCACAGCCATTAAAAGCGTTATCCTGTTGTAGTCAATTCCGGTTGCCATACGCCTGGGCATACCGAAGTTTGTGGCGCATACCAGTGCCTGGATCTCTATGAGCATGGGTCTTGTACCTTCAACACTTGAAACTACCACAGAGCCGGGCACACTTTGGGACCTTCCGGAAAGCATAACCATCGATGGGTTGTCTACTTCTGCAAGTCCAGTATCACGCATTTCAAATATCCCTATCTCATTGGTAGACCCGAACCTGTTTTTTACCGCCCTCAGAACCCTGTAGCTCAAGTGCCTTTCCCCTTCAAAATACAGTACCGTATCAACCATGTGCTCCAGCACTCTTGGTCCTGCAATTGCACCTTCCTTGGTTACATGGCCCACTATTATGACTGTTATATTTGAATTTTTTGCTATATTCATAAGCCCTGAAGTTACATCCCTCACCTGGCTGACACTTCCAGGGGCTGAAGACAGCTGATCGTCAAACATGGTCTGGATGGAGTCTATGATGATAAGATCGGGCTTCTCCCTTTTGACCAGCTTTTCGATTAACCTGAAATTTGTCTCGGACACCATCAGCAGATTGGCATTTTTTATATTTAGTCTATCGGCTCTCAGCTTTATCTGCTTTATGGATTCTTCTCCCGAAATATAAAGAATCCTGGAAATTGCCGTGATACCGTTACATACCTGAAGCAGTAATGTAGACTTCCCAATGCCGGGGTCACCGCCAACCAGGATGAGTGATCCCTTTACCGCCCCGCCTCCAAGAACACGGTCCAATTCCCTTATTCCCGTCGTATAACGTTCTTCGCTGTCAACCTGAATATCATTGATGCTTACAGGTTTGATATCGCGGATGTTGCCGCTGCCGCCAGTCTTTGCATTACCTTCCTGAAGTTCCTCGACAAAGGTGTTCCACCGGTTGCATGCAGGGCATTTGCCCAGCCACCCTACAGATTCGTATCCACATTCCTGACATACAAAATTAGACTTTAGCTTTGCCATTTCAAACTCCGTTTAATATCAGCAAGACATAGCCTCCCCCGGTTGTCAGGCACTCTCTGCAGCAATGCCCGATAAATACACAGGTTTGAATTTACGAATTGCTAATTATATACCACTCATTTTAAAATCTGTCGCAATTTAAAAGATACGTCATATTATAATATTCCCTCATAAGCCCATAAAATCCGGTTTTATAACTGAGTCCGGCGTTATGCGGAACATAAAAAGCCTTTAGAAAGCTTCCGCCTCGACAAGCTCGAAAAGTACCAGCACAAACATAGCGTGTGACCAGGTCAGAGGAATTATCCACGCCGGTCTTCCATCATCCTTTCCCACCTGTTCAGGCAGCAGATCCAGGCTTGTACGTCCTCTCACAGCCCATTCGAAATACTTTTTCGCCGCATCGAAGTTTTTTCTCCTGATATGATACAAAGCAACCCAAAGGGTAGTTAATATCCATGGATTTCCCCCGATATAGTTATCACTCTCATACCTTTTTATTCCGCCCGTGCCATGCGAAGTGAGTGCCTGTTCTATGGCATTAACGGTATTTTCAACTCTAGGGTCATTGAAATCGAAAACCTCAAAAGGAATTGAAACTCCCAGCAGGCTCACATCAATCATACCGTCTTCAAGGGTGACATCTCTCCGGTAGCCCTTGGAATTTACCGGTATAACCAACGTATTTGACGAATGCTCCCTTCCCCAGGGATTGAGCTTTACACGGATGCTTCTTAAGAAGCGCCCGTATTCTTCCTTCCAGAGGTTTTTCCCTATAGATTCCCTGAGATTCTTTGCAGCAGCATCCCATCTCTCAATGACTTCCTCTTGTTTACCCAATATCCCTGCGATGCTGCTTCCCGCTCTGATTCCTCCATAAACGGCAGCAGAGGAATATGCATGTTCGCCAATCCTTTCCTCCCATAAATCGTAGCTTGGCTTTGGAAGTCCGGTTTCTTCATCAATAAAACCAAGCATGTATTCTACACCCCTTTGTACGCTGTCCCACATTCTGTCCAGGAAGTTCCTGTTCCCTGTCACCTTATAGTGCTCATACATTCCCCATATGAGAGTCCCTGTTTCATCTATCTGCAATCCCCACGACGGGGCCAGATTTCCATCCATATGGTATCTTTGCTGCCAGGAGCCGTCTTCATCCTGCACCTGTACAGACCAATCGTAAAATCTATCCACCGCATCCGTAAGGCCGCACTTGTCCAGCGCCCCGGTAATAAACGCTGCATCTCTTCCCCAACAGTAGGCATACCTTCCACATCTGGTAAAGCCCTCATCTATTTCGGGCGCTGCCAGAAGTCCCCCTGTACTTTCATCCGACATAAGCCTGAAAACCAGCAAAGACCTCTTGTATAACTCATCAATTTCAACATTACCGGTATTGACTGAAACTGCATTATTCAGAAAATCAATCCAATACTTTCTGGTGTTTTCCAGGTGCTGCCTTGGATCTGAAGCGTCAACCCAATGGATAAGCTGCTTCACTTCCTTCAAGGTATGGCCGGCACATATGGCAACCGTAAATTGTTTTATCTCACCTGCCTTGAATAATCCCAAGTCCCAGGAAACCGCTCCATCAGGCATCATCCCTATGCTGTCATAGCCCTTGAGCTCTCCGCTCCTGGCTGCTTCAACAGCATTGTTGCCCAGCTGGAATTGATGTGCTGCCCTGGTTGCAGAGATCGAAACATAATACCCGTGCCTGTAATGTATCAGTGCTTCACACCCAAAATCAAACAACGTGCTCCTTACATCAGGAGTAGTGGTTATACAGGAGGAGTATGCAACAAACCCCAGAGCCGTCTCGTGATTACCAATGTTCTGTATGTCATAATGTCTGAACAGTACGTCCCTGTCCGGGTGACAGAAATCAGTCTGAACAACCTTAAGACCTTTATCATGGTTTAAATGCTCGGTAACCAGTACGTTTGTGTCTTTCATATAATACTGGCTGTGCTGCCATATTCCGTCGCTAAGCCATGTGGTACTGCAGCTGCAACCTGTTGTAAAAATTCCATAAAGCATTTGTTCAATGTGTTGTGGGTAATCTATATTAGGCCAGAACAATCTGACCAGTTCTCCCTTGTCTGTCAAACAGCCCAACATACGAGAGTTACCGATTACCGCGTTGTTGAAATATGTTTTTGTCATTTGCGAACCCCCGTAAAGAAAATTAGTGAATTGCGACACGCCAGGAACTACCTGAATCCAATAATTATCATCATTATAACATATATGTTTAATATTTTGATTATAAATATTTTTCCTTATAAAGTACAAAATAATAGAAGTTATTCATACTAAAGCTTATGGAGTGAGAAAATGCTGTCACAATTAAACAATTTAACATACTTTGTTACACAAATTATACAAATTCTTATATTTATCGCAGGTTGCTACTTCTTTTCAGTTTCCATATTCGGATGGATAAAACAAAAAGAGGAGCCGGCTGAGAACATGAAACCTGAGAAAAATTTTGCGGTTATAATAGCTGCGCACAATGAGGAGCCTGTTATAGCACACATTATTGACAGTCTGAAAATGCAGAATTACCCGGAGAATATGTATGATATATTTGTAATAGCTGACAATTGCACCGATAATACGGCAGAAATAGCAGAAAGCCGGGGTGCACTGGTTTACCGGAGATTTAACACTGAAGAACGGGGGAAAGGCTATGCCCTCGAATGGATGTTTTCCAAGATTTATGCCATGGAAGACAAGTATGACGTAGTCAGCGTCTTCGATGCGGATAATGTGGTATCCCCGAATTTTCTAATGGAAATGAACAAGCAGCTGTGTAACGGGCATAAAGTAGTGCAGGGCTACATTGACAGCAAGAATCCCTTCGATTCGTGGATAACCTGCTCATATTCCATTTCCTTTTGGCTTGCAAACAGGATATTTCAGCTCCCCAGATACTACCTTGGCTTAAGCTGCGGCCTTTGCGGCACAGGCTTCTGTATTGATATCGGTGTATTGAAAAAAATAGGCTGGGGAGCTACCTGCCTTACTGAAGACCTTGAATTTACAATGAAGCTGGCATTGAACGACATTAAAGTGGCCTGGGCACACAACGCCGTCGTTTATGATGAAAAACCGCTGACGCTGATGCAATCATGGCACCAGCGCAAACGCTGGATGCAGGGCCATGCAGACTGCGCCAGCCGTTACCTGAAGCCCTTATTTGCAAAATCCTTCAAGGAATCAAACCTGACAAGCTTCGACTGCGCAATATACCTTTTTCAACCCATCAGGTTCATTTTCATCGGGCTCATCACAGCCATGATGTGGATACAGACGGTATTCCCGGAGTCTCCCTTTTTTAACATCAAATATGTGTTTCCCACTGATGTATGGTATATCTTCATAGTGCTACAGTTTTTCTACGGCCCCACTGTAATTATGGCAGAAAAAAAATTCAATATAAAGGTACTGCTTGGATTCATCATATACCCTTTCTACTGCCTTACCTGGGTACCTATAACCATTCAGGGCTTTCTGAGCAAGAATAACAGAGACTGGCACCATACCGCTCATACAAGGAAAATCAGCATTAATGAGCTGGAAGAGGTGTAGAGTAATTATCTGATGCCACCCACACCTTTATCCCTTCCCTCAAATTGATTAACCCATACACTAAAATAAATATTCCGATAATGGAATAAAAGGGTGCTTTCCTGCTAACCTGCATTTTCCAAAGTTTCTACTTCGTTTATGTCCATCGCCCTGGTATGTAGCGTATGTACCCATTCCCTTTTGTCCCTGTCCTTAAATCCGGATATTACTATCGGAACCCAGGTAAGGTTGTAAACCGGGAAAGTTATGATATATTTCAGTACCTTTCCGGTCATTTTGCCTTCCATAAACACAAACACAACATTAAAATACAGCAATGCTATTATAAACATCGACCACAAAACAGTATCCAACGACATAAAGCCGCCTGAAACAAGATTCAGGGTCATTGCGATCAAGCCAACAATCAAACTGATACCGTTAATGACCACAAGTAAAGGCTGAAGTAAATACAGTGCGCTGTCGAAAGCAACCATATCCTTGTCGTGCAGGGCTTTTAGCAAAAGCTTCCTAAAGAACCTTCTCATACAGTCAAAGTGCCCTTGCATCCAGCGCTTTCTCTGTCTCCATGATTGGGCTATGGTCAAAGGCTTTTCATCATAAATTACCGCTTCATGCGACCAGTATACCTTCATACCCCTCATGACCAGCCTTAATGAAAACTCCAGGTCTTCGGTGAGGCAGGTCGCTCCCCAGCCGAACTCCTTCAATACGGAAGTAGCTACAACAAAGCCGGTCCCGCCCAGTACACAGCTTAGTCCAAGGTAGTACCTCGGAAGTTGGAACAACCTGTTACTAACCCAGAATGCAATTGAATTGTTTCCGGAAATCCATGAATCCGAAGGGTTCTTACTGTCCAGATAGCCCTGTATTACTTTGTGTCCCATGCAAAGCTGCTTGTTCATTTCCATAAGGAAGTTCGGGGATACCAGATTATCCGCGTCCAATACACACACCGCATCATATTTTACTTCCATCTCGAAGATTTTTTTGAACATCCATTCAAGAGAGAATCCCTTCCCTCTTTTAACCGGATCAAATCTTTCACAGACCTTGGCTCCGCACTTTGATGCTATAGCTGCAGTATTGTCACTGCAGTTGTCTGCTATGACAAAAATATCGTAAAGTTCTTTGGGGTATTTCAGACACTTGAGACTGTGCACTATGTTGGAAATAACCTTTTCCTCGTTGTGTGCCGCAACCAGTACTGCAAATCTGCTCACAGGCTTGAAGTTTGAGGCGGGAATTTCCTTTCTCTTCACCCATGCAAACATGGAAATGAATATATAATAAATGAAAATAGTCCATAAAATTATTTGCAAAGTCAAACCTGTATAATGTATAAAGCTTTCCATCAATCTCAAGTTACTAACCAAACTCATTATGTAAGCCTCCCGCGAAACAAAAAACAATTGCGTTATTATAAATTATAAATCTCAATTTAATATAAATTAAGATATTTAACAAAATCACATTGATGGACCAGCGTAGGCCGGTACTGCGAATGAATCTTACAAACCAGCATATGCAGAGGATAATAAAATTTGCATACTTAATATAAAGTATCCTAAATTTAGATATTTTTCAAGTATAATCTGACGCAGAATATCATTGTTTTTTGCTTAATTTTATGTACAACGGGGAAAAATATGCTAAAATTACTAATTAGTACGCTATTGCAATGAATATCTAGAGTTTTACGAACTTTTCCCCATAAAATAAACTTCATAATATAATGCTCATTTCTACAGAGGATGGTGAATGAGTCGGAGAACAGTTCTCCTTGATCAAAATATGATTTGAATATATTATTTACCTCAGCCCAATTTCCGTTACATTAAAAAATTATTGAAGCATGATGAATCCATCATGCTTCAATAATGCCTTTGCTCTACGAAATACTGAAGACGAGATATGATATACCTTTCTATTCAGATAAAGCTACCTGAGACTTCACATCAACTTCTTTCTTGTTCCACAGCTTAATCCATACCCTGATGCTCATAACCACAATAATAGCATCGAGTACGATCAAAACACCTGAGAGGATAGCCAAAAGATTTAGATTCTTGGGCAGGTAGTTGTTAAATATATTTGTGAAGGCAGCATACTGTGTTGTTACGGTTATAAAAACCAAAGGGATCAATGTAATCAATGTGTACTTTTGTTTCCCCATCTTAATCAGTACTGTCGTACCGACTGCCAGGGCGATTGACGCAAGCATCTGGTTTGCAGTCCCAAACAGCGGCCATATGGTCGAAATATTGCCGGTATAGAGCAGATACCCCCATGTAAGTGACATTAATGCACTGAATACCAGTATATTTGGCAACGACGACTTGTTGCTTAAAGGCTTGTACACCTGTCCGGCAAAGTCTTGCAGCAAATACCTTCCTATCCTTGTTCCTGCGTCTATTGTGGTCAAGATGAAAAGGGCTTCAAACATGATCACAAAGTGATACCAATAAGACAAGAGGCCTGTCAAACCGGGTATTTTGTGAAAAATATACGCTATACCCACCGCTAATGAAACTGCTCCGCCTGTCCTTCCGGCCAGTTGCTCGCCAACCATTTGTGAAAGTACGGGAAGCTGGTCTACATGCATTCCGAGCTTGGCAAACACAGCCGGTGCTGAGTTGATTGCAAAGTAGTCAGCAGTGGGAAGTGCCGTTGCTGCAACAAATGCCATCAATGCAACAAAAGATTCTATGAGCATGGAACCGTATCCAATCGGCAGGATGTCCTTTTCATTCTTAATCAGCTTAGGAGTAGTACCAGTACTGATAATGGAATGGAATCCGGATAGTGCACCACAAGCGATGGTAATAAACATAAACGGCCAGACTTTCCCGGGAATTACCGGTCCTCCGCCATTAACAAACTGTGACAGTGCAGGCATTTGAATATCAGGTCTGACTAGAATAACACCTAATGCAAGAATCAGAATAACACCGATTTTCATATAAGTGCTTAAATAATCCCGGGGAAGCAAAAGAAGCCACACTGGAAGCGCTGCTGCGAGAAAACCGTAAACGGCTAGAATCACCGAAAGCTGTTTCTGGCTGAATAAAAACAGATGCGCCAGCGAGGTATGTTCAACATACGGACCTGCAATTACACCAAAAATAACCAGAGCTACGCCAATAACAGTCGCTTCACCAATTTTACCGGGCCTTAGATATTTTAAATAAATGCCTATAAATATTGCTACTGGAATTGTGAAAGCTACAGTGAAGGTCCCCCATACACTGTTGAAAAGAGAATTGACAACCGGTAACCCCAACCCGGCCATGGTTATGATAAGGATAAATATAACTGCAA
>Ga0129298_10001206_pt1 | contig 10754 bp, 10 predicted proteins | sample I19B2metaG_FD_94707 | JGI IMG/M metagenome (GOLD analysis project Ga0129298, IMG submission 94707) | Lake sediment bacterial and archeal communities from Gulf of Boni, Indonesia to study Microbial Dark Matter (Phase II) - ​I19B2 metaG | ecosystem: Environmental > Aquatic > Freshwater > Lake >...
ATGTACAAGGGAATACCCAAAATAGACATGGATGTTTTAAGAAGTATTCACAGAGAGGTTTCCATACCCCTTGTCCTGCACGGAGGCTCCGGAACTCCTGAAAACATAATCAGGGAATGTATAAAAAACGGGATAAGAAAAATCAATGTCAATACCGAAATATCCATGCATACTGTGGCAGGGACGGCAAAATACATTTCTGAAAATCCCGGATGCCACCTTTCAAAACTTTCTCTGGTGCAAACGGAATTGGTAAAAGAAATAGTCAGAAAGTATATTCTAATGTTCAATTTTGAACCTGAAGGTTCCTGAAATTGAGGAGATAGTGCGGGGTATTTATGAGAATAACCATACGGCTGTTGTGACGTGAGAAAGCTCATTCCCTATCACTGGATCTGCTGAAACCCGAAAGAGGATTGCTGTCCACGGCATCCTTAAGCTGCTGCTTGTCCAGATGGGTATAGATTTCTGTGGTTGCAATGCTTTCATGTCCCAATAACTCCTGGAGGGCTCTTATATCGACATTCCCATACTTGTACATGAGGGTTGCGGCGGTATGCCTCAGTTTGTGGGTTGAATACCTCTGAGGGTCAAGACCGGCCTCTTTGATATATTTCTTAACTATTTTCTGGACCGATTCCTTGCTTATACGCTGCTTCCGCTCGCTTACAAACAGGGCGCTCCTGTCCTTTACACCGTTAACGGGACGGACCTTCAGGTAGTCGCTGATGGCCTGCAAACAGGCATTATTCAAGGGTACGCTCCGTTCCTTGTCACCCTTGCCTATGACCGTAAGGCTGTCTGATTTTATGTTGTTCAGGTTTATGCCTACCAGTTCCGACAAACGCATTCCACAGTTCAAAAACAGTGTTAATATTGCATAATCGCGTTCGGAATACTCACCCTTGACTGAGGAGAGGAGCTGCTTGCTTTCTTCGACATTGAGATACCTTGGCAGCCTTTTCAGTATTTTAGGGGACTCCAGTTCGCTTGCAGGGTTTATATCAAGGAGTTTTGCCTTGTTTGCAAGGTAGTTGAAGAAGGATTTCAGGCTGGCGACCTTCCTGGCGCGGGCGTAGGCCGTATTGCTGCGGTTGTTGCTTACATAGGACATGAAGGAATACAGGTCGCTCAATGCAACGGTTTTAATAAGTGTGATGTCTATGTCTGAGATATCTATATTGTCAAATTCCGTTTTCTTGTCGACAAGATTTTTATGAATTTTTAAAAAACGGAAAAAAACCCTCAAATCAAAAAAATACACTTGAATGGTATTTACCGATTTACCTTTGATCGTCTGGAGATAGCTGAGAAAGTCTCTTAAAACTGACGGCATATCATAATCAGAAATGTTTTTCATATGTAAAACCCCGATATTTTTAATAGTATGATAAAAATTTTGCGGGCATGAATTTTGTGTATATTTCACTCTGAATTATACAGTTTATCATCGGTATTGTCAAAATATTTGAGGACAAGTTACATAATGGATGATTATTTTGATATTATTATATATGACAACAAAATATCCATATTTATGTTTATATTGAACTTTTAATGATATATATGCTACATTGGAATTATTACAAAATATCCTTCGAAACAGGGAAGATGTAAGTATGCTTCAAATTATATTTTTCTTATTGGTGGTAACAAATATAAAAACAAGAGAGGATGACGAAAATGTCTTTTCAATGGAAAGACCGCTACGCATTAGGGATACCGGAAATCGACAGACAGCATGGGAAACTTTTTGAAATTGGAACAAAAGTCTATGACCTTGCATTATTAAACGATTCATACGACCATTATGACGAAATAATGGGAGTGTTACAAGAGTTGCTCGATTACACCGAGTATCATTTCAATTACGAAGAAGAGCTTATGAAAACACATAACTACGACGGAATTGAACAGCAGCATAAGGATCACAGCTTTTATGTCCTCAAAATCAAAAGTATTTCCTCAAAGGATATTGATGAAAACCAACAGAAGACTACTATTGAAATAGTAGACTTTTTGTCGGATTGGATAAGCAGCCATATTTTGCTTTCTGATAGAAATTATGCCACATTCTTTAAAGAAAAAGGTATAATAGCTTAAGTATATTTCAGATAAATTGGGGGCGTTCTATTCGCCCCCAAAATTTTACTTTATACTCTCCATCACGCCAATCAGCTTTTCCTCTATTCGATGAGCTAATATGTCTAAATCAGAGTCTTTTAATTCAGATATCAGACTTGAAGGTTTTATCATTCCTATAACTCCTACACCTTCTCTTTCATAGACCAGTATCTTGCAAGGAAGAAAATATGCAACTTTTGGATTTTTTTCAAGAGCGTTTATAGCTTCAACAGGATTGCAGATTTCGAAAATAGTAAACTTACCTTCAAACTCCAGGCCCTTCTCTTTGAATTTTTCAGGCAAATTGAGCTTGCATAAGACACCAAACTTAATTTCTGCCAGCTTCTCCTCCAGAGCTTTAATAGCCTGTTCATAGGAGAAATGTGTGGTTACACTGTATTCTTTCATAGATTTATATACCTCCTGTTTATGTCTTCATCTCTGCCTTTTTTCTTTTATATTCCTCATCGGATATTTCTCCACGTGCATATCTTTCATTCAATATGTCAATGGCCTTATTGCTTAAATCATTTCTGTAAGCTGTGCCGGGGTGTTGCAAGTAGCGGAATAATGCTATAATACCTAACACAACAATAATTAGAATGCCCAACATTATAATCCATCCCCAGCCATAGCCCATCATTCCATAACCGTAGCCGCCATATCCCATCATAATTTTACCTCCTGTCTTTATTGGACTTAGTTGCTTTGTATTTTATAAATACTTTAACTCTTAGATTTTTACCACTTTGTACGTGAGTCAAACATTTAACAGCTAATACTTTTAGTTTGCCCAAAAAACACGGGATTTTAATAGGACTATTAAAAATAACCAAATTAATATGAAGTAGCGCATCAGATTGTTTTGCGATCTTAATAAACTTTAATATAGTATTTTTTTTAATCTTCATAAAATCTTCACATGTTACTGATATAATAATGAATGTCAAAAGACAGGTTGTAAAGTTTTGAAGGAGTGATTGTATGGCACAAAAATCGGTTCTTAAAATAATTCAGGTTGAAGGCATGAAATCTGTCGAAAGTGAACTGCAAATTAAAAATGTCCTGGCAGCTGTAGATGGAATTATGAATGTAAAAGCAATGTGCTCAAGTTCCAATGTTTATGTCACATATGACGTGAATATGATAGGACTTGATAGAATTATCAGTATCATAGAAACACTTGGGTATAGGGTCAAAAACAAACCTGCTTCGGAACCGGCTCTAAACGGTAAGGTGAATAGTGAATATGGGAAAACGGTTTCAAAATTGCTTCAGATTGAAGGTATGACCTGTACCAGCTGTGAAATGAGGATAGAAAATAAATTAAAAAAGCTGGAGGGTGTTGTCCAGGTTAAAGCAAGTTACAGCGATTCCAATGTCCATATTACATACAATGCGGATGTACTTGGGCTTGATAGCATCGTTGACACAATTGAAAGGATTGATTACAAAGTTAAGAACAAAACCGGAGGGAAAGTTTCCGCGAACACCAGAGGAAACAATAAGGCTTCTGACGATAAAATGTCTGTAAATCAGCTTCTTGGGATAGGTATTATCATTTTTGCACTGTATGTGATTATAAAGAATACAATAGGATTTAACTTTATACCCCAGGTAAACCAGAATATGGGCTACGGAATATTATTTGCCGTAGGGTTGATCACTTCGCTTCATTGTATTGCAATGTGCGGAGGAATAAATCTGTCACAGTGTGTCTCATATAAGTATGAAGAAGGCGATGCAAATAAGATTTCAAAACTTAAACCCAGCCTGATGTACAATGCGGGTAGAGTTGTATCATATACAATAGTAGGCGGTATAGTGGGTGCATTAGGCTCTGTAATCAGTTTCTCAGGAACGGCGAAAGGAATTGTTGCAATAATTTCCGGGGTATTTATGGTGATTATGGGACTCAATATGCTGAATATTTTTCCATGGCTTAGAAAGCTGAATCCAAGGATGCCTAAAATATTCGGAAACAAGGTTCATAACAACAATGGAAAGCATGGACCATTCTATGTTGGATTATTTAACGGATTGATGCCATGTGGTCCTCTTCAGGCGATGCAGATATATGCCCTGGGTACGGGAAGCTTCTTTACCGGGGCGGTTTCAATGTTTATGTTCAGTCTTGGTACTGTACCCCTTATGTTCGGTTTTGGTGCTGTGAGTTCTTACCTGAGCGGAAAGTTTACTCACAGGATGATGAAGGTCAGTGCAGTACTTGTAATCATATTAGGTGTAATCATGTTTAACCGGGGACTGGGTTTATCGGGAATAAGTGTGGCATATGCTTCGACTCCCGCTTCTTCCAGCAGCATAGCAAAAATTGAAGGAAATGTGCAGACTATTACAACCCAGCTGGATTCAGGCAGATATCCGCGAATCATTGTGCAAAAAGGCATTCCGGTAAAATGGAATATGAAAGCAAATGCCCAGGACATCAATGGTTGTAACGGTACAATTGATATCCCCAAATACAATATAGAAAAAAAGCTGCAGGCTGGTGACAATATAATCGAATTCACACCTGATGAGAGTGGAAACATTCCATACAGCTGCTGGATGGGTATGATACGGAGCAATATCAAGGTGGTAGATGATGTTTCAAAGGTATCAAGCAGTGATTTAAGCCAGGCATCCGGTTCAGGTTCAACGGGTGGTATTCTCGGCGGCGGTGGATGCTGCGGGGCAACACCCACAAAGTCTGCCAATGGGAAGATACCCACGGATAATATACAGGTTGCAAAGGTCCAGGCCGGGCAGCAGGAAGTAACCGTTACCGTAAATGACCAGGGTTATTCACCGGCTGCAGTTGTACTCCAGAAGGGCGTAAAGGCAAAAATAAAGTTTAACACCGAACGTTTGAGTTCCTGCAATGCGATAGTTGTATTCCCTGAGTACCAGGGACAGTTGAACCTGCAAAGCCAGAAGGAAACACCCTGGCTGACACCTACACAGGATTTCACCTTCCAGTGCGGTATGGGAATGCTCCATGGTTATGTAAAAGTCGTTGATGATGTAAACAAGGTTAACCTTGATGATATAAAGAAGCAAATCCAGAACTACACGCCTCCAAGAGGTATAGGCGGATCTGGCGGAGGATGCTGCGGAGGCTGATATCTCCATACTATAAATAGAGAGGATATTTTATATGATTCAAAAACAATCTTTAAAAATATCGGGAATGTCCTGTGCGGCATGTGCTGCCAGGATTGAAAAAGGGTTGGGCAAGCTGGAAGGGGTAAATTCGGCCAACGTTAACTTCGCTATGGAAAAAGCTACAGTAGAGTTCGATAACAAGCTTATTAATGCACAGAAATTTGATGAGGTTATCAGGAAACTGGGCTATGAAATTATTAAGGAAAAAGAGACAGAAGAAAACAGGATTGAATTGAAAATATCCGGTATGAGTTGTGCCGCCTGTGCAGCAAAAATTGAGAAAAAGCTGAGCAAGCTTGGAGGAGTAAGCAAGGCCTCTGTTAATCTGGCAACTGAAAAGGCATCCGTAGAGTTTGATTCTTCTGAGATAAAGGTTTCGGAATTGATAAAAACTGTAGATGGGCTTGGCTATGGTGCCGAAAAAGCTGAGGAGGTAACACGGGACAGAGAAAAAGAACAGCGGGAAAAAGAAATTAAAAAGCTCAGAATAACATTAATTGCTTCAGTGGTCTTAAGTTTACCATTAGTGCTGGCAATGATACTGACGGTTCTTCGTATAAATCCGCCTTCATTAAAGGATATAACCAATTTCCTGCACAATGAGTATTTCCAATTGATAGTAGCGACTCCAATCCAGTTTATTATCGGCTTTAGATTTTATAAACATGCTTTTTATGCTTTAAGAGCAAAGAGTGCAAACATGGATGTGCTGATTTCGATGGGAACATCGGCTGCATACTTCTACAGTTTGTATAACGTATTCTTTGTTCCCATGCAGGAAGGCGTCATGAAGGATTTATATTTCGAAGCGGCTGCTGTTATTATTACCTTGATTCTTTTGGGCAAATACCTGGAAGCCGTTGCAAAGGGTAAAACATCTGAAGCCATAAAGAAGCTTATGGGCCTGCAGGCCAAAACAGCAAGAGTCATAAGAAACGGTACTGAAGAGGATATACCTATTGAAGACGTGGAGGCCGGGGATATTGTTGTTGTAAGGCCCGGGGAAAAAATCCCGGTGGACGGGAATATCCTTGAAGGCAATTCCTCTATCGATGAGTCCATGCTGACAGGGGAGAGCCTGCCTGTTGAAAAGAAGCCGGGAGACTTTGTAATAGGAGCAACCATAAATAAATTCGGTACATTCAAATTTGAAGCAACCAAGGTAGGCAAGGATACGGCATTATCCCAGATTATCAAGATGGTTGAGGAAGCTCAGGGCTCAAAAGCACCGATACAAAAAATTGCAGACCAGGTTTCTGGAATATTTGTACCGGTGGTAGTAGTAATAGCGGTTATAACCTTCATGATCTGGTACTTTAGCGGAGGAGGGCTTACAAAAGCCATCGTCAGTGCTGTCGCAGTCCTGGTCATAGCATGTCCTTGCGCTTTGGGTCTTGCAACACCTACAGCTATTATGGTCGGTACTGGAAAAGGTGCTGAAAACGGGATACTCATAAAAGGTGGAGAACACCTTGAAATGGCATATAAATTAAATGCAGTAGTACTTGACAAGACCGGAACCATAACCAAAGGCCAGCCTGAGGTAACGGATATAATTTCCTTAAATGCTTTAGACAGGCAAGCAGTTTTAAGGTTTGCAGGCATATCGGAGAAGAACTCCGAGCATCCGCTGGGCGTTGCAATTTTTGAGCACAGCAAGAAAGCCTTCGGCAGCGTACCTGACCCTGAAAAGTTTGAAGCCATTCCCGGAAGAGGGGTTATGGCAGTAGTAGACAACCGTGTTATTTATATGGGGACCAGGAAACTCATGATTGAAAAAGGCATTGATCTGGGGACCGTTGAGATGACTTTGTCAAGACTAGAGGATGAAGGAAAGACGGCAATGCTTATGGCGGTAAATAATGTAATGGAAGCTGTTGTAGCCGTTGCAGATACGTTGAAGGAAAATTCCAAGGAAGCCATCGGCGATTTACAGAAGATGGGCATCGAAGTCTATATGATTACAGGTGACAACAAGAGGACTGCAAATGCCATTGCAAAGCAGGTGGGCATAACCAACGTCCTGGCCGAAGTCCTTCCCGAGAATAAGGCGGAAGAAGTTGAAAAGCTCAAAGCCAAAGGTAAAATCGTTGCAATGGTTGGGGATGGCATCAACGATGCCCCGGCTCTTGCAACAGCTGATATAGGCATGGCTATCGGTACAGGGACGGACGTCGCAATTGAAGCCGCCGACATAACACTGATGAGGGGTGATTTAAGGACTATACCCGCTGCAATAAGGCTTTCAAGGAAAACAATGTGGAAGATAAGGCAGAACCTGTTTTGGGCATTTTTCTATAATGTAATCGGCATACCCTTTGCAGCATTAGGTATGTTAAGTCCGATAATTGCAGGGGGGGCCATGGCTTTCAGTTCGGTATCGGTTGTAACCAATTCATTAAGCTTGAAGAGTTATAATCCTTCAAGAATCAAAAACCGTAAGGTTGAGGCACAGCCTTCAAGAATTGATGCAGAACCAAAGCCTGATGAAAAGCCGAAGCAGAATATAGAACAATTAGAAAGAATTATAAAGGAACAGGACTCAAAGCTGGTGGAACTGGAGAAACAGAATCATGCTCTCTAGTGAATAAACTAAAAAACTATGAAAAGCAGTTAAATGAAATCATTGGTGAAGAAAATGAACTTCACGAAATTATTGAGTTAAAAAATAAAGCAGTATAAGATCATGAATGGAGGGGTGTAAAATGGCAAAGGAAACAAAAATATTGAATGTTGAAGGAATGTCCTGCAGCCACTGTGAAAATGCGGTAAAAAAATCAGTTGGAGGATTGGACGGAGTAAGCAGTGTAAGTGTTGATCTGAAAGGTAAAAAGGTAACAGTGGAATTTAACCCGGAAAAAGTAACGGTGAATGCAATTAAAGACACCATAGAAGACCAGGGTTACGATGTAAAACAGTAAAACTCTGGAAATATTAAACAATGATGATCAAAAGCTCCTTGAATAAGGAGCTTTTTGGATTGATAAATAGTTTCTTCACAAAATCTCCATAATAATGTGTTAACATTATTATGAATGTGATAATAAATACAGAACACTGCACGGTGGAGGAAATTATGACGAGTGCTGCGAAAAAAATACTTATTATTGACGATGAGCCTAAAATTATAGAAGTGGTTAAGTCCTATCTCGAAAACAGCGGGTACAATGTATTTGAAGCATATAACGGAAAGCAGGCTTTTGAACTTTTTGAAAAGACTGGTCCCAACCTTGTGGTTTTAGACCTGATGCTTCCTGATATTACAGGTGAAGAAATATGCCGGACGCTACGAAAAAAGTCGAGAGTGCCGATTATAATGCTTACAGCCAAAATTGAGGAGGAAGATATATTAAAAGGCCTTGATATCGGTGCGGACGATTATGTGACCAAGCCTTTCAGCCCAAGACAGTTAGTAGCGAGGGTATCAGCACTTTTAAGAAGGACCGAAGAAGATGGAACGCTGCTTACAGATATACTGTCATTTAACAATGATGATTTAACTATAGATTATAAAAACTATGTGGTAAAAAAACATGGGATGGAGATCAGCATTACTCCAAATGAATATAAAATACTTACGGCAATGTCTAAGTATCCCAGGAAGGCTTTCACACGTGAAGAATTGATATCCCTTGTCTTAGGCGAAGATTTTGAAGGCTTTGACAGGACAATTGATACTCATATAAAAAACTTGCGGCAGAAAATAGAGACAGACCCTAAAAATCCTCAATATATTTTGACTGTGCATGGAATTGGTTACAGATTTGGTGGTGAGTAAAATGAGATATAGCTTAAGGACAAAGCTTTCATTATCTTACGTTCTGGTTGCCCTGCTTCTGGTTGCAGTAATAAGTTTTATTACAAATTTCCTGCTGGAAAAGCAATTCAAGGACTATATCATGCAACAGCAGGGACAAAGGAATAAAGATACTGTAAGCCTTGTTAGCCAACAATACAAAGGAGGCGAAGCAGGTTGGGATAAAACGGGTATCGAAAGCATAGGTGTTTCCGCACTGGCCCAGGGAATCATTGTAAAGGTGCGGGATAGTTCCGGTCAGATAATTTGGGATGCGACTGTCCATAATAACGGGACGTGCAGCACTATGCTGGCGCATATGGCACAAAATATGGCCAGCCGCTATCCCAATTTCAAGGGTGGATATGTTGAGGCCAGTTATCCTGTGACCCGTAATTTTACACAGATAGGCAGTGTGGACATTGGCTATTATGGCCCTTACTATTTCAATGATAATGACCTGGCTTTTATAAATACTTTGAATAAGATGTTGGTGAGCGTTGGGATATTTTCGCTGATTTTTGCTCTTCTACTAGGGGAGTTTATGGCGAGACGCTTAAGTATGCCCATATCAAGAGTTATTGCTTCAGCAAGACAAATCTCCAAGGGATATTTCGATGACAGGATTTCGGATAAGTCAAACACGAAAGAAATTGGACAACTAACAACAACGATCAACGACCTTGCTGAAAATTTAAAGATGCAGGAAACTTTAAGAAAACGTTTGACTGCCGATGTTGCCCATGAATTGCGTACACCGCTTGCCACCCTGCAGAGTCATTTGGAAGCAATGATTGACGGTATCTGGAAGCCGGATACCGAAAGGCTAAAAAGCTGTCATGAAGAAATCATGCGCATTAACAGGTTGGTTGGAGACTTAGAGAAGCTTGCAAGATACGAAAGTGAAAATTTGATTTTAAGTAAAACATATTTTGATATATCCGAGTTAATACATCATATCGTGAACAATTTTGAAACCGATTTTGCGGGCAAGGGAATTGGAATCAGCTTCAAAGTGGCTGATGAGAAGATAAATGCAGACAAGGATAAGGTAAGTCAGGTAATGGTGAATCTTATATCAAATGCCTTAAAATACACACCTCAGGGCGGTTCAGTGGAAATTCATGTAAAAGGCTCAGATACTGAGGCTGAAATAGGGGTAAAGGATACAGGCTTGGGAATACCGCCTGAGGATTTGCAACATATTTTTGAAAGATTTTACCGGGCAGACAAATCAAGGAATCGTATGACTGGAGGTTCAGGAATAGGTCTGGCTATTGTAAAAGCGATTGTTGAAGCCCATAAGGGCAGTGTTACGGTACGGAGCGAACTGGGAAAAGGGACTGAATTCACTGTGATATTACCAAAACAGACAGGTTGACAGCTTGCCTGTTTTGGTAATAAATCTATTAATATTAATATGGTATATAATGATATAGATATTTACGGCAAATATGAACGTTTCGTAATAAATACGAAGAACATGAAATACTCCGGGCATTCTGGAGAGAAAAGAATGGCCTATAGAATTGCTTTGACATTACTGAACGAAGGGAGTAACATTTTATTTGATATCGGCTGTAGTGCATTGAAATAGAATAAAAAATATTGTTGCAAGGAGGCATATGAATGATTAATCCTAAATTTCCAGCCATCTATTATGGTGGAG
>Ga0129298_10001207_pt1 | contig 10748 bp, 10 predicted proteins | sample I19B2metaG_FD_94707 | JGI IMG/M metagenome (GOLD analysis project Ga0129298, IMG submission 94707) | Lake sediment bacterial and archeal communities from Gulf of Boni, Indonesia to study Microbial Dark Matter (Phase II) - ​I19B2 metaG | ecosystem: Environmental > Aquatic > Freshwater > Lake >...
CAGAAATCTTTGTTTGCTTCAGTGCCATAGCGTGTCTCCGATAGTGTTATCGTAGTTCATAATTTCAGACAATCTACATAAAGTTAACCAAATTGGCACATGCATCTACTCAGTATAGGCATCAAAGCAAGCGGAAGGAAAAGTATTTAAAACATAGTTGAATGGATTAGGGAGCAACACGTTAGGGAGAAACTGTGGCGATGGTGAGAAAAGCAAGAATTAGGCTTACAAGCACAGACTTCGAGAAACTGGAAGAAGTATGTGGTGAACTTAAGACCATCGCTGAAAAAACAGGTGTGAAGATAACAGGTCCTATACCATTGCCCACTAAGCGTCTTCGTGTGCCTGTCAGGAAGACTCCATGCGGCGAGGGAACCGCAACATGGGACAAGTGGGAGATGCGAATTCACAAACGACTTATAGATATCGACGCTGAAGAGCGTGCGATGCGGCGGATCATGAGAATTCGAGTGCCTGAAGAAGTTTATGTAAGCATTGAACTGCTCTAATTTTCTCGCTCATATGCTATAATGAAAATTTCAGTTATAGGTAGCTTTCGGAGAAAAGAGAGATAGACAGAATTTTATTTTGGTCTCATTACATCACTCAATAATTATAGGTGTTCCCTTTCATGAAAAGACGTGTTAAATATAGAAAACATATTTTGAAAATGGGGCTAATAGCCGCTGCAAGTCTTATCTGGCTCATTATTAAGACTGGCAGAAAACCTTCAAGAATCACTTATCCATGTCAGAAAGCTGCAATCGCAAACATTCATATTTTTCTACTAGCTTTGTTTGCGCCTTTACTAGGTTTTGGGAAGTTCAAAGTAAAACCGCCTCATATTTTGAACCGTCGTCTAGCTAAAGTGCTTCTATTACTTGTGCCCTTACTTCTTGCTTTTGGACCCTTCGCTTTCGAATCTGTTTTATTCACTGGCGACTATGCACCAATAAGTAGCGGTAGTAATTATCTTCCTGTTTCATTAGACTTGAAATCACAGAACGCACTCGCCTCAGTTAATTCTACAGATCTATTTTTTGTTGAAAATGCTTCAAGCTTCAAAGGAAACATGGACGCAGCGGTTTCAACTCTTTTACGTCTGATGGAAAACCACAGCTTATTCTTCTTCAAAACACTTAGTCAACCTGCTGGATTGATTGGCAAAGATGATGTTGTGCTGATCAAAGTGAATTGTCAATGGTCTCAGAGAGGAGGAACGAACACAGATCTGGTTAAGAGTCTCATCAAAAAGATAGTTAATCATCCAGAAGGCTTTATCGGGGAAATTGTAGTCGCTGACAACGGGCAGGGATGGGGAAGCCTAGATTGGGGAGAAAGTAACGCCTTCGATCACTCTCAATCAATGCAAGATGTCGTAAGCATGTTTTCTTCCTACAAGGTTTCAACATGGTTGTGGGATCCAATTAGGTGGAGCAGCGGTAAGGAGTATGATCAAGACGACTTAAGAGATGGTTACGTTGTTAACTCTACTCAAAACCCTATTACATATCTCCGTGTTTCGTATCCCAAATTCAAAACCAAGTATGGTACATACATCAGCTTCAAAAATGGAATTTGGAACAACACAGCAAAGAGCTACAGCTCAGAAAAATTGAAAGTCATTAATGTTCCTGTCTTGAAATCGCACGGGTGGTATGGTGTTACCGCTTGCGCGAAACATTACATGGGTGTCGTTTCTCAGGATCTCACAAATGCCCACTATTTAGTAGGAAATGGAGCTATGGGAACTGAGATGGTTGAAACAAGGTTCCCCACTCTGAATATGCTTGATGCCATCTGGGTCAACGCTAACCCAATAGAGAGTGGCAACAGCGGGCCTTCAACAAGTTATGCAGACGCCAGCTTTACAAATGTCATAGGTGCAAGTCAAGATCCAGTTGCATTAGAGTATTGGGCGTCTAAATATATCCTTATACCAGCTGCAATTCACAAAAACTATACAGCATATTCGTCATTAGACCCAGATTACGCCCTTGGAGCGTATCACAACTATCTAGAAAGATCAATGAACGAGATAAAGAAGGCATGCTATCAGGTTACGATGAACGAAACTGAAATGAACGTTTACGTATCTCAACCACTTCTTGTTCACAATTTGGATACTGATCTAGACTATACAACCGTTCAAGGGGCAATAAGCGCTCCTGAAACCAAGAATGGACATACGATACGCGTAGATGCTGGGATATACTATGAACATGTATCTATTAGTAAGTCAGTAAATCTTGTTGGAGAAAGCAGAGACACTGTAGTCATTGATGGAAGCGGAACAGGTCCAGTAGTAACGTTATCTACAAATAACATCTTGGTCTCGAACTTTACGATAAGAAATGGTGGGCATTCATGGTCTCCGTCGGATACTTGCATATGGGCTCATAGCCTCAGTAATATTTTGATAGAAAACAACTGTGTCACGGACGTGTCAAATGGCATAATATTCATTAATTTGCACAATAGTTCGATAGGTCACAACTTTGCAGAAGGATGCGGAGTAATGGGGCTACATTTCGATGGAGGCAGCAGCAACTGCAAGATGGTAAACAACACTATAATAAACAGTTTTCAGGGAATAGTTGTGGAGAAATCTGCTGGAAACTTTATTCAAGGAAACAACCTCGTGAATAATAATGTGAGCATGAACTTCTATGCATCTGCTGGAAATCTTGTTGAAGAAAATAATTTAATGAACAATAGCGTTGGCATAGTCCTCGATGCATGCAATGGTCCCAACAATTTCCAGAACAATAATATGACAGATAATGGGTATAACCTGATAGTCTGGGGCTCGTCTGTCGAAGCTTTCATACAAAACATTGACACTTCAAACATCGCAGATAACAAGACAATATATTACATCATCGATTCCCACAATCTTATACTGAATCCAATTAATTGTCCAAACATTGGATACCTGGCACTCGTTAACTGCACTAAAGTAACGGTAGAGAATATTGACCTTTCTAACGATAAGGATGGCATGTTAATGGCTCGGTCAACAAACTGCAGTCTAATTAACATAACCTTAGCGAACGCACGCACTAACATAACCTTAAGTGGCTTCTCGTCGCAACCATTAATCCACGGAGGTTTAGCCTTTTTCAAGTCGGATAACAACTTGATGACTGACAGCAGAATCATCAACAATAGTGTTGCAGTATGTCTATATCACTCGAGTGGGAACCTTTTCTATCACAACTCATTTGTTGACATTGACAGACCTGTGATTTCTAACTTTCAGTCACCTGGTTTGCCACCTTCTGGCTCATTCTCAATAAACAAGTGGGACAACGGTTTTGAGGGAAACTACTGGAGCAACTACGAAAGTGTTGACCTGAACCAAGACGGAATAGGCGACACCCCATATATCATGGATTTAGACAACTCAGACCGCTATCCTCTGATGGGCATGTTTCATAGCTACGACCTCTTTCACATTGACCCTAGCTGCACGGTAACAATTGTTTCTAATTCTACGATTTCAAATTTCAACGTGGGTTTTTGGATTGGGCATCCTGAAATCACATGGATAGAATTCAATGTTGCTGGCGAAGATGGGACAGTAGGCTTTTGCAGAGTCTGCATTCCTCACATGTTAATAAATGTAAGCAACATATACGTCGTCATTGACAATGGTTTAACACCAGTCCTTTTCCATAACTATACGTTATATGATAATGGCACGTACAGATGGATTTACTTCTCGTATGAGCACTCAAAACATGCAGTTGACATAGTTCCAGAATTTCCATCATTAATTATCATGCCACTATTCACGATAACAACACTGCTTGTGGTCAAAGTCTGTAGAAGAAGAACGCACAAAAGAAAAGCACCTTGTTGGGACATAACAAACATCTATGAAAATTGCTTTTCAATTCTTATCATAGTTTTCAACCCTAACGGAACTCCTAGATACCTCTGATCCAAAATCAAACAGCCAAAACCAAAGCGTTCTCCTGCGGTTGATGAAAAAACAAAAAATTCTCAAATTTTCAGAACAGAGTACACGTCAAAATCCAATATAAGAATTGAATGAAGAAGAAAGATGTAGACTTGCCCGCACATTTCTGTGGAAGCTTCAATAGTAATTAATAAAGATTTTAAGATGAGTCGAATTTCTATACTCTAGCCGCCGGGATGGCAGAGTGGTATTGCGCAGGCCTCGAGTCTAATGCAAGAGAGCCTGTGGACCTATGGGTCCGCATGGGTTCAAATCCCATTCCCGGCGCCAAAATATTCGCTGATTTTCTAGATGAATAGCGTAATGTCTGCTTTGGAAGCCACTTCTAAGAATGTTGCAGCACCTGCGATTGCATCTACTTCTGGAATTAGATCTTCTTTTTTGATTCCAAACATCTCCATCGTCGGGCTGCAAGCATAAATCTTCATTAAGCCTGAAGCTTTTAATCTCTTAAGCATCTCATATGGCGTAGGATATTTCATCGCCATAAGTTTCTTTTTTAGGTCTGCTTCCAAATGCTTGTATGTCGCAGGAAGTCCAGCTTTCTCTAGCGCTCCTTTTCGTAGCATGTTTAAGCCAAAGAAGGTAAAGTAGAGATGTGCTTCCATGTCCATGGCTACAGCAGTTGACGCCAAAATAAATGCACAGTAGAGTTTGTCTAAGGTGCCGCTTTCAACCACCATTGCAAGTTTCTTCTTCTTAGCCACATTTTTCACCTCCTTCTCAAAAAGCGGTTAACTACATTATAGTTTCCACTATCCATGACGTATGTCATATATAAATGTTCTCAGCAACCATAAAACTCATCTAAATCCACACGACTTATAATATGACTGCTATGAGAGAAGAATGCAAACTTTGCGGCAGAACAATGCCCTACTACTCTCTGAAGCAATGTTACAAATGCGGGCAACTATACTGCAAAAACTGCATCCTTACCGGACGTGATGTTGTTCCACTTTTGCAAGAAGGCAACATAATATGCCTAAACTGTGCAAGAAAACTTGTCACTTCAAAGACGCAGGCAAACAAGTTCGATTTGCTTAGAAACTACATGAAATATCGAGCATTTTTCACTAACCGAGTTATGTTAAGTTTTGCCAAAATCGAAGGCATCATATCAGATAATCTTCCCATAGCGGCTATACGTGACGAAAACTGGTGGACCAACACAAACAGCGTTCACACAAAAGCATGGTTAAATGCAGGTTGGAAAGTTGAAAACATCAACTTGAAGGAAAGAAGCGTAACTTTCACAAGAATACCAAATTTCAAAGCGGAAACTGCAAGAAAACGAAGAAAACGCAAGGAAGATACGTCTGCATGGGCTATGAAACTGGCTCAAATAACAAAGCCACGAACAATCAAAAAACCTTCTTTAACTAAAATAGCGAAAGTGCAGGCAAGGCTGAAGAACATAGAACAGCAGCAATCTGCAATTAAAGGTTTTAGAGGCAAACTTAAGCAAAGACCCGCTTATGAAAAGAGGCTTTTCAAACCTGAAGTGAAGCCAAGCGCTCAGGACAAGTAGGATGATAAAATGGAACACTGAAATGTTATATACTGGTTGCCTTGTATCCATACGGCGGGGAGCTGAGCACATACTCAGCTGAGAGGACAGCATATGGCTGTCGACCCATCGAACCTGATCCAGACAATACTGGCGGAGGGAAAAAACAAGAATGAATAACAGTGCAGAACGCACCAAGATAATTACTGAAGCAGTATCAGTAATGGGCTTGACTTTTATTCTCAAAGATATTTTGCCATCTATCTATGAACTTCCTCAAGGTGGGTCCGTCACAATTGCAGGCATGGTACCCTTGCTGTGGTTTGCATTGAGACGAGGTGTTGGTTGGGGAACCTTTGCAGGCTTTGTCTACGGGCTTGTTCATTTGTCTTTAGGAGGGCGTATTTATGATCCTATTCAAGCTCTGTTAGATTATCCTTTGGCGTTTGGCGCTTTGGGTTTAGCAGGATTGTTTAAGAAATTTCCGCTTGGTGGAGTTGCTGCTGGAATCTTTGGTCGTTTCATATTTCACTTTATATCTGGTGTTTGGTTCTTTGCGGAATATGCTCCAGCATGGGCAGGTCCTGTTCTATGGTCGGCTATTTACAATGGAAGCTATCTCCTCGGCGAGTTTCTCATCAGTGCACTTGTTATAGATATCTTGGTCAAGCGAAAACTGTTGGAAATCTACATGTAGCCTACTGTTGCCTTCGCTTTTTTATATAGAACGTTTTTTATCTTTATTCTTCTTTATGTGGTATCTATGGCAGATGTGTGGACTTGGGTTTACACTCTAATTAGTGTAGGAGCAGTTAGTTTAATTTCTCTTATTGGGCTTCTTACGTTTCCGATAAAGGAGCAAAAGCTAAGAAGTCTACTGCTTTATCTTGTTAGTTTTTCTGCTGGAGGACTATTTGCGGACGCTTTTATTCATCTTATTCCGGAAGCTGTAGGAGCTGGTGGTCTAGAATTGAAGGTGTCAATGGTGTCAGTATATATCTTGTCTGGGATAGTTACATCGTTCATTTTGGAGAAGTTGATTCAGTGGAGGCATTGTCACATTCCTACTTCTGAGGAGCATCCGCATCCTTTTGCTTATATGAATCTTTTTGGCGATGGAGTTCACAATTTCATAGATGGTCTTGTAGTGGCTGGAAGCTATATCGCAAGTTTTCCAGTTGGTGTGGCTACAACTTTAGCTGTTGTGTTTCATGAAATTCCACAAGAAATAGGCGACTATGGAGTGCTGTTGCATGGGGGATTTAGCAAAAATAGGGCGTTGCTATTCAATTTCTTGACAGCTCTCACTGCAGTTTTTGGGGCATTATTCGCTCTCACTTTAAGTTTCTACATTGAAAACTTTACAATATTTCTGCTATCTTTCGCAGCAGGGGAATTTATCTACATTGCAGGTTCAGACCTTGTTCCGGAGCTTCACAAAGAAACAGAACCTTCAAAGTCTTTGTTGCAGCTAGTTGCTTTCATTTTTGGGGTAGTCATAATTTTAGGTTTGGTCTTATTCGAATAGTCTACAAGTTTTTCTTTTTACGAAAATGCAGGTGACAATAGAAAAATGTTTCACAAGTGTTAAATACTTAAATGCATAAAAAGTTTCGAAGCGGGTATTTCCTATAATTCAAGGATTTGCCCTCAGTCTGGATGAAAAAAGAGAAAGGAGAAAACCATAGTGACGTATAGTTTTCTAAGAAAAATTGCAGTGGTATATATAGTCTCTCTTCTGATACTTTCAGGTTTCGTTCCATTCGCTTACGCTAATCCCAGCGAACACATTGGAATCATTGTTAGAGTAGTGCGATGCGATGACAAACCTGTAGAAAATTGTCGAGTGCAAATTACCGCACTTTTGGATGGAGAGAAGAATGTCGAAAGTGAACCCAACGCCCAAAAATCAACCGACAAAAACGGTATTGCCATTTTTCTTCTCAAAGAGCCAAAATTTCAAGGCACTATTGAACCGAGTTGGTTTGAGTATCGTGTATTATGTAACTGTGAAACGGAATATGGCGGTATAGAAAAGGTTCAAATGAGTGCTAACCCAGGGGCTTTATTAAAGTCCGTATTCGGCGCGGGAGACGTCTTTAGTTTGATTTTAGAGATTTTGAAAGCCATAGGCGGTATCAAGTTTATCGGCGGAGGAGCTTTCGTTTCAACAGAGTTGATTGCAATGATTGGTGCAGTACAACTAAAGATTCCATGTGATGGGGAATGCCCTCCTCAGCCTGATGAAAAGAGTGGAAAAACAATAAAGGGTCCAACAACAATGCGGGTTAATGAAGCCAAGATAGAATGCGAATACAAGTGGATTGATGAATGGTGGCCCTGGGACAATAACTGGGAATTTAGCTACACCGTCACAAACTTGGTCGATAAAAACATTTCCGACTTCAAAATATGCTTCATCAAAGATTATGCAAAGGCAAAAAACCTGATTGAAAAAGTCATAAGCCTCCCCGATGGTTGGAAATGGAAATTCGATGGAAAATGCATCGTCTTCTGGACGGATGATCCCTCAAAAGAAATCAAACCTGGCGAAAAAGGCGTCTTCAAGCTTTGGTTTGAAGAATTGGCAAGGGGCATTGTGTATGCTCGAGCTTCGAGACGCGATGAATCTGGAGAGCATGTAGATGACCCAGAGCCAATCCCAACAGAAGGCGTAGTGGCGTGTGCGGTTTCAAGTACGATAGATCTTTACACAGGAAGTATCTTGGACGATATGGAAGGGACAACCGTGGTTATCCCAGAAGAAGCGCTAGTGGGTACTGAAACCCTTGGTATATATCCACAAGAGAACGTGCTCCTTTCTAACTATGTACCAAGCGGGATTCAAATCATCAAAGCAAAGGAGTTCACACCTCTTTGGCTTTCTTTTAACAAACCTGTGACCATAAACATATCTTACTCAGATTCAGAAGCACAGTACATTCCTGAATCCACCTTCAAAGCATACTGGTTAAACCCAGACACCCTGCGTTGGATGCCGCTCTCAGGATCAACAGTAAATATCCTGAATAACACTGTTACGTTCCAATCTTATCGCTTCGGTTTCTTCGGCATCGGCGGCTCAAGCAGAGCTGTTGGAGGTTACTCTATCTCATTTGACTCGCCTTTTCTATTAAGTTATTATGTTGGTATGGCATTGACAATTATCATTTCAACAGTTGCAAAAGATATCTATGTTAGACGTGTTAGACGTAGAGAAGAGAGGCATTGAGCATCGCTTAGCATCTACTCTTGTTTTTCTTCAAGTAGATAGTGGGTAATCTTGTCAAAAGCCTTTGTTAAAGTTAGTTTTATTTCTTCTGCGCATGCTTCATAGGTTTTGAGTCCGCCGCCATAGGGGTCACTAATATCTATGTTTTCTTTTTCTCCTGCAAACTCTTTCAATGTAAATGTCTTAAGGGCATATTGAGGAAAAAGGGAAAGAACAGTTTCTTTGTGACTCTTTTCCATGGTTAAGATTAAATCTGCCTTGTCGGCTAGCTCTTGACTTAAACGCTTTGACCTGAAACTAGAAACGTCGATGCCTTCTCTTTTCATTATTTCTGCAGCCTCTATGGTTGCTGGCCATCCGTAAGCGTTCACCCCAGCTGACAAAACCTGGATTTTCTGAGAATTGCCGATTTTTTCTTTTAGCATTTTCTTTAGGAAGCCTTCTGCCATGGGGCTTCGGCAAATGTTTCCATAGCATACGAACAGAATAGTTTTCACAGAATGTCATATGGGAAAGAAATTTTTAAATGCACCGTTCCCATGTTAGTGAAGGCATTAAACATGAGTTGACTGCAATGACTAAAGGGTTAGGGATTAGAAAATTCGTCAAAGGAAAAGATGAAGAACTGTGGCTTAAAATTTGGAATGAAGCCTTCGAAGATTATGAGGATGAAGACTTTAGACCACAGACCATGAAGGACATGGAAATTCGTGAAAAAGACCCAAACTTTGACCCGCAAGGAATGTTCATCGCCCAAATGAATGCGAAGCCCGTGGGAATGGTAAACGCCTTCGTTGACAAGAAACGAGAAGAAAAGAAAGGTTTCATACATAACTTATGTGTTCTTCCAGAGTTTAGGAGGAAAGGTATAGGGCGAAAACTAGCGAATAAAGCGCTTCAGAGCCTCAAAGAGAGAGGAATGGAAACTGCAGAAGCAGAATGGGTTAGAGGAGATAAGCCAGCATGCAAATTTTTCGATTCGATGGGCTTCTCATTAATAAGAATTCAAAGCGATATGAGAACAGAACTGGACAAGATTCCATCTGGCATCGGTGAATATGAAGGATTGAAGATTAGGCTTATGGAGAAAAACTTGGACGACATCAAACTACTGAACAGACTCGTAAACGAGACATTTAAGGAGCATTTTGACTTTAGACCTGAAACAGTGGAAGAAACGAGATACTGGGTTATGGAGAAGCCGTGGACTGATATCGCAGAATACTATTTTGGCTATGTAGACAATGAGGCAGTTGGTTTTGTTGGTGTTGGTATTGACAGCAAGTTTGTCAAGCATACTGGAATAAAACGTGGCTGGATAAACACGATAGGAGTCTTGAAACCCTTAAGAAGGAAAGGAGTTGGCACAGCCTTGATTCTGCATGGCAATAGAGTCTTAAAGTCAAAAGGAATGACCGAAACTTACTTGGGAGTTGACGACTCGAATCCGACAAAAGCAATTGAACTGTACAAGAAAACTGGGTTCAAAATAGTTCACAAATATCTCACGTATTTGAAAAAGACCTAAAGGAAAGTATGATGTGCAAAGTACATCTCTCTAGCTCTGGATGAAAACGCTAAAATTTTTTTGGTTTTCATCATCAACTGTCGACAGAATCTTTTGTTTTAGCTTTCTGATTTTGGAGTAGGCTTTGCTTTGGGTTCTGTTGGATTTGATAACTATGATAAAAGTTGATGAAAATAGTTTTCAATTCCTTGCGTGTGCATGCCTAGAGACATCTTTTTTTGAAAAGGGCTTTAAGGAAAGTTTATATAAAGTCTAAGCCTCTTCGTTTGATAACTTGCAAAATTGGATGCCCCAAAGCATGTCAAAAGAATTCAGACACATCGTACGAATCGCAGAAACAGACCTAGACGGCACCCTAAAAATAACCCACGCACTATCAAACATCAAAGGCGTAGGCATCGCACTAGCAGACGTAGTAATAAAAAAAGCAGGAGTCAACCCAGAAGCCCGAGTAGGCTTCCTAACCGAAGCAGAAACAGAAAAACTCGAAGAC
>Ga0129298_10001208_pt1 | contig 10742 bp, 8 predicted proteins | sample I19B2metaG_FD_94707 | JGI IMG/M metagenome (GOLD analysis project Ga0129298, IMG submission 94707) | Lake sediment bacterial and archeal communities from Gulf of Boni, Indonesia to study Microbial Dark Matter (Phase II) - ​I19B2 metaG | ecosystem: Environmental > Aquatic > Freshwater > Lake >...
ATATTCCAGTTTTCCAGCGAGGGGGGCATCAAAAGGAAAGCCGGGTCCGACTAGGGCTACCAAGTTTTTATCCTTAGCGAACTCTTCATGAATTTTCTGAAGCCACTGCATAGGCAGAATAGTGTCGGCGTCGGTGAAAGCAAGGATTTTTCCTCTCGCGATCTTAGCTCCCTCGTTTCTTTGATATGCGACGCCGCCTTTTTTCATAGCGTTTGGAAGAACTATAATTCGCGCGCCATGTTTCTTCGCTATTTTGAGGGTTCTGTCGCTACTTTTTGCATCAGCTATAATTGTTTCAAAAATTTTGAAGGTTTGTCTGTCGAGAGAGCTTAATGGAAGCTCTATGTATTTTTCTTCGTTTAGGGTTGGTATGATAACTGAGATCTCTGGCAAAAATTGTACTCCAGCTTTTCTACCTAAACAATGACTCTTTCCTTTTAACCTATGATTTGTGGGAGAAGTTGACAATAAAGATATAGGTCTAACTAAGATTTCATTAAGAGCTAGCCACGCCATGCTGGTAAAGAGAATATGCCAAAGTGGAAAATAGGCACAATCTTGATCGGCTCTGTTGTCGCCTATCAAATTATTCTAGCAATACTTTACGGCGGCTTCCCTTTCTATAGCTCGTATCCAGATGAAGCCTGGATCATTTCCGCAGGAGTGTATCTGGTAAAAAATATACCTCTCAGCGAATACCAGTTTTCTCTCGCAGCAGATAAACCGATTCTACACCCACTTTTTATAGGCATAGAATACGCCCTGCTAGGCTTTCCATTATTCCTTTATGCCATGTGGATATGGAATGCCCTGACAATGAGCATCCTAATAGTTAGCGCCTATTATGTTGGGAAGTATTTTTTTGATGAAAAAACTGGATTGCTTATGGCTCTGCTAGTTGGATTGAACTGGCATGTAGCATGGTACGGTCAGCGTGTGCTTAACGATGTGGGGATGACTGCCTTTGTGCTTCTCAGCGTTAGCCTATTTGGGCATTTCATACAGTATAAAAAGAAAACCAGCCTTCTCACCTCAGGATTCGCAGCCGCACTAGCGTTCTGGACAAAAGAGCCAGCTATCTACCTTTTGACCCCCTTTTTCGGTTTAGCTTTACTTGAATACAGGGCTGCAATCAAACAGACGCCTTATTTGATCTTGGGTTTTATTGCTGGATTTTCGCCTTTTGCTTATGTCAGTGCTATAAGGTATGGAAATCCGTTATTTCCATTTATCGCTAAGACCCAAATGTGGGAACATGTTTTATTCGAATTCAAATTCAACTTCTTTGTAGTAGAGTGGTTACCGTTTGTTTTAGGCCTGTTAGTATGCATTTTCTTGCTCGTCGGCTTGCTTGTTATGTTAAAGAAGAGAAAGCTACTATTCTTCGCATGGACTGTGTACAGCTTGATGTTTTACATTTTCGCCTTTGCTCCTATTGAACGTGATAAGCTACTAGTTCACATCGATTTCATCTTACTTTTGACAGCTGGAGTCGGCTTAGCCTGGTTCACTGAGATCTGCATGAAAAAGTTCGGCGGACTCGGAGTTCTGCCTGTTGCCATAACACTTTTATCCACTAATCTTTACGGAAGCCCCTTCTTCTACTCACTGAGCCAAAGGAAATTCGTAATTCCAATCTTTATCCACCAGAGGCTGAATTGGGATAAGTACAGCGCAATTTCCCAGCTAATCCAAGACGTTAAAAACAAACAATCTGACTGGTGGTTTGCACAACTATTCTATGAGAGCGCGGGTCCTAATCTCACGTTAATTATTATAACAGTTGCAATATTCGCAGTTTTTGTGGCAGCATATCTAATGCTTACTAGAACTAGGTATGTGGAGAAAGACATTAAAAGAAGAAAAGTCGAAAGACCTCACCTGTTTTTTCGGTTTAAAGAAACGTCGCACTCCTAAACGATAGGAGGATCCATGTTCTGAAATTAAATTGTAAAACTATAGGGACCTTGGCAGTCGCTGTTACCATTGGCTATCAGACTGTGCTCGCAATCCTTTATGGAGGATATCCGTTCTATCGTATGTACCCAGATGAGTTTTGGATTATTTCTAACGCGGTTTTCCTAACAAAATCTATGCCCCTCAGCGCATTCCCATTCTACCCTAAGAATATCGCTGCGGATAAGGTGATAGCGTTACCGCTGTTTGAAGCAACATTGCACGAAATGCTTGGCTTCCCGTTATTCCTCTATTTTCTCTGTATCTGGAACATAGCGATCATGACCATTCTCATATGTTGCGCTTATATCATCGGGAAGCAGTTTTTTGGCCAAAAGGTGGGGTATTTGGCGGCTCTTCTAATCGGATGGAACTGGCATATCGGATGGTATGGACAAAGGTTATTGCTTGACGCAGGAATGATGGCTTTTGAATTTCTCACCATTGTCCTCTACTTGAGATATATTCGTAATGGAGACTTGAAATATCTATTCGCCTCAGGGCTTGCAGCCGCTTTAACCATTTGGACAAAGGAGACCGCCTTGTTTTTGCTTCCACCAATTATAGTTCTTTTAATGCTCAAAAACAGGCAAAAAATATCTTATACACCGATTTTTCTTGTGGCGGTTATTATTGGCATTTCCCCATTTATGTATATTTGTAACATGAGGTATGGAAATCCTCTTTTTCCATTTGTTTCAAGATGGACGCAATTCCAGGCAGCCAGCCCTGGGCTTGTGCTTAATACCTATTATGTCATGCAGATTCCTTTCTCAATCAGCCTGATAGTTTCCTTGTTCTTGATTTTAGGCATAATTCTACTGATAAAGAAGAGGAATTACCTGTTTCTAGTTTGGGGGGCGTTTCCAATTGCATTTTACATGTTCATAGTCCCATTTGGGGGCTGGGATTACTATCTGATCAACTATACTCCAATATTGTTGACAATAGCTGCTGTGGGATTGGAGAATGTTACTGATATCTTCATTAAGAAGTGGGGTAAAATCGGGATCGTACCCATCCCTCTATCACTAGTCTTTACCAACTTGTACGGGTCGCCTATGCTTTATTCATTAAGCCGTGGGAAAATCTCTACGCTTACTTTTCTTCATCAAAGGGTACAATGGAATAAGTATGATGCGATTTCTCAGCTAATTCAACAAGTTGAAAGTAAGCAGTCTGATTGGTGGTTCGCTCAGCTGTTCTACGATAGCCCGGGTCCAGATTTTACATTAATCGCCTTGACAGCCATCGTTTTCACATTTTTCGTATTTACGTACGGGTACTTACGAGGACGACGTTTAAACTTAGATCGCATAATTCTTAATCTAAAACAGCGGTTGCTACGCGTGGGAGACATTCTATGAGACATCGGTACATTCTCTTTCTACTTGTAATTGCCCATTTGATTATAGTTCCATGGATTCACATCGGAGGAGAAGGCGCTGAGAGACTATTTGCGGGCTTTTATCTAGCTGGGTATAATGTGGAAGTCCCTCTAACAGAACTAGATATACGGGGAGAGATTTTCATTCAGTTCGTGATGTCTTTAATAATTCGTCTCTGCGATTTACTTAGCCTTCCAGTTAGTTTTTCTGCTAACATCGCACTATATGCTTTTCCACTAGTAAATTTAACGGCAATATTTTTTGCGTACCTTTTAGGCTCTAGCTTATTTAACAGAAAAATAGGTTTTTATTTTAGTCTTCTTCTGGGGTTATCGTATCAGTTCTGGTATTTTAGCAACCAAACACGCCTTCAACCAGTTTGTGCAACTTTAATGTTAGCTTCAGTTTACTTCTTCTGGAAAAGTATACAAGAGAATTCAGAGTGGTACTGGTTTGTTTTATGGGGGCTGTTTTCAGTTTTCGCCTTTGAAGCTATGTATTTGGCATTCTTGTTGCCATTGTTTTATCTCTCATTTTTGATCCTGTCAAAAAAATTTAACTGGATTACAAAACGAGGGACTTGGTTTGGCGCTGGCGTTGGCTTTCTCTCTTTTGCCCCATGGTTTTATTTAAATACACTGCACACAGGTTCACCAGTTGGTCCGATATTAAACCTAACTGCCTGGGGGTTAAGGATCAGCCTCACGACCGTCACTGAGATCGGATACTTAGCGTATTTTTCCTACATTGGGCATATCCATTTTTATCTGCCCTTTCCTAATTTTATTGTTTTTATATACGGAGTCTACGTATTGCTTAAAAGTTACATCAAGGTAAGATGCCAAGCACACCTTTTTGCTTTGTCATACCTCTTTGTAGTGTTTGGCGGTATGTCGCTCATTGTTTCATATGATATTGACTGGTACTCCCCGATTTTGATGCCTCCATTGATATTGTTCACAAGCATAGGGCTCTGTGATGTTTTTACGCGCATAAATTCCTCTAAAAAATTTAAGAAACATTCATCAACATTGTGTAGTAGTGCTTTTCTGCTATCCGCATTAGCCATAAACCAAATTCACCCCTTAGTTGTCGCTCACCTTGAAGATTCATTAATCCATTTTTATAGTATCGAAGGGATACTGCAGGGATTTGCGGTCCCTAAGATAATTGCATGGAGTAATCTCCATGAATTAGAGCCAATTATTGAGTTGCTAGAAGCGGTCGGTAAAGCTCCTAAACCAGCTATTTTCTCAGTTATGGTTCTGCTCGACTATACATTGCTCGCCCTCACAGTTGTGTTGTCGCTATACGTTCTATTTACGAAAACTTCAATTTTTGCTTTAATGCAGCGGAACCGAAGCCGTCAGAAGTGATTATTCGCTTAACCCCTTAGCAATTTTGCGATTACCGTAGGCGTTAGCTTAGGTAAGTTTATCAAAGTATGCGGAAACAAGTTGGGAACTGGGTTCTAAATGTTAGCTAACCTTAGGAGCGATTTTTCTCATCATTTTTATGTAATCGACTATTGTCTGAGCAACTTTCATTTTACTGCGTCCTTGTTTTTTACTATAGTCAAGCACAAAGGGAACCTCGATCATTCTTGCTCCGCAGTTCTTGGCTTTAATTAAAATCTCCAAGGCACATTCGAATCCTTTCGAGCTTATGAAGTTTTCACCAAATTTTTTTGACATTTTTTTCAGTAAGCTAGCTTTAAAGCAACGGTAGCTACTTGTCACGTCCTTGGCAGGTATCCCAAAGACAATTCTAGCTAATAGACTGATGCTTTTACTAAGAATTACGCGATAGTTGGGAACACTCAGTTGTTTACCCCCGGGGACGTATCTTGAGGCTATAACGATGTCATACTCACTGATTTTTTTAATCATGCTAGGAATATAGCAGGGGTCATGCGTCATATCAGCATCCATGGTAACTATGACGCTTTCATCGGTTGCTCTTTTTATGGCATTTTCAAGTCCTGTCCTTACCGCTGCAGAGTATCCTTTGTTTTGTTTGTGCACTAATAGTACTACTGGGTAGTCTTTCCCAAGCTTCCTTAAGATATCAGCGGTCCCATCCGTGCTTCCGTCATCAATAGCAATGATCTCATAGGGTAGCTGATTTAGGGTTTTAGCGATCCGTTTCACCAGTGGACTCAGATTTGCCTCTTCATTGTAACATGGAATGGCGACGATGCATTTCATAAAAAAACCTAGTGATCTATTTTCTGCCTACGATTACAATAGCATAACAGAAGCTCTTAAGAAATTTAAATTTCTCCCCAAGATTAGCTAGGAGAGGGAGTGGGAAGAGTAGAATGCCGCAGAACTGAGTTATGTTCAACCCTGCTTCGCGAAACAGACCTTTAAGTTTTGATGGAGTGTATGCCCGTTCAAAACCGTACTTCCACTTACCAAACAGCTTGAAAAGGCATTTTCCAAGAATATACCAAAGACAAAGTAAATTGGGTACCGAAACAACTACCGTTCCTCTAGGTTCTGTGACGCGAAGCATTTCTTTTGCGACAATCACGTCCTCTTCAGGTTTGAGATGCTCGATTACTCCAGAATTAAAAACAAGGTCGAATGAAGCACTCCTAAAGGGCAAATATCGTACGTCGCCAAGAATCAGATCATAATTTTTATGACCTCTAAGATTTTTTCTGGAGCATCTGATAGCGTCTAACGAGGAATCAAGACCTATAACATACGATTTTGAGAATACTGCCAGCCCTCTCCCAGAGCCACACCCTGCTTCAAGAACACGCTTTTTAGCTGTAAATTGTGATAAAAACGCATACCATTTATGCTCGTATGAAGTTACTCCTCGTCTAGAGACCCATGTTTCATCCCAAACGTCTCTCTGTGATTCGTCTACCCTGTTTAGGTTGGCATGAGTACATACACGTTCATTAGCACTCATTCTAGTTTTCCACTTAGACTAATGACTACTAAAGTCTAGTCAGATTAATCTATGTATAGCGCAAAAATATTTTTTTAATTCCTCTAGCTGCGGTCGTATGAAGAAGCTGTTGTTATCGAGATCTGAAAACTTCTTCTAATTTTTTAATTATTTTTTCAGCTGCCAAGCCAGCCCCGTAAGGATTTTTCACGTAACGAACCCCTCTTTTCCATTCATCATCACGCCACGCCATCTCCGTTTCCTCAATAATCCGCTCTGCTCTAACTCCAATCAACTTGTTTACGCCCAAATCTACTGTTTCCCATCGTTCAGTATTTTCACGTAGTGTCAGACACGGAACTTTTAGGGTGATCGCTTCCTCTTGAATCCCACCTGAATCTGTTAAGATGAATCTAGAATGTTGCATTAGGCATAGGAACTCCAGGTAGCCCAGAGGATTGATTAATTGGATGTTCTTTGATTTTGATAATCGGCTCAGAAAATTAAGTTCCATGAGTCTTTTCTGGGTCCTAGGATGAATTGGGAAAACAAAATTTATGCTAGGCATAGAAACAAGTGCTTGTGTGACACTCCTCAGCTTGTCTTCCTCGGTGTTGGCCTCTCTATGTAAGGTAACGACAACGTAGTCATCGGCAGTTAGACCAAGTTCTACATGCACATTTAATTTCGTTGCATCCGGCAAACATTTTAAACAGACATCAACGATCGTGTTGCCTACAAGGAAGACTCTCTCTGTTACACCTTCTTGGCTTAGATGTTGCACAGCTAATCGGGATGGGGCGAACAGTACGTTAGATATGTGATCAATTGTTATGCGGTTGATTTCTTCTGGCATCGTTTTATCGAAACTTCGAAGCCCGGCTTCAACATGCACTGTTGGAATGTGGTGTTTTGATGCCGCAAGCGCTCCGGCAAGCGGCGAGTTGGTGTCACCGAGAACGATTATGAAGTTTGGCTTAATTTTTCGAATAATTTTATCCAGTTTGATTAGCATTGCACTAATTTTTTTTGGCGGTGAATTAGACCTAATGTTAAGATTGTAATCCGGTTCACGTAGACCTAGTTCCTTGAAAAAGACTTTGCTCATGCTGTAATCGTAGTGCTGACCGGTATGAACAAAGCTGTTATCGTATGATGCGTCTAGCAGTGGGATAAGCGGGGACATCTTAATTATTTCTGGACGTGTGCCAACAATTGAAATTACTTTCATCATAAGTCCAACTTTTATTCTTGCTATCTCTCTCATTTGCTTAAGTATTTTACCAGGTGTCGAAACTCTATCTCTTATCAACTGCGTTTATTAGAGTAAGGTTGCTGGATTTATCTACAATTATCTTGAAGCACAGTTAAGGCCTTACGATATAAGAACGGATTTACGGACTGCGTAGAGGCTGAAGAAACCCCAATAAGAGCTTGCAAAGACCTTATTTCCACAGTGACTTCTTTAGCTTACTTGCGGCGTTCCTAAAAAATTTGCCGTATTTTATGTATCCGGTCAGTAGAATAAGCAAAGCTGCAAGGATTAACGCCGTAGATGTAAGAAGGTTAAAGTCCAGCCCATGACTTTTATAGAATAATTTTGCAAACCACCATTCCGCCTCGCCACTTCGAGTTAATTGAACAAGTTCAGGAATCTGCTCATATTTGTTCGGCAATAGTTGTAGTCTTTCATGAAGGAAAACAATTAATGATCCCTTTCTATAGAAGGAAAGATTGGTAGATAGCATTAAAACCGCTGGTAAAAGCAATCCTACCCTACCAAACCGGTTTATACATTCCTTAATAAGCCAGTTGAGTCCGGGAGCGGTTACGAATAGCGCTATTGGAAGACACTCTACGACATAATAATCAACGCGATATGCCCAAGCTACCATCATGTAGATCAGAATTGGGAATAAACTCCATAGTGGAAATAGCAGTTTTCTTTTCTTTATCAATATTGTTAAGCCTATGAAAAATAACGGTGAAACTAAGCCCAATGCATAAAGCAATATCGTCATATAAAAGATAGAAAATCCTTTAAAAAGTACTCCCAAACCATAACTTCCTCTCATGATAAGAGAGGCGAGAGGATTTCCAAATCCTATATAGCTAATCCACATAAAGGGAAATAGAAGGATGATGAATCCCGCTGCGATCAAACCGAGATTACGAGCTAATTGGCTAATTCCTCTTGACTCCTTTAATAGCTCAGCCAGGATAAAGATTATCATTGGAAGAAGGACAAAATAAGCCGATGTTCTTGTCCACATCGAAAGTGCAAAAGCAATTCCAGAAGTGACTAAATAAATCGCCTTTCTCTTGTTTAACCATATTCCATAAAGAGCTAGACCAAAAAGCCCAAAGGCTATCATGCCTACTTCTGCAACCAGCCTTTGACCAAACCATCCAATAAACCAATTTATTCCAAACAGAAGAGCGGCTAAAAGTCCAACTTCTTTACCGAAAAATTGCCTTCCCACTAAATATCCGCTAATTATAAGGATTAACATAACTAAAATATTCCAAAGGAAGGAAATGTAAAGAAAAAGTGGAAAACCAAATAGCCTGTACAATGAGCCTAGGAAAAGGGCGAGTACTATTTCTTTTTCCGCGACTGTTTCTATTCCTTGAGGAACTTCAACTCCAACTAGATGAAGCCCATTACCTATAAACCAATACTCATCCGGATAGATTCCGCTAGGGTATCCACCGTATAATACTGCGAGAGCAGCGTGATATGCGATGATAGCAACTATCGATATTTTGGTAAATTTGCTTAACAGCTCATCATCCATACGATAGCGCCTGTTTTTATTATAGATTATTTTTGGTAATTATGAGAAATGACTCATTAAGCGCTAGATACAATCATTTAATTTATTTGAGGCTCCTAGCTTTTGCATTACGATTATCATCGGCTTCACCTTAACTAAATATCAGTATTGCTAACTTATCAGATGACCTCGGCTTCATTTTTATAATGCCTCTTTCTTACGCGCTTTAGCAAACAACCCGAAACAATACTTCTCTAAAAATTTTGGGAAATGAATGAAGCCTACAGACTGATAGCCATGTCTGAGGGTTATCCCAAGGAAGAAGCTTTTCAATCCTTCAACTTTGAAGCCTTGGGATGTCAGTAAATTTCCAAATTCATCTTTCGTATATTCGCGAATATGGTATCCTCCTCCGATTCTGTGGGGATAATGCCTAGGCTTTCCTATGATTTTCCTTATGATCGTAGTTAACCTGTTTCGATTTAGAGTAGTCAAATGCAGGGCACCTCCTTCTTTTAGCACCCTCTTAACCTCTTGGAGGAACTGCTTATCGTTTTGCATGTGTTCGATCACGTCAAAGCATATGGCATTGTCGAAAACTGCGTTATGATAGGGAAGCCATTGAGCATCAGCCATTATAAAGCCTATTTTACTGCTCGGTTCAGCCCGCTTCAATGCGGTGGCATTCGTATCCATCCCGATAACGAATGTCGCATGTTCAGACGCCAGTTTAGTGAAGTGCCCATCAGCGCACCCGATATCCAGAACCAGTCCGCGTGCATCTATTAGCGTCCGCCTGATAATTTTCGTCCGGTTACAATAATAGGGGTGGGTTATTCTCCTCAGATCCAATATAGCTGACACCTTGTCAAAATACGAGGGTTTCGTTGTATTGAGAAGCTTAAACTAATATATGAAGACTATAGCGCGGATGGCGTAGTTGAATAGAAAGATGAAGATGATCGCTATTAATAACGCTTGAAATATGTAGAATGTTGTTTCGCCTGCATTTTTATCAGAAGAGGCAATGAGCTGTTTTGCCTTTATTAGTATGAGGTAGGTGCCTAGGGCTGCGGTTACTTGGAATGGAGTGTTGTACAGAAGCCTCCAAACCCACTGCAATCGTCCTGAAAACAGCATGACTGCTGATGTTGTAAAAACCCATGCCAAGATGACGCGGTTGAATCTTGTTCTGTGATCTCGAACATATACAAGTCCTAGAATGGACAGCAGGAAGATAAGCGGACCAATATATGCGCCTCCCACATAGTACGGCAGGGTGTATGAGATGTTTGGCCATAGGTTGAGGAGGTTTTCAAACCCGATGCTTGTTAGGAGAGGCAGGAGAGGGGTTGACAGGGTGTATGGGATTTGTGGGAACACTGTTGGCAGAAGCCAGGCGCCAATATACACACCGAAGGCCGGCATAAGATTAAACAGAATTGTGAACAGGGGGAATGTCAACTCCTGATTAGCCCAGCGGTTTTTTGGTAGACGCAAAAATGTGAGGATAACATAGAAGACGAGAATGCCCATAAGTACCCCCCATGTCCAAACATGGGCGAAGATCAATGTGAGAAACGCTGTGGCTGCAGCTACCAAGCATGTTTTAGATCCCTTTTCTAACGCCATTAGGAAGAGGGTGAATCCTAGGAACATTATGGATATGGCAAGCCAGTTTGCGAAGATGGCGGTGAACATGCCGACGGTTATGTGG
>Ga0129298_10001209_pt1 | contig 10738 bp, 10 predicted proteins | sample I19B2metaG_FD_94707 | JGI IMG/M metagenome (GOLD analysis project Ga0129298, IMG submission 94707) | Lake sediment bacterial and archeal communities from Gulf of Boni, Indonesia to study Microbial Dark Matter (Phase II) - ​I19B2 metaG | ecosystem: Environmental > Aquatic > Freshwater > Lake >...
GTTGTCGCAGGTTTCTTTAGTCTGTAAACTAGGCCTGGAAACTTAGCGGGATCGTAGTTTGCTCTTGGGGTCACCTTCAGAATGGAATCCAAGTCTAGATGTTGACTCAAATTTCCAGAAGCCACAACATTCTGAACCTTAGTCTCAACTTGCGGCGCTCCCCCTTCTAGCAAGCTGATTCAACCTACTCGCACAGAAGAGAGTGATGTGAGAACTACGGGCAAATCAAACTATTTGCTCTGCTTCAATCCTTGCCTTTTAATCTCTAAACTACTGCACGAGCACATAGTCTAATTTTCAGCGACTGCTTCCTCAAGAACAGAGTTTTGCACGTATTTGTGGACTCCTTCAGATTTCGGATGGGTAGTGGCGCCGCCGGCAGGACTCGAACCTGCGACCAACGGGTCGCTGCGTCTTCCAGCTTAACAGCTTCAGCCCCCTACGGCCATCTCAGGGTCCGCTGCTCTAACCACTGAGCTGTCGTCTACGCCTAAGCGCACACGGCGGCTCATGCAACCACGGCGGCGTTCGCGCCTTTTGGCCCAGTGGTCTTTATTTAAGGATTGGTCGATCCAAGAGAATCTGCCTTTGTTTCCCAAGCGCCGCAAAAGGCGCACTTAGGAGTTTCTTCCGGAATTGAGGATCCGCAAGATACGCAATTCACCGACTTCTCAAGTTCTATGATAGGTTCACTCGCGGCTGCACTTCTAGATCCTCCAAACCAAACGAGGAGTCCCAGTAAGACTAGAATCCCCAAGAGCGCAATTGCGACCAAGGCAAGGATGTCGATCGTACAAATCTGGATATCCAAAGATGGCAACCGTGTTGCATATCTGCTTAATCGTATTCTTCTGTGAGTTGCGGGTGATCTGGATGCCTGATCGTCTTCACCGTGCAGGGTTTACCGAGGTCACAAAGATGGATGACGCTCTCCGCCTGTTTTTTGGAACATTTCGGACTCTATCAATCAAACCGGAACGCGTAGACGTCAAGGAAGCTCTTGGCAGGGTGTTGGCAGAGGACATTGTGGCGAAGCAGTGGATCCCACCCACAGATCGGTCTGCAATGGATGGGTATGCCGTTCGCTCACAGGATACTCGGAACGCTTCTGACGAGAATCCAGCTGTCTTGCAGGTCGTTGGAGAGAGCAGGTTGGGTGAGGCATCTCGAGCCAGCGTAAAGGCAGGGGAAGCGGTAGCGGTAGCTACGGGTAGCATGATTCCCTGCGGTGCTGACACGGTCGTCACAGTGGAGCGAACCAACTCCATCCGGGGAGGAAGAATTGAGGTCTAGGCATCCGCTACTCCGGGACAGAACATATCGCGGAAGGGCGAGGATGTCAGACCGGGGACTTCAGTTCTCCGGAAAAGCAGGCGGGTTCGTTCTGAAGACCTTGGGATTTTCAAGTTGCTAGGATTGCTATCAATTCGAGTTGTGCGAAAGAAGTCGAGATAATACGAGTGCTTCGAAGAGGTATCCGGTCATGTGACGCTGTCTTGATTAGCGCGGGGTCTTCCGTAGGAAATAAGGATCTGGTCCCAACCTGCATAGACAAGATTGGAGAACCGGGAATGATTGTGCACGGCATAGCGATGCGTCCCTCTCTCGCGACCGGCTTAGCAGTTGTGAAGGGGAAGCCAACTCTTTCGCTCCCAGGTTTCCCCGTTTCAGCGATTATTGCCTTCCGTATCTTCGGCCGACCTCTGATTTCGAGGGTTCTCCATGCTCGGCAAAGGTTTGAACCCGTTGTGAAGGCTAGGCTCAACGAAAGGATAAGCGGACCGCATGGTTACAGAACTTTCGTAAGAGTCTCCGTGAGAGAAACGTCGGAGGGATTGGTTGCTCAGCCCTTGAAGCTTCAACGTTCTTCCGCATTGGTGAGTATAGTTGCTTCGAACGGTATCGTGACGATTCCTGAAAACGTAACTGCCCTCGAGGCGGGAGAGTTAGTGGATGTTACGATGACTGGAGAGGTTTTAGAGTGATTATCATTGTTTGAAAACTACTTCCTATCTTTCTCAGGGGCAGTCTTTGCGGACCTTATTTTTCTGATCTCATTAGCTAGTGTGCGCACTACGGCGACTTTTGCTTGCTTCCGTGGAAGAATGACATAGCCGGCTTTCTCCCACCAAGTTCTCGGTCTAGATTTGGCAGGAACAACCTCGACCTCAAGCGAGAGTCGCGCTGCGGCTTCTCTTATCTCCTCAAGCCTCGGAGCCTGCAAGGCTATGCCTTTCGGAATCTTGCGGCCTTCACATCGGCTTTTCGATGAGTCAAGGTTTGCAGGCCAGACAATGATTTTTTCCTGAAGTTTCATGAGATATTCGCCCCAATTTCTGGAGAATATCGGGGAAGAATCTGTAAGTGGAGAAAGGCTACTTTACGGAAGCTTGGATGAGCACGGCGTTTACGACCCCATGTTGACCCGGTCTTGAAGTGACTATCGCCTGCCCCAGGGGAGTATCGACAACGGCGCCTTTGGTTATGACGCCTCGGCGCTGATAGTCGACGTTGGCTGGATTCTTTATGACTCCGCGAATCTCAGTTTTCTGGCTCTTCCCGGTCGTAGGGTCTGTCACATTTGCATAGTTCACGGCCAAGGCGCGGAGTTTACTCTTCCCGCCCCGCCCTCTCTTCTCTGTGATCCGTCTCTCTCCCACAATCGTCTCAGCAGCGTCACTGCCCATCTCAAAAGCGCGCTTGCCTCGGGAGACATGTCTCTTGCCTCCTGTCTTCTTGCGCTTATGCAAGTCGCCGTGCCACTGAGGCATTTCATTATCAAGCTCCGAGTAACGTATTGGGGGACAGGCAATAAGTCGTTCATTTAAGGGTTGTTCCAAGTTCGGATCGTATGGTGAGCAGGTAATGGTTCTCATCGCTTTCGTTGATATTCCTCGGCTTCGCGGATGTCAGTCCCGATGTGTCCTATCTGGTTGTTCATATGGACATAGTCCTCCTTTTCTTCGTAGATTTCTCTTCCCTAATGGTTTGAAAGAGTTTCTCTAGCTGCTTTTTCATCATCTGCAAGTCATGGCTCAGATTGAAATAGTCAGCAAAGTTAGGGGTAGTCCGGAGGACTTTAGTTCTACCTACTTTTTCCTCAGTCAGCAGGCCCATTTCCCTAAGCTGCCTCACATGCGAATAGGTGAGGTTTCCTCTTACCTTTGCGAGGTACGATTGCACGATGGGTTGACGGTAGGCAATGAAGGAGAGGGTCTTCATTGGACCTAGGGAGAGAAGTTGTTTCTGAGCGAGGCGCTTGACGTGCCTAACGAATTGTGGTTTGAGTTGCATTACAAACCTGCCATCGCTCAATTCCAAGATCTCCAAGGAGCTCCCATCGTTTCCGTATTTGTCCTTGAGAAATCGGGCAAGTTTTCTGATCTTATCTTCGGATCGGAATCCGACGACTGAACCAAGTGTCTTAACGTCAACGGGCCTTCCTGATACATATAGCGCTGCTTCAACGAGCACAACTTTGCTCATCATTTTCCGTGGTAATTGAGATGTTTCACTCGGGGTTTCAAGCAATAGATGGTGCTACCTCCCCCAATCGTATCAGGATATCTGAACGTTGTTCGTCTTGTGCAAGTAGGATTCTCTTCTCATTGGCAAGGAAGAGGAGCATGATGAACACTCTGACGATTTCTAGGAGGTTTTCGCCCTTAACCAACTTCTTGAATGAGAGTGGTAATCCTCTGATGCTCAGCTTGATGAGTTTCGCGAAGAACTCCTCAATGTTCTCTTGGATGTTTGCAAGAAACTCATCTATTTGTTCGAAGACGGATGGTGGAGTCAGCACGAACGGCTTCCTTGCTAAGAGATTTTTCTCACTCTCCAAGACCTGTTGAAGCGCGCTGAGGATCTCAACCACTGATGTGGCCGTGTACTCAAATCGCAGCGGGAAAGACAGCGGAGGGGGTATCTCCTCATTAGGCCTTGGTGCCGGTGGTTTTGGTGGCTCCTCCATCTTCAGGACAAGTTCTGATTTCATCCGGTGCACGATCGATGACGAAAGCAAAGCCGTGCCTGAAGCAGAGAAGTCAATGTACCCAATCCTTTTCATCTCCGCAAGAAATGAGTTCAACAAGAAGGCGATATCAACATCCCAAGGCTTGACCCTATGAAGACGCAAGAGATCGAATAGTACTAAGTACGGAGGTCTCAGCCAGAAGGGCTTACCGAGCTCTTCCAACAATTTTCATCTCCTGCATGGGCAAGCTGACAACTTGGGAAACTCCGTCCTGAACGAACACGCCGTAGACTGCGTCGCCGCGCGTGATTGTTACATCTTTCAACGAGACAACGATGAACTGTGACCCCTTCGATTTAGCTTTGAGAAGCTCCGCCAGGCGTTGAGAATTCACTACGTCAAGGTGGGCGTCAATCTCATCCATAATGTAGAACGGCATTGGGTGGATGGTTTGGAGAGCCAAGATGAAGCAAACTGTTCCTACCGATTTCTCGCCACCACTTGCACTTCCAATAGCCATCTCCGTCTTGCCAGGGAATTGGAGCCTTATGTCCGCCCCTCCATCAAAAGGGGTTTCAGGTTTCTCAAGGAATAGCCTTCCCACTCCTCCAGTAACAGTTGAGAAGATCTCATTGAACGATTCGCTGACCTTGCCGAACGCTCGCATGAAGCTTTCATGCTTCTGACGATCCAGTTCGTTCATGAATTGCATGATCGACAGCTTCTCCTTCTCTAACCCGTAAATCCTCGAAGCGAGGTGCTTGTAGTTCTCTTTGACTTCCTCGTATTGTGAGGCTGCAAGCTCGTTTACTCCGCCAATAGAAGCCAGTTCCTTCTTTAGAGTCTGAAGAATTCCCTCCACTCTCTCAATTTCATCTTCTGAAACCTCCAAGACATCAGAGTATCCGAGTTCCTTTAAGTCGTTAATGTGGAACTCAATCTGCATCTGAAGCTGTTTACTTGAGGCGGTCAGATTGGCGAAATCGTTGCTCAAAGGATCGAGTTTGTCAAGGATTCTCGTTATCTCAGAGTCCATTTTCTTGAGTTGGGTGTCGTACTCCGCACGTCTTATCCTAACGGACGATAGCTCTTCGGAGAGCTTATCGCGGTTCTCCTTCAACTGTTTGAGCTGGTCTTCAAACTTTGAGAGTTCCGCTTGGGTTGCTGTTAGGTCATTTGCCATTTTCTGAGCTTGTCTCTCGATGCTTGAAGTTTGAATCTTTGTCTGCTCTATGGAGGGTTCGATGACTGCAACCGTTGAAGTCAGTGATCCAATTCGACTTTCAGTCTCGATTCTGACTCGAACTAGGTCATTCAGCTCTTGATTGAGCCTCATATGGACATTTTCCTGTTCGAGCAGAGTTGCTGATCGCGACCGAAGTTTCAGCGACGCACGATCCCGCTCATAACTCCGCAAGCGCTCTTGTATCTTGCTTTTCTGTGATACGCTCGCCTCTAGCATTGCCTTCTCAGTGCCGACTTCATGTACTATTCGTTCAATGCGAACGTCGGTGTCTTCGATGATCCTTCGTGCGCGTTCCAGGCTCTCGGTGAAGCTTGCGATCTCTTTTTCCGTTGAACAAATGAGGCTCTGAGTATGGGCCTTACTCCTGGTCTGGTCTAGAACTTCTTGCTCTAACCTCCCGATTTCCTCTCCAGCCTTGCATGCAAGTTTCTCAAGTGATGCTAGGGTGCCTTTCAGTTGTTGAACTGTTTGACCCTTGAGGAGTAATCTGGAGATGTCGAAGGGTTGTCTGTAGTAGCCAGTTTCCATTGCACCGCCCGGTTCGTAGAGGTCGCCTGCTACTGCAACCGCTCTAATGCCTTTCAGGGATGCGAGGAACGCAGATTTTTGGTTGAGGGCTAGAACTGTATCCCCGAATACGTGGTTCACCGCGGGCGTGAAGCGCTCTGCGAAGATGAGTTGTTCGGTGAGGGGGCCAATTATCTCCTTCAGATCGCCGGGAATACGAAGTTTCTTTGACTTGGTCAGATCCTCCAATGGAATTAGCTTGACTCGGCCTATTCTCGTTCTCTTTAGAACCTCGATACAGGATACAGCGGTTTCGAGGTTCTTGACTACAAGGGCCTTCATCCAACCGGCTGCGGCAGCCTCTACCGCCTTGGAATAATCTGGTCCTACCCTGACGAGTTCGCTGAGTCTTCCGTACACACCAGAAAGGGCACACGACTCTGCCATCTCTTCGATTAGGCTAAGTGCCCTATCTTCAGAGGCAAGATTCTCTGCGAGGTTATTCTGCGATTCGATCTCAACAAGAGCGAACCCAGCTCGCTTCGCGACTTCGTTGGCGTTCACGATTTCCTGTGCACGCTGTGACTTTACTTCGGAATACTCGGCGATCTTCCTATCCGCCTCTTCAACTCTTGTCTCTTCCCCCTTCTTTATCAGTGCGAGTTCTTCGAGTCGTTTCGTGACACTCCGGAGAAGTGTCTCGTACTCTTCCTTTCGAGACCTCAATGTGTGCATGTGATTTTCCAAAAGGTCGATCTTTGTCGCGCTTGCCTTGATCTGAGCGTTGAATTTGATTGTCCTATGAGTCAAAGCATTTATCGAGCGCTCAAGTTCTTCCGCCTCCCTGCTATTTTCCCCGAGCCTCTCCCTAAGCTCTGTGAGTAGTTTGGACGATTCGTCAGCTAGAACCTGTTTGGTTTCGATGGCCTTCAGCAATCTGGTATGTTGAATCCTGAGTTCACGCAGTTCCTTCCTTGCGTTCGTAATCTTTTCAACAATATCGGCGGCGCTTCCCTCAAGCTCAGCTTTTTGCTTCTGAAATGACTTGATGTTTGCTTCGAGGGCGCTTGCCTGTGCTCTGAGGCTGGCAATAGTGGCGCTTACGTCTCCTATTGCACGTTGAACTTCCAAGAGCTTGGCGTTGCCCTTCTCAGTGACAGACTCTTCGTATTCCCTCTTCTCAGATTCGACGTTGGATTTTTTCTTGAGTAAGCCGTCCCGACCTGTGCGAAGTTCTTGAATCTGCTGTTGGCGTAGTCCTATCTCTTCCTCAATCTTGTTGGCTTCTTGTCTGGCTTTCTGGATTTTGTACGATACAGCTTTCGCTTGAAGTTGGTTTATCTCTTTGCGGATCTGTAAATACTTTAGGTAGTCATTCCGTTCTCTTTCTAGCGACTCGACCCGTAGTCTTACCTCGTCAATCTTGGCTGAGGCTACCTTCAGATTTATATCGGCATGTTGCAGCTCGGCTTGGGCGGAGGCTTTCTTGTTATCATATACGGCTATTCCGACCATGTCCTCTATGATCTTACGGCGTTCTTCAGGGTTGACCTCGGCAAGCCTTGTTATTGCATGTTGGGGAACTATGTTGTAGCTGGAAACCTGGATGTCTGCGGAGGAGAGGATGTCGGTGAGTTGCTTTCTCGAAATTCTCTTGCCGTTGAGCCTATAGACACCCTCTCCGCCTCTATGGAATTCCCGAGAAATTGTAACAGCCTCAGAATCTATCGGTATGCGCCTGTCGTGGTTATCGAATTGGACGGCAACGTATGCGGATCTTGAAGACGCTTGTTGTGTTCCCCGGTGAATGAGGTCTGAGATGGTTTCGCCTCTAAGCTCTTTGGGACTCAATTCGCCGAGGGCGAACTTTACTGAATCCAAGATGTTCGATTTGCCCGAGCCATTCGGACCGGTAATGATCGTGAGCCCACGGCCCAGATGAATCGTTGCTTTCCTGCCGAAGGTCTTGAAACCTCTCAGGTCGACTCTCTTGATATAGACCAATAGCTCTCCAAACTCGCCGGGGCAATGCACGAAATTCTGTAACTTCAGCGACTCGCGTGACTCTGCGGATGCTTCAAACTTGCGAAGATAAGGCTTGGTTACATTTTCGTGATGATTTGTATGGATAAAGTCATGTCAAACTTGGCATGCAGTTGTTTTTCGGACTTGCGTGTCCAATACAGATTTGATGAAACCAACCTACAACATGGTTCGAAAGTAAAGAGGGAAACAGGAGCCTTAAAGCTAAATTCAACTTCGCAGTTCCGAGCTTGCTTGTTTATCTGTCTCACCTACCGAATCTTCGCCTGCGACGCTGGTAGGTTCTAATAGCTCTCAAGAGGTCGATGCGGCGGAATTCTGGCCAATAGACATCAAGGAAGATAAACTCGCTGTAGGCTGCCTGCCAGATCAGGAAACCGCTCAGTCGCTCTTCGCCTGAGGTTCGAATGATTACCTCAGGGTACGGGTTAGGAAGATGAGAAGTGTACAGGTACTTGGTGAACATGTTTTCATCCACGGAATTCCCATCCAAAATGCCGCTCTTGACTTCGTCGATGATTCGCTTCGCTGCATCCACAATCTCAGCTCTACCACCGTATGCAACAGCAATATTCAGGTAGTGTTGATCATATGTTGCAGTTGCTCGTTCAACCTCAACCAAGACATTCCTCAGCGATTCCGGAAGGAGCTCTAGGCGTCCGATCGCTTTCACGTGTACCCTGTATTGATGTATTCTTTCATCGGTGATGAGTTTCCTTGCTTCGTCCTCGATTATTTTGAGAATCGTTCGAACCTCATCCTGAGGGCGCAGGAAGTTCTCGGTTGAGAAGACGTAGAGCGTGACAGTCTTGATTTCCAGTTCAAGACACCACTCAAGAAATTCTTTGCCAGTCCTCGCCCCGTAAATGTGACCATTCAGCTTGTCTCCGTATCTGTCGGAGGCCCACCTTCTATTCCCGTCTAGTATTACACCGATATGTTCGGGTAGCTCACCTGAAGTAACAGTATCTTCAAGCCATCTTTCGTAAAACCTGTAGGCTCCTATGATCTTGAGCAGGGTCGGTAACATAGATTCACACTTGGGCCTCTTCTATTGCCTTGGCGCAAGGGCAGGCTCTCGGTACAGGGATCTTCTCGATGGCCCTGCGTATCACCGTAAGCACCTCGGGCATGACTCTCTTTCCGATCTCTATGACTTCGACCGCAGATAGCTTGTCCTGTTGTCCCGCAGCTCTGTTTGAGATGAAACACAGTGCAGAATAGCATATCTCAAGTTCTCTTGCAAGAAAGACTTCTGGGGCTCCTGTCATGCCAACGATGTCGCCTCCCAGCGTCTGAAGCATTCGAATCTCAGCTGGGGTTTCATAACGAGGGCCCTCAGTCACTGTCATAATTGAGTTACTCCATGTCTTAGCTTCTACAGCCCTTGCCGCGTCGATCAAGGCTCTGCGGAGTTCTGGACAGTAGGGTTGTGAGACATCAACATGAGTAACCGGGGAGCTATCGAAGAATGTTGTCACCCTGGATTTCGTAATGTCTAAGATGTCCTCGGGAACAGCTAGGTCGCCTGGATTATAAGTCGAGTTTATCGCTCCCACGGCATTGGTGGCAAGAATACGTTCGATCCCAATTTGCTTGAGAGCATACAGATTTGCTCTATAGTTCACCTTGTGAGGGGGCGAGTCGTGCTTTCGTCCATGCCGCGGGAGGAAGGCAACTTCTTCTACTCCTGCGGAGCCGACGGATATGGCCGGAGCCGGCCCGTACGGTGTCCCAACCCGAATTTCACGGGAGCCCATTAGGAGCCCTTCGAGACCGCTTCCCCCTATGACTGCAATCCTAGGCATGGAATATCACGACTCCTTTGAGTCTTCATCGCTGTCTGACAGTGTATCGGCCATCAATGCCTGAAATTCCTCAAGCGACAGTTTGCCGCCTGTCCGAAGTTTCTCATTCGCGGATTCCCTGTACTTCGACTTGAGCTTCTCGGCTTTCTCAACCTTAGAGCTCGTTCTTGTTTCGCCTATCTGGGCTCTTATTTCATCTATCCTCACTAGGTTCCGTTTCAGGGCTCCCACAATTTCGTGGCGTTCCTTGCTTAGTTCGAGGTATTCCGCGTGCTTCTGGTCAGCTTCCCTCTTTTTCTCTGTTAGATTTTTGACGAGTTCCTGCATGGAGGTGTGAACTTCTTCGCTTTCTTGAGCTATCTTAGTCAGTTCCTCATGAGTAGACTGGGCTTGAATTCTCAGTGCCCCAACTTCTATCCTCAGCCGAAGGAGCTTGTCTCTAACGTTTCCAAGTCCCTTATGCTTTGTCAAGTTGGCTTCCAATGTACCAATTTTCGCGATAAGATTTCTCTCGGTCTTTGGTGCAAGTGCGTTGGTTTGAATATACCATTCTAACTGCCTGATCTGCCTGGAAAGTTCAGACATACTCCCCTGCACTTGCTCCGAAATTCCCCGCGCCTGCTCAAGCAATCTCGTGAGCATCTGCCGTTTTTCGGAAGCCGCATTTCTCAGTTCATCACGCTTCTGTTTGAGCTCCTTGACTTTCGCGTTGAGAGCATCTCTCATTGACTTCAGTTCTCTGACCTTGTTCGAAATTTCCTTGACTTCTGCGTTGAGCGTATCGCGCTGTGTGATGGCTGCTTCAATCTGTTCTCGGAGTTGTGCGATTTGAGCCTTCTTGCCTGCATTGTTTTGTTTGAGGCCCTCAAGTTCACGATAGAGGTGCTCTATCGATGTCTGGATCTTGTCTGAATGCATCTGAGCACCTCGCGGGTGGTTCACTTCCCTCCAATTACTTCGTGAGAGTATCTTCTTAAAACCAAGAACATAAGTGATGACCCGATGACGATTCCTAATACTAGGGAGAGTAGACCGACAGAAGTCACAGCGTTCGGCGCTGCCGAAGTGGCAATCAGGGCTCCATCCGCAACTTGAACAGCAAGAACAGCAATTCGGATTGCGTGCACATATTTCATCGAATTGTGTTTCTCCAAGGCGTTA
>Ga0129298_10001213_pt1 | contig 10728 bp, 9 predicted proteins | sample I19B2metaG_FD_94707 | JGI IMG/M metagenome (GOLD analysis project Ga0129298, IMG submission 94707) | Lake sediment bacterial and archeal communities from Gulf of Boni, Indonesia to study Microbial Dark Matter (Phase II) - ​I19B2 metaG | ecosystem: Environmental > Aquatic > Freshwater > Lake >...
CCGTTTCGATTTCAGAGGCTCGGGAGATAGCCAAGGCGAATTTGAGGACATGACAGTTCCAGGAGAAGTAAGTGACGCTGAGAAATCTTTAGACTTCATCAGAGATCAATCATGGGTTGATGAAAAAAGAATCGGAGTTATAGGTCTCAGCCTAGGAGGAAGAGTGGCAGCGATCCTAGCGTCAGAAGATAAACGCGTCAAATTTGTTGTCTTACTTTCTCCAGCGTTAGGACCGTTGAGAGAGAAATTTATCTCACCTATGGGCGAAGAAGCTCTTGAAAGGCTTAGATCAGGCGAAGCAGTCAGGGTTTCGAACGGCTGGTACCTGAAAAAGTCCTTCTTCGACACATTGGATGACCCCATCCCATTAAATGTTATGAACATGATCAAAGCACCGGTTTTAATCGTACACGGTGACAACGATCAAGTTGTGCCTATTGAAACCTCAAAGAAAGGATATGAAATTATTAAAAATCTGAAAGAGAGAAACGATCTTTACATAGTTAAAGGTGGCGACCACACATTCTCAGAAAGGGAGCATACACTTGAGGTGATCAAGAAAACACGCGAATGGCTCCTTTCCCTTCAATTATGAGAAAGCATTTTGCGCCTCAAAATAGAAAGGGCATACATCATAACTAAATGTCGGATAGACCTATGTTGATGAGGGCAACGGATTTTAAACGTTAAAAGAAGCCTAAAAATGTTTATTCACACATTACGGATAGTTTGATTAACTATAACGAACAAATCGAAGCGTTCAATAAAAACCGGTAGATATAATTCCTATCCTTCTATGCATAAGCCAAAATTTTGTGTACCGAGACGCTTTTATCTTTCCGCCTTTATTTTGCGTATCTCTAGGAGAATCCTTTTTAGTATTTCCTCATCTGAGAGTATGCATTCTGGGGGTTCAACGACCTTCTTAAGCGGCAGAGGTACACGATCCATCCGGTAGGCTGTTCCTTCAGCCTCTATCCCCACGAAGGCTGATGGAAAGACCACATCCGCCATTATTGAGGTTGGGCTTAGATGGGGGTCAATCACGATCATCGGTTTCTTAACAAGGTTTTGGACCGCCTCTCCTGGAAAGTTGGAAACCGGATCCGAGGCTACGATTAGGCTGGCGTCTGATTCCCCGCGGCTCAAGATGTCAACGACAGAGGTCTCGCCTGGGTTGTATCTCGGGTATCCCTGAGAGAAATCGACCGCGTAGGGATAGCCAGTTTGCCAAGTGAAGACCACGTTTGACCCAGCTACGTTGAAGTGTCCCCGCATTGGCATAATTAGAAACTTTGTATAGCGGTTCAAGTCCCGAACGATAGAGAGAGCGGCGTCGATATTCCTAAGTTTTCCTTCGCTCATGGTTAGACCTAGGCCGAAAAATAGTATTCCGAATTCGCAGCTGATCAGTGTGTCTGCGAATTCCTCAAGCTGTTCGATAGGGATGCCTGCAACCTCCTTCACGTCTAGCTCCTCGCCTCGAATCAGCACGCGGAGGGCTTGAAGCAGTTCATAATCCTTATTCGGTTGAACTTGAATAAAGTAATCAGAAATATCGGCTGAACGAGTTTTACGGGCATCCACAACGATCATCTTTCTACCTTTCCGAGACAACTCATACTCAGGCTGGGTGGGGGAACCTACCGGAATGCGAGAGACTCGCTTTAATGTCAACTTCGCCGCTCTCAGAAACCTCTTTACACTTGACGCTGAACCTAAACGTGAGACGTACCGCCCCCATTCGGTCCTTTGAAACCTTCCCTCGGTGAAGGTGGTATAACGTTCCAGATGTCGTGGATGCGCGCTCCAAGGGTTGCTTCCCCAGTATACGACGAGGTCGGCTCTATGCCGAATTTGACCCAAGGTACACGTGACGATCCCAACGTCTTGGATACTGAGTATGGATGGTCCGTGGCAGACGGTTGATGTATTATCGATGACCCCGCCGACCTCCTCAGCTAATTCTAACCCGACGCGGATAGCCTCACAACTGGTGCAGCTCCAACCGTAAAGTATCGGATAAGAGGCGTCTGCAAGTATCTCCGCGCTTCTTCTTATCGCTTCATCCATCGAAGCCTTTACCAACTCACCGTTCTTCCTGACTAAAGGGTTTAAAAGGCGGTGATTCCGATAATTCAAGAATTTGCCTTCGCTTACGGCACAAGCATTTTTAACACCTATTACAACGTTTTCCTCAATCATAACTTCGATATCGTCGCAAAGGCAACCGCAAATGGGACAGGTAACATTAGGGATACGCGACAACTCTACACCTTCTTGTAATGTTTTTTGATCAAATCTTCAAGATTTAAAATGTCCTCTCTTGGAGCAGGCTCAATATCGGCTTGAATGCCCTTGAAGGATGGCATGCCGGTACCGTGGGTCTTCGGATCTGCAACTGTATTTGCCCAGGCTCCATAGGGAATGAAGACTACTCCTGAGTGCGGACCTCTTAAGGACTTTTTTGCCTTAACGACCACTGAACCAAAATTTGTGGTAACTCGAACGTTGGCATTCTCTCTTATTCCAAGTTTCTTCATATCTTCGGGATCGAGATAGCAGACTGCCACGCTTTTCATATACTCCTCAGAGAACTTGCTCAGTTCCTTATCTCGACCTTGGTCTATTGTTCTCCCGGTTAACAACGAAGCCTTCAACGCTATCCATCCGTAACTTAATGGTTTAAAATAAAAGTGCAACACTGTATTTAGTCTTATCGCTTGTTCTGGATTCAATAATTGTGCGCTGACCATCTTTTTCTTTATTGTTTCAGCCAATTAGAATTAAGGCGGCAAGTAGGGAGATTGTTGTGATACCATCTGCGAGTGAACTCTCAATTGGAATCACAAAATTATCTGGGTTTAGTCCTCTTTGAAAAGCGAGAACAGCTACTATAAAGGCAACGATTATTATTGAAGAAGCAGCCATCAGATTAGCGGTGAACAACAAAGCCGTGAATCTTAGAAAAGTGCTTGACGTAAGAATTCCTTGTATCACTAAAGACAGAACAGAGTACGCCACAAACATGACCAGAGAAGCTGACCACGCACCGATTATTTCCATCAGATGATTTTTCAGTGCGAAGAATGATGGACTCAGGGTTCCCAAAGCAAGTTTCGTGGTGGCAGTAGAACCCACGATGGATCCAACATCGCCTATAGTATCAATCAGCGATGGGTAGACTGTGTAAATTTCAAGTCTGCTTCCAACAGTTCCAGTTATTCTGCTAAGTACGGAACCCGTCACACTAACGATGAAGGCAACGAGAATCAGTGTAAGTAAAGATTCCTGAATCGTTTTAGTAAATTCATTTTCTCTCAAATTCTTAGAAATGATGTACGCAACTGTGATTAACGCAGCTAGATCGAGAAGACCAATCAGACATCGACCTGTAAGCCCGTATGAGAAGAAGACACTTAAGATTAGAAAATAGCACAACGTGACGAAGACATCAGCAGTCGTAGACTCTACGGGATAAAGAATTATGTCCGGGTCTAAACCATGCTTAAAAGAAAGAGAAGAAACAGCAATCGTAAGTGGAGAAATAAAAACAAATGCAAGGAACATCGTTGCCAAAATTATACAAAGAACACTAACAAAATCCAGCACGGTTGCACCCCAAAGAAAACTTCCAAAAAACATTAAAACCGTACTCATAAAAACACTTGTTTCCAACGTCAATACAACAACAGCATTGATTAACAAATAAAAATCCCTCGTATTACCGAAGAAACGAGGTTGCACTGTTCCCAAGTGTAATCCTGTGCTCATGCGACCGCTGAGTAAACCTCCTATTACCCCCCTTGCACTGATTATCGCAGGATATACCGCAATCGCCCACGGAGCAAGCTCAAACAATCTCAGAGAGAAAACCATTATTGTTCCAGCGACCAGCCCAAGCATGTCAAAAGCAAGCGCCATAATTGACTCTTTGAAGTTCTCCTTGAGTTTCGCTAGATTTGCTTTGGAGGTGCTCAACGTAAACCCTCCGAGGGTTGTATTAGAAGTTTCTTCCACCGCTTATAGGTTTTTTCTCATGAACATGCCTATTCGGTATAGCCGCTTGATAGAACACTCAAAATCTTTCTTTAACTATTCTTCAGGGAGAGGCATCTTGTTCATCACATGTTGAGTAATCTCTACGCCTAGGCGATGACTATTTTTTCTCAATCATCTATAGAATATTTTTTTCTTCTTTGAAAGGTGAGGTAAAAAAATTTATGTAGATGACGATACATAGTTGTTTTTGGAGTTTCGATTGGATGGTTCGGCTAGAAAAGATTGAGTATAAACCGGTGTCGGTCAGAAACCTTTTAATCGAGATGAAGAATATCTCCGAGTTGATGATTGACCTAGCTTATTCTGCTGCGCTTTTTAACAGTCAATTGCTTGCTGAAGAAGTCATTGAGTTGGAGCAGCGCGTGGACACTCTCGCCTACCTCCTTGACATGAGCGCTATGTTGGCCGCCAGAAGTGCTGAAGATGCAGAATCACTAGTCGGAGCTTCTGTTATAGCGGCAGCAACCGATAAAATATCTGATGCGGCTGCAGACATAGCTATCATAGTTTTGCGTCAGATCGGCATTCATCCAATTGTTCGAGAAGCCTTTGAGAAAGTTGAGGAGCGATTAACGCGTGTCGAGATCAAATCCAACTCCACTATGATTGGAAAACGATTAGGACAACTGGAACTTGCCGCCAAGATGGGAGTCGACATAATCGCTATTCGGCGAGACAAAGAAATGATAGTTAATCCCAAAGCAGACGAAGTAATAAAGAAAGGCGACATAGCCATCGCAAGAGGCGCCCCAGGAGGCATCGAAGAGTTTGAAAAGCTCGCTGAAGGAACTATTCATATGCTGGAGGATTAAGGGCTATGTCTCAGGAGGAAACGTTTAAAAAAATTATCGACATGCTGGTAGAATTAAAGGATACATCTGAGCTAATGTTGGACCTCGCATACTCTTCAGTTCTCTTCAACAGCTACGAATTAGCTGAGGAGGTTCAAGTCCTCGAAGATCGCATGGACAATCTGCATACAGAATTCGAGCTTCTCGTTCTCGCAAGGTGTATTCAGCCAGAGGAATCCAAAAACTTCCTTGGATTAATTAGGCTTGGGATCGTAACAGAAAAAATAGCTGACGCAGCAGCACAGATTTCGGAAGTTGTATTGAGGGGATTAGAGCCGCATCCCGTCTTAAAATTGGCAATAAAGCAAGCGGAAGAAACGGTTGCCTACGTGCCAGTTTCGAAAAATTCAATGCTTGTTGGCAAAAGTTTTCGAGAGGCCCAGATCCAAGAAGAAACCGGAATGTGGGTGTTAGCCGTAAGAAGAGGAGACAAATGGATACGTCCCAAACCTGACACAGTGATCGAAGCTGACGACATATTCATTGCTTCTGGCTATGCTGAGGGAGTAGAGGACCTGAGAAAGTTAGCTTCTACATAAACCAGACAAAACAATGAAAGCAACCTTTAATAAACATAATGTCACTGCAGCATTTCACTCGAGAAAAGCCCATAGATAGGCAAAAATCAATAAAAATTGGAGAAGTGAATGAAATACGCCACCAGTAAATGTTGATGCTAAGAAGTTTGCAAATATTAATCACTATTTTTATATTAATGTTACATCAATTACGTCCACATTAAACTTATGCGAGGAATAGCGTGATGTATCGTCTGAACGACGTGGAGGTTGAAGACACTTTTGCGGAGCTCTTCGAGATGTGGACTGGAAGAGTCTTGATTACGGCGGAGAATGAAAAATGGGCCTTAACAGCAGCTGAAGTAACAAGCGGTTTTGCCTCATCTATTATCGGCTCCCCTGCAGAAGCCGGAATAGAAGGCATGTTGCCGCCACAGAGAACCCCTGACGGACGATCTGGAATATTAGTGCAAATATACCATCAAACAAGGAGAGACCTAAAGAGACAGATGATTGAGAGGATAGGTCAATGCGTAATGACATGCCCGACAACCTCAGCCTTCGATGCGTTACCTGAAGCTAAAAGGCGACTGAAAATCGGTCGAAGCCTAAGACTGTTTGGGGATGGCTTCCAAAAAAGGGATGAAATCGCGGGAAGAAGAGTTTGGCGAATCCCGGTCATGGAGGGAGAATTTATAGTCGAAGAGAGTTTCGGTGCTAAGAAAGCCGTAGCAGGAGGTAACTTTCTCATGCTTGCAAAGGACGTTAACTCAGGGCTTTCAGCGGCTGAAGCAGCAGTAAACGCAATCAACCAAAATGTTAACGGAGTGATTTTACCGTTTCCTGGCGGCATATGCAGGTCAGGATCGAAAGTTGGGTCCTTAAAGTATAAGCTTCGAGCCTCAACTAACCATCCATACTGCCCAAAACTGAAGAAGGTTATTCCAGATTCTCAGGTTCCAGATGGTGTAAACTGCGTTTATGAGATTGTTGTAAACGGCTTAAGCCTAGACGCGGTTAGAAAGGCTATGGCTGAAGGGATAAAAGCCGCGATAAAGACTCCGGGCGTCGTCAAGATCTCAGCTGGCAACTACGGAGGAAAATTCGGTCCGATACAAGTCCATCTTCACGAAATATTAGAATTGAGATAAGGTGCTTATCAGAGACCTTTATTTACCTTAGATTTCTACTTTTAAGCGAAGGCCTAGGTGTGCAAAATGGAGTTGAGATGGGATCCTGTACTGAGGGAATGGATCATAGTTTCTGGTGGAAGGGAAAAACGCCCACTCTTGCCCAAAGAGTCTTGCCCATTCTGTCCTGGAACCGAGGAAACTCCAAAAACGGGGTGGAAAGTTTTAAGTCTGCCAAATAGATTTCCGGCGCTTACGGCTGATCCTCCATTGCCTGACGTTAAAAGCGATAGGTTGTATCGTTGTAGACCGTCCAAGGGCGTCTGCGAGGTTATAATCTATACGCCTCAACACGACACTTCTCTGGCGAAGCTGGATGTCGAGCATATCAAACAGGTGATAGATTTGTGGACTCAACGATTCAAAGATCTGGGTGACAGAGATTACGTAAAATACGTCTTCATCTTTGAGAACAAAGGTCGAGTGATAGGAGTCACACTGGACCATCCGCATGGACAACTCTATGCTTTTCCATTCATCCCGCCGTTGATTAAAAGAGAATTGTCCTCAAGCAGACAATACTGGAAACGGAACGGAATCTGCCTCTTCTGCAGAATAATTGAGAAAGAGAAACAAGATGCTTTAAGAGCCGTATGCGAGAATGATGATTTTGTATGCTTTCTCCCATTCTACGCTCATTGGCCCTACGGTGTTCACATTTACCCGAAAAGACATTTGCAGGCTCTGACCGATTTAACGGAAAAAGAGCAAGAGATGTTGGCTCTAATTCTAAAAGAAGTCTTAACCAAATTCGACAATCTCTTTGGCATAAGTTTCCCCTACATGATGATTTTACATCAGAGGCCGACTGATGGGAGACCATACCCCTTTTATCATCTACACATAGAGTTCTGTCCTCCTTATCGCGAGAAAGATAAGATCAAATACTTTGCAAGCGTCGAAACGGGATCTGGGACGGTTACATTTGATTACCGACCTGAAAGCAAAGCCAAGGAACTGAGAGAGAGTCCCGGAATACAGATGTAAGCTTCGTGAAACTTTCCTACACTTTGGCGGCCCATGAATCCGATTCTCTTGCGCTGACTCTTTCGACTTTGTTCTCTTTCTCCAACGCCTCAAGGATGCATCCTATTGTGACTGGCTGTGACATGCCTATCCTCTCATGCATCTGCTTTGGGCTCATCGGCGTCCTAGTAGTCTTAAGGGTGTTCCAAACCAGACTGTTAAGCTCTTCGATGCTCCTCAAGCTTTGACTGACGTGCTCTCGGCTTTCTCTGCCTTCGAGTACGGCCTTATTGAAAGGTGGGAATGGGTGGCCGTTTATCAAGAGTTTGATGGGTTCTTTTATAAGGCGTCGCATGGATTTAAGGTATTCGGTTGAGCTGTGGAAGAGCAGGGGTCTTCTCTCTCCTCGTCCTTGAACGGAATCGCCGCAGATGTAGACACCTTGTTCATCGTCGACGAAGCATGATGAGCAAGCTGAGTGGCCTGGAACATGTAGCACTCTAAGCGTATCTCCATCGAGGTCGATTGTGTCACCGTCTCTCAGGGCGATGTCCACTTTCGTCGACTCAAAATCAGGCTTCTTCTCTTGGAACAGGTTAGGAAACCTGTTACGCAGTTGCCTATCTATGAGCCCAGCATCCTCCAGAAGCGTTTTTCCTAACTCATGAACGCCAACCTTGCATCTTGTTTCCCTTTTTATAGGCGCGACGCCGCCGCAGTGGTCAAAGTGGGCATGAGTGAGCAGGATGTGGGAAATTTCGGAGGGCTCTCTACCGATGCTTCTGAGGTAGGGGTAGATAGCCACCTCGGGAGACTCTGTTACACCCGCATCAATTAAGGCTATGCTTTTACCAACGATGGCGCATGAGCTGACGAAGTACGTGGAAAATGGACATTTAATGAGGTGTATTCCTTCCGCAACCTCCATTCGAACCACCAACCTAGACTAGGTTAAGAGTATCTTCTTAAGATTTTTGATATATCCGATTTCCTTCAATAACTGTTTTGATGCCTCAGTAACAGATTCAAAACTGTTATACTTCGGTTTCCAGCCCAACTTCTTCAATTTGGAAATGTCTAAAAGCATGAATCTTACGTCACCTAGCCAGCCTCTTCCCCCCTCGACTTCTCCTTTGTACCGAAAACTAACGTTTTTTAATCCCATGCTCTCCGTTACGATTCTTGCGATGGTTGTGACATCGACTCTATCTTCAGAACCAACATTAAAAATCTCGAATCTCTCGCTTGCTTTTTCCAGCCCCCGTAGAAAAGCCTCAACACAGTCTTCGACGAGAAGATACGATTTCGTCTGTCTTCCATCACCCAAGATCTCCAGTTCTCCAGGATTTGCTATAAGTTTTCGGATGAAGTCCCAAATGACGCCATGTCGGCTTCTTGAACCAATTATATTCGCGAAACGATAAACTACGCCTCTCATACCGAACATGTGACAATAAGCCGATATGAATGCCTCACATGCCAACTTAGAAGCTCCGTACAAAGAGATGGGTTTGAGAGGACTATAACTTTCAGGCGTAGGAACCACTACAGCTTCACCGTAGACCGTTGATGACGAAGTGAACGCCATAGTCTTAGCCCTCTCATATTTACGCATCTCCTCAAGCAGATTATAGGTAGCGATCACGTTCTGTTCAAGGTCGATTTTCGTATTGACTTCACCAGCGCGGACATCAGGATTAGCGGCCAGGTGGAAAACAACATCGCAGTTTTGAATTGCTTTCCGAACATCCTCCGGATTTAAACAGTCGCCCATCACAAAACTAAAATCCGGATGCCCAACCCAGCGTGCAAAATTTTCTCTATACCCGTAACTCAAGTTATCTAAAACCGTTACTGCGGCACTGCTCCTCATTAAGGCGTCAACTAAGTGGCTGCCTATGAAACCCGCTCCACCAGTAACCAGAAATCTTCCATCTTTAAGATCCATTGAATCACAATTCATACTCTCTTTTCTTCTTATAAAAAGAATATATAAGCTAGCTCTAAGAAAATTTATCACATGGACGCCTCTGTAGTCGCCTCCTCCCCTGGAAGAGCCGACTTCCTCAATACACACCAAGATTATAAAGGCTTGCCTGTTGTACCGGTAGCTATAAATCTCAGGACATACCTCTTTGCCAAACCCTCAAGCGAGAACGTTTTTACTATTAGGTCCTTAGATCTGGAAAAGTACAACGAGCCTTCGACTGACACTTTCAAAATAGGTGAGAACGAGATTCTGAAAAGAGGCTTTTTCGGCAATTACTTCCGCGGCATATTAAATGTCATCATAAGGCAGGGACGAATCGACAAAATTCGAGGAATGGATATAACCATTAAAAGTGAGATACCGATAGGTTCCGGATTATCCAGCAGTGCAGCTCTCGAAGTTGCTTTTGCCGCATTACTTAACTATGTCTGCAATCTCAACTACACCAAAAAGGATCTGGCAGAGATATCGTTCATCGCCGAAAACAAGGAAGTAGGCATTCCATGTGGACGGCTTGATCAGTACGGCGTTTCTTTCGGTGGGATTATCAAGCTCGAATGTAGACCACCATACAACGTTGAGCCTCTACTTTTTTCAGACTTGACTTTTGCTATTATTGACTCAGGAATCAGGCATTCCACAGCAGATATCCACCCCAAGAGGCAGGCTGACATAAACAGAGGGCTCAATATTCTAATGGAGAGCAAAAATATTCCAGAAAGGTTGAAAGCAAAGTTAGGATATAGGTTTGATCAACCGAGATGGGAGGAGATAAGTGAGGAAGAGATTGAAGATTCTCTTTCAGTTTTAGACGATAAAGCAAGGCAGAGAATTCTTTTCACCATCAAGATGCAGAGGTCAACTGAATTCGCGCTTAAAGTCTTGAAATTTGAAAGAGTTGGCGAGGAAGAGATTGTTTTGAACCTTGGGGAGGAGAGATGGAATCGTATTCGAAAATCTCCCTCAAGTGAGCGTGATTACTGGATCCTAGGTCAGGTAATGAATGCGCAGCATGCCCTTCTAAGAGATCTTTACGATCTTAGTTTGCCGGAGATTGAGGATATATGTTCCACGGCTTTGGAAGCTGGATCTTACGGAGCCAAGATATCAGGCGCGGGGATGGGTGGAAGCGTCATAGCCTTGGTGAAAGA
>Ga0129298_10001214_pt1 | contig 10728 bp, 8 predicted proteins | sample I19B2metaG_FD_94707 | JGI IMG/M metagenome (GOLD analysis project Ga0129298, IMG submission 94707) | Lake sediment bacterial and archeal communities from Gulf of Boni, Indonesia to study Microbial Dark Matter (Phase II) - ​I19B2 metaG | ecosystem: Environmental > Aquatic > Freshwater > Lake >...
CGTACCTTGTAGCCCGCCTGCCGGGCGCGCTGGCAAAAGTCCACGTCCTCGAACCAGATAGGGCGGAAGCGTTCGTCGAAGCCCCCTAGCGCCCGCCACCCCTCGTGGCGCACCATCAGGAAGGCCCCGGCTGGCTGCTCGACTTCGGCCGGGCTATCCGGGTCCCACTCATGGCAGCGGTAGCGCCGGTTGACGGGGTTGCCCGGCCACAGCCGGTTGATCCCCAGGACCTCGAAAGCCAGGGCGGCCGGCGTGGGCAGGCTCCGCACCGCGAAGCCCCTCTGGAGACGCCCGTCCTCCCCCACCAGCTTGCCGCCTGCGGCAGCCGTGCCCCGGTCGCAGGCCGCCACCAGCGCCTCCAGGCCTTTCAGCAGCACCGCGTCAGGGTTCAGCAGTAGCGCGTGGGGATGAGCGAGTGCTTCGATGCCCTGGTTGGCGGCTGCCGCGAACCCGCGGTTCCACGGGTTGGCGACCAGCCGCACCTCCGGCCTCTGGTGAACCTTCGCCAGAGTCCGGTCCTGGGAGGCGTTATCCACCACCAGCACTTCGGCGCCGCTCGCCAGAGCCGCGTCCAGGCACTCCCCGATGACGCCCTCGGAATTGTACGTCACTAAGACGATCCCGGCTTTACTCATCGCAACCAGGTCAACGCGAAGTAGGCCCGCCAGTAAGGGTCGAAGCCCGTCTGGCGCTGCAATTGGTAGATCTCAGCCTCGCTTGCGCGCAGGATCCTCCTTAGCCGACGCGGGTGGGTGCCCCTCCAGGTGGCTTCGCGCCGAAAGCCGCGCCACAGCCGCAGGGCCTCCCATTTGCCCCGCAGCCAGGCTCGAAACCGGCCCCGGCGCAACGCCACCAATCCCCACAGCAACTGGGCAGCCGTGATCGGCCAGGCCCATTCGAGCAATGCGCGCCCCGGATAATGCTTTGCCACCAACAGCGCTTGGTTTCTCGACAGGCGCCGTATCGTGTCCGCATGCCACACCCCCAGCGTCGCGCTGCCCTCGTGCACCGCCACTGCCTCCGGCACATACAGCCCCCCGTACCCCGCCAGCGCGCACCGCAACCCAAATTCGACGTCCTCCAGGCCGAACTCGAACCGCTCCTCCAGCGGTCCCACCCGCCGGAAAAGTTCCTTCCGGACCAGCGCGGCTGTCAATGGCGGGAACCGGATCCGTCGCATCCGCGCCCACTCCGGTCCGTCCGCTCGCCGGTGTCCCGCGCGCCAGGCACACCCGCCCCGGCACAGTAGGTCATACGTGCCCTCGATCAGGCCGCGATCTCGACCCACCAGCAGCCGGCTCGTGGCGAACCACGCCCCGCTCTGCTCGGCCGCTGCCAGCAGCCGCTCCAGCCACTCCGGCTCGGGCTCCACATCGTTGTTCAGGATGGCCACCCAGGCGGTGCGGGCCGCCTCCACCCCGCGGTTGGCCGCCCCCGCAAAGCCCGCATTATGGCGCAGTTCGATGACCCTGGCTCCGCGGCGGCGCGCCATCTCGACGGAGTCGTCCTCTGAGCCGTTGTCCACCACGATCACTTCCTCGGGGGGACGGCTCTGCGCCTGGAGTGCTTCCAGCAGACGCTCGGTTCGCTCGCGCCCGTTCCAGTTTGGAACGACCGCCGTCACCCCAGCCGCTTCTTCACCAGGAACCACAGGTTGTAAATGCCGTCCCGCCACGGGTTCAGCTTCTTCTCCCCCAGCCGCGAGGAGTACACGATCGAGATCTCTCCGAAGCGGATGCGGGGGTTCTTAAGCGCCTCGATCTTGATCTCCTCCGAGAACGCCATCCCATCGGCCATCAGTTTCATCCCTGCGAGGATCGACCGCCGGAACACCCACATCCCGGACTGCGAATCCCGCACCCACCGCAGGTAAAGCACAGACATGGCCAGCGAGAGGATCAGGTTGCCCACCTTGTGCTTGAAGCTCATCGCCCGCCGGTCGCGCACCGGGAAGCGCGAAGCGTTCAGGAAATCCACCTCCAGATGGAAGAAGGCCTCCAGCAGATAGGACAGCGCATCCACGGGGTAACTGTGATCGCCGTCCAAGGTGATGATGATGTCTCCACGGGCGCTGGCAAACCCCCGTCGGTAACTGCGTCCGTAGCCCCGTACTTCCTCCTGGATCACCTGGGCTTCGAAGGAGCGGGCGACCTCCTGGGTCCGGTCGGTGGAGCCGTTGTCCACCACGATCACCTCGTCCACGAACGCGGGCATCCGGCGTAGGATCTGCTCGATCCCCTGTTCCTCGTTCAGGCACGGTATCACGACCGTGATGCTCTGGCCTTTGTACATTGCCTTATTTCCGCTCGTACGGCCCGCACGGGTATGCCGAACTGTTTCATTATCTGCGATTCCGCGGCTCAGCCTGCTGCTCGCTTTTCCCCGACCAGGGCCCGGTAGCTCTCCAGCAGCCGCCGGGTGAGCACGGCGGCGTCCCAGTTGGTGACCACCTCGCGGCGGGCGCGCTCGGCCATGGCCCGTGCCCGGGCGGGATCGTTGAACAGCCGCAGGATGCGCTCCGCGAACCCGGCCGGGTCATCGGCCAACCCGCAGAACTCCCCGTCCTCCCGCGCCACCCCCTCCGCTCCGAGCCGCGTCGAGACTACCGGGATGCCTGCCGCGAAGGCTTCCAGCAGCTTCACCCGCACGCCCGACCCGCTCAGGATCGGACACACGAATACTGCATAGCGCCCGAGCGGCTCCCGCACGTCCTCGACGAACCCCCGCAGCTCCAACGCCGGACTGTCCGGCAGCCCGTACCGCGGCGGGGGCTCCGCGCCCACCACCACCAACCGGGCCTCCCCTCGCCCGGCAACGACACGGGGGAGCACCTCTCGCACGAACCAGTTGAGCGCAGCCTGATTGGGCTTATGCCGAAAGCTGCCCAGAAACAGCATGGTGGCCGGCTCGCGCCCCTCCGGGCGAAACTCATACTGGGAGGTGTCCACACAGGCCCGCAGACCCGATTCCACCTTCCCCGCCAGCCCCGGCAGGAACTCGAGCAGGTAGTCCCCGTTCTCCCGGCTGCACACCTGGATGCGGTCCATTCTAGGCAGCACCTGTAACTCGTACCGGAGCGCCCGGAGGTATTCCAGTCCCGCCTTCAGCTTCCAGGCCGTGGGGTGCGGCTCCTTAAGGGCTCGCCCGATTGACTGGAAGTAAACGTCGTGCTCGAACAGCACCGAGGCCAAGCGCCGATACTGCCCGGCGTACTGCGCCAGCGGCGTGTACTCCAGTTGTAGTACATCGATCTGCCGGGTGTAGAGCTGCCGCTGGATCAGCCAGTGCAGGTCCGCGTTGGCGAATTCCCGCATGGCGTGCGGCTGGATCGAGCCGAAGGCTTTGGGCTGGCCTATCAGCCGCACAATGTATTCCACGGACGCACACTGCCTCTCCAGTTCCGCGTGCGGCGCCCGCTCCTGTGGGTGGTCCAGCAGCAGGATCAGGTGTAACTCGCATAACCGCGCCAGTTGCTCGACCGTCGCCTTCATGAACACCGCTCCGCCATGGACCGGCGGGCAGATCGGATAGGGCGAAACAAACAGCACCCGCAGCCGGTCCTCCCCCGCCGGGGGAAGCGCTGCGAACCGATCCCGGAAGTACCCGCCTAGCGGGCGCAAGAACGCCTCGGTGTCGCCGATGACCGTCAGCCCCCGGGCTCGCCAGCGTGCCCCCAGCGCCCCCGGCAGTCGCAAGAAGGCCTGCCACAGCCCCGCTAGATTGGCCCGCTCCGGCGAGTCCCCGAACAGCACGCTCACCAACGTGTCGCCCCAGGCGAAGCCAAAATGCCCGGCCAGCCGCCCCCACTCGTGAATGTTCTTCCACGCCCACAGCAGGAAGTTCGTCTTCAGGACCCTCTGAATCCGCTCCGCGCTGAACCGCCGGCCGATGGTCCCCCGGTGTTCGTGGTACACGACGCTGCGTGGCTGATAGAGCACCTTCCAACCCCGCTTCCACGCCCGGTATCCCAGGTCAGTGTCTTCCAGGTAGAACGGCTCGAACAGAGGGTCGAAGCCGCCCAGCTCCAGAAAAAGCTTCCGGTTGAACGCGCACGAGCCGCCGCCCCCGTAGAAGCAAGGATAGAGGTCCTTAACCCCCTCGCCTATGCGGTGGCGCACGCGAAGCTGCCCGCTCTCCCACCAGCCCTCGGTCAGCCCGGTTTCCTCCCGCTTGCGCCCCGGATCCGTGAAGTGGATCTGGCAGGATACGGCGAAAACATCGCCCTCGCTGAAGCCCTCCAGTAGCGGTTCGAGGAATCCTGGGTCCACCTGCATGTCGTTGTTTAGCAGCACTACAATGTCGTTGACTGCCGCCTGGACACCGGCGTTCGAGCCTCCGCCAAATCCCAGGTTCTCGGGCAGCGCCAGCGTCCGCACTTGGGGAAAATGCATCTGGAGGTACTCGAGGCTACCGTCAGTGGAGCCGTTATCCACCACGATGATCTCGTTGGCCGGATTCGCCGCTGTCGCCGCCACCGCGGAGGGCAGATTCCTCTCCAACAGCTCGCGACCGTTCCAGTTCGGGATCACTATACTGGCCCCAGCCCGGGCGGGCGGGCTGCCCGCGCTGGGAGGCCGCTTCCGCCCGGCCACCAGCCACATCAGGTCTGATAATGCCAGGGCCGCCCCGGCTCCCAGTATCAGAAGGGGGGATAGGAGCAGTAGCGGCAGGGCTCTGAGGATGCGCCAGAGTCTTCGCATCTCAGCCGTTGCCGAGAACCGGGCCCAGGCCGATGGCGCGCCCGAGTTTGACCCAGCGTGAGGCCCGCACCATGCTCAACAACGCTTCGGCCTGTTTGAGCTCCCCCTCCAGCCGCTGCGCCCAGCGAGTCCGCTCTTCCACAGTTGCCTCCGCAGCGTCCAGCAACCGGACGGCCTCAGCCACTTCCTGGCAACGGGCCGCCAGCTCGTTGGTCCGCGCCTCCAGCTCGCTGGTCAGCCGTCTTTCCGTCTCTTGGGCCCACTGCACTTGCCGCTGGTGCTCCCACTCAAGTTCGCGTACCTTGGCTTCGTAGCCTTCGGCCATGCGCCGACCCGCCTCCTGCTGCGCGGCCAGCTCCTTCTGAAGGTCCGCGACCCGCTGGCGGGCTTGGGTGAGCTGCCCGTCCAGTGCGTTCGCCCAGCGGTTGCGCTCCTCCAGTTCCTGGTTCTGCTGCCGGAACATCTCGACCAGCTTCTGGCGGTCTTGCAGAGTTTGCTGGAGCCAATGGTCCTTCTCTTGTAGTTCACCCTGAAGGCGCTGGATGTGCTGTTCGCGTTCCCGCAAGATATTGGCCGCGCGTGGGACATAAACCAGGGTGGGTATTTCTACGTGAGTAGTACGAGAGCACACCGCGACAAAGAAGTGCGCTTCCGTCGGCTTGCCCGCGCCGCTTTCCACCCAGGCCTCAGCACCGGTGAACGTTTCCACCGGCTGGAAGACTATCCCCCCTGCGTGGTTCTGGAGCGCCATCCGGACTTGCGGAAAGAGGCACAGCAGCTCCTGGCGGAACTCGCCATATTCGAACTCGTGCGCGTGGAACGGGTTCGGCTGCGCCGTCCCCCGCGAGGCCGCATAATACGCCTTGTTAGGCGTAGAGACGATGAACAGGCCCTCCGGCGCCGTCACCCGCCTCATCTCCGCTAGGAAGTCCCGCCAATCCGGCAGGTGCTCGATCACCTCGAAAGCCACCACCAGATCAAAGGCCCCAGCAGCGACCGGCAAGCGCGTGCACGACGCTTGTAGAAAACGGAGATTCCCCATCGCGTAGTGGTGCCGCGCGTAAGTGAGTGCTTCACTGGAGATGTCCACGGCTACCACGGTGGCAGCCTTTGCCGCCAGGCGGGCTGACCCGTAGCCGGAGCCGCATCCTGCGTCTAGCACGTGGCGTCCCTTGGCGAAGCGTGCCGCAAAGACATAGCGCGCCGTGTGCTCGTTCCAGAGGTCTGGCGCGACTTGGCCAGGGATCACGCGCTCACCGGTGAACTCAGCCAAGATTACCCTCCGACACAGGCGGCGCGGCTTGGCTACTCAGGCGGCTATTCAATTCCACCCGGCACGGCAGATGCATGAAGCCGTAAACCTGGGCGTCGCTGTGGCCCATCTGGAGCGTTACGGCGTTGTCAATCCAGTCGCACATGCGGTAGCTGTGCAGGGTCCCGTCGGCGATCGCCGGAGAGAAGGAAAAAGATCCGGGGTAAAGCTCCGGTAGATCGACGTGGAAATCGACCGTGTAAACATCGCCCGCCTGCATCGGTGGCACGTCGAAGCCCAGCCGCGCCGTGTTGGTCCCGGAGAAATCCATGCCCAGGTGGTTGCGGAGCATGAAGCCGACGATCGGCAGCGTTAGGCCTTCCTTGGCTCGCACGCTGATCCGCACGATGATTCTCGATTGGGGTTCGAGCAGATGGATGCGCCTTCCGTAGGCGTCCATGATCGCAATGCCGATCACCTCCGCCCTGCCGTCGCCGTGGCGGTGGTCGATGTTGGGGATGTGTTCGACCACTTCTGGCGCCACGAGCCGCTCGGCCCGCCGCTCTGGGGCGGGACGCCGGCTGAGCGTTAGATACGCAGAGTCCTTTTCCACCATGGCCGCCAAGTACTTGGCCACCACCTTCTCGGTCTGCCCCAGTTCCCTGATGCGGCCCTCCTCCAGCCACAGTGTCCGGTCGCCGATGGCCTTTACATCCCCGATGGCATGAGAGACAAAGAGGATGGTAATGCCCCTCGCCCGAAGCTCATGCACCTTGCGCATGCACCGCTGCCGGAAGTAGATGTCGCCTACCGCCAAGGCCTCGTCCACCAGCAGGATCTCGGGATCGACGTGGATCGCCACCGCGAAGGCCAGCCTCACCACCATACCACTGGAGTAAGTCTTAACCGGACGGTTGATGAAGTCGCCGATCTCCGCAAACTGCTCGATTTCCTTGTACTTCTGGTCCATCTCAGCCGTCGTGAACCCCAGGATAGCGCCGTTGAGGTACACGTTGTCCCGCCCGGTGAACTCCAGGTTGAACCCTGACCCGAGTTCGAGCAGCGCCGAGACGCGTCCGCTCACCCGCACGCTACCCATCGTCGGTTGGAGAATCCCTGCCACGCATTGCAGCAGGGTGCTCTTCCCCGAGCCATTCTCGCCGATAATGCAGAAGGTCTCACCCTTGCCGACCTCAAAGTTGAGCTCTCGCAGCGCCCAGAAGTCGCGGTGATACGAGCGGCGGTTCAGCGTCGCCAGTTCTTTCAGGCGGTCGCCTGGGGACTCGTACACCGGGTAGCTCTTCGACACTCCGATGAACTCGACGGCATTCACAGGCGTGGCTCTAATCCACGAATCTACTGGAGGGCGGGGGCGGAGTCAAATCGGCGGGCGAGCAAAGAATTAGGGCGGCCGCCTTCTGCCGGTGACCGCGCCTGCTTCACTTCTTTCGAGCGGTGCACGTTCCGCGGCGCGCCGGCTCGTTCAGGTACCGGCTGGCGCCTCAGGTCCGCAGCGCGTCAACCAAGCCTCAGGTAGCCGCCCTCTTCGTGGGCGATTATCTGTGGACTTCCTCCTGTTAGGCCCAGCTCTCTTGGGGAGAACTGGCAGCTTGGCACTCCCCACAACGAGGAGCCCAGGAGACCCAACCATGGCCGGGTCTCCCACTCTCAATATGAAGGCATCGGGTCCCCCTGTCAAGCCTGGTGAATCACCTAGGCCACCGCTCCGCTAGTCCCTGGGCCGTTACCTTGCGTTGACAAAGGCACGAGCAGCCCCATACCCTAGAGAAAGGAACCCGCCGGCGTAGCTCAGGTGGTTAGAGCGTGGGTCTCATAATCCCAAGGTCGCTGGTTCGAGTCCAGCCGCCGGCACCACCAGCCCTCGTGGCCGAAACGTGCTGGAGCTGGGCACACTGATATTCCAGTTCATATCAGTCCCTACCCGCTTTCCCCGACAATGATCCCGTAGATCCGCTCCAGGTCCTCCCCGCTGTAATAGTCGATCTCAATCCGCCCCCGCTGCTCGCCACGGCCCACAATCCTCACCCGCGTTCCCAGCACCCGCTCCAACTCCTGCACCGCCGCCTTGATGTTCGGATCCTCCAGCACCTCCTCTAGCGACTTCGGCTTCCGGCTGGTTGTCATCCGCTGAATCAGCCGCTCGACTTGTCGCACCGACAAACCCTGGGAGCTCGCCTTCTCGGCGACTTGGCGCTGAAGGCTTTCGTCCTCGAGGGCCAGGATCGCTCGCGCGTGGCCCGTTGAGAGCCGATGTTCGGCGACCAGTTGCTGTACATCGTGAGGGAGCTTCAGTAGCCGCAGCAAGTTCGTGATAGTGCTGCGATCTTTGCCGGTGCGGCGGGCAATCTCCTCGTGGCTGAGTCCGAGGTCGCTGGTAAGGCGGTGGAAGGCTTGGGCGGTTTCAATGGGGTTGAGGTCCTCACGCTGGAGGTTCTCGACAAGGCTGGTTTCCAGCAAACGCTCGTCGGGAACGTCGCGAATGATCGCTGGCACTTCCTCCAGGCCAGCCAGCTTGGCAGCACGCCACCGCCTTTCCCCGGCGACCAACTGGTAGCGGTTCCCGAGGCGCCTCACCAACAGGGGTTGTAGCAACCCGCTCGTTCGGAGGGAGTCTGCCAGCTCGGCCAAGCGTTCGGCATGGAAGACTCCGCGAGGTTGCATGGGATTTGGGTCGATCATGTCCGCGGGGAGTTGCGCGATCGCCCCCGGGGCTGCGGGCGCCTCAACCCGTGGCTCGGTCCTTGGCGGCGTGCGGCTGCTAATAAGCGCGCTCAAACCCCTACCTAGAGCTCTGCGCGGGTTCTCTGCCGGCTTGGTCATGCTCGAGTATCTCCTTGGCCAGTTTGATGTAGCTTTCCGCGCCCCTGGAGCGCACGTCATACAGCAGAATGGGCTTGCCGTGGCTTGGCGCCTCCGCCAGACGGATACCGCGGGGTATCACGGTTTCGAAGACCTCTTCGCTGAAGAACTCGCGGAGATCGGCTGCCACTTGGCGCGTGAGGTTCGTGCGGTCGTCGTACATCGTTAGCAAGATGCCCTCCAGCCTTAGCTGGCGCTGATACTGCTCCCGTACTTGGTCGATGGTGTCCATAAGTTCAGATACGCCCTCCAGGGCAAAGAACTCGCACTGGATGGGCACCAGCACGGAATCGGCGGCAACTAGGGCGTTGAGCGTGAGAAGGTCCAGAGCTGGGGGGCAGTCGATGAGCACATAGTGGAAGCGGTCGCGCGTGGCTTCGAGCCTCTGGCGCAGCCGTGACTCCCGGTCGGGCGAATCCACAAGCTCGATATTGGCGCCGACGAGATTCTTGTCTGCCGGGATGATCGAGAGCCCGTCCATCGCAGTGGCGCGGATGATGTCCTGCAACGGCAAATCGCCGAGGAGGGCATCGTACAGCGTGGCCAGCCCGGGTACCTTCTCAATACCCAGGCCAGAGGTCGAGTTTCCCTGGGGGTCGGCATCCACGACCAGGACCCGCAGGTCGTTGGCGGCGAGCGAGGCTCCCAGGTTGATGGCCGTCGTGGTCTTACCTACGCCGCCCTTCTGGTTTGCAATCGCAATGACTTTTCCCAAGCACAGCGCTCCTTTGGGTGAAAGAACATGCTATCAAAAAGGTGCGGGGGCGCGGAGAATGTTTCACGTGAAACGTAGCGAACCCAGGAGTAGCACGCCGGTCCGGCTCCAAGGGACAGGCACCGGAGCCTGCCACCGCCACTCCTCGGAGACACGCACCCTTTGCGCATCACTCAGACTAAGCAGCAGGCCGACCGTGCGGCCGAGCCAGGCAGCGCGCCTCCTAAGCTGCTCCCAGGGGACGGCACGTGAGACGACCCAGTCGAACGTCTCCGTAATCGACTCAGCCCGCTTGGCGACCACCCGGACGTTCGGCAAACTGCGAGTAGCCTCCCGCAAGAAGGCAGCCTTCCGTTGGTGCGACTCCGTCAGCGTCACGAGGCAGTCCGGCCGGTAGATCGCCATCGGGACGCCGGGAAACCCGGCCCCCGAGCCAACGTCCAACACGGAAACAGGCTCCGCGGGCAGATGGAGGGCGACGAACAGCGATTCGCAGTAGTGCCGCATGAGGGCCTCCTCCAGCCTGCTGATTCCCGTGAGGTTGACAACCCGGTTCCAGCGAACCAACAGCTCATAGTGCTGCCAGAGCAGATCAACCTGCGGTTCTGAAACCTTTCCCGTCACGGAAAAGTGGGTTGCCAGCAAGCGTCCGAATTCAGTTCGGTCGCTCATGCGCGTTCGCTGCCAGAGGAAAGACTCAAGTAGACGTCAAGGACGGCGATGGCTGCTGGGGTAACGCCGGGGATGCGCGAGGCCTGGCCCAGGGTCAGCGGGCGAACCCGCTCCAGCTTCTCTCTAACTTCGCGCGAGAGCCCCGGGATGTCCGAGTAGCGAAAGACTGTGGGAATGCGGCGCGCCTCGGCCTGCCGCAGCCGCTCCACTTGGCGCTCCTGCTGGGTGACGTACCCGGCATATTTCACTTCCGTCTCGAGGGTGGCCAGGACGCCGCGAACAGGGTCTTCGCCCAGGAACTCGCGTGCCCGCCCACGGATGGCGCTGGCGCGGGCTTCGGGGCGCTTCAGCCACTCAAGCACCAGAATAGGAGGTTGGCCGTCTATTGAAATTCTTGTTTTTGAAATGAACACAAGCAATCGGGCCTTCTGCTCTTGCTTCTCTTCGAACAGGGCGCGCCGCTTCGGGGTGGCCAGACCGAGACGCGCGGCAATCGGGGTCAGGCGCTC
>Ga0129298_10001216_pt1 | contig 10725 bp, 7 predicted proteins | sample I19B2metaG_FD_94707 | JGI IMG/M metagenome (GOLD analysis project Ga0129298, IMG submission 94707) | Lake sediment bacterial and archeal communities from Gulf of Boni, Indonesia to study Microbial Dark Matter (Phase II) - ​I19B2 metaG | ecosystem: Environmental > Aquatic > Freshwater > Lake >...
CGGACGAAACCCACCGCTGGGTGCTGAGCGGGATCGTGGAGCTCCCGGGGGGCGTCAGGATCGCGCCCATCATGCAGTTGGCTTCGGCGCGGCCGTATCAGGCATTCGAGGGCGTCAATGACACTTACGGCTTCGGGGGCGGCCAGGGCAATACCCACGCCATCGTGCTCAAGAGCGATCCCAACAATCTCCTGGCCACGAAGACCTACACGGCGGCGCAACTGCGCGCTTGCCTGGCCACCGGCGACTGCTACCAGGTCCCCTATGACAACATGCGCGGCCAGGCCTTCTTCCAGCTCGACACGCGCTTCAGCAAGACGGTGAAGTTCGGCGACAAGGCCAGGCTGGAGTTGATCTTCCAGGCGTTTGACCTGACCAACCGCGCCAACTTCGGAGCCAACTTCCGAACCAGCATTCGTGCCGCGGACTTCGGCAAGCCAATCGGCTTCATCACGCCGTCGGGCGTGATTCTGCCGCGCTCGTTCTCCGGCGAGTTCGGCGCCCGCTTCAGCTTCTGAGCGGGAATCCGGAAGCACAGGTCAGCAGCTCGGAAGGGACGGCGAATCCTCCCGTCGCCCCGAAAGATGCGTGGTTTTTTATATTTGGGCGGGCACGGGTACGCGAACTCCGCCGGCCGGGTTCCCGCGGCGCGCCTAAGCTGCCTGGAATCAATCCCTTGGGAGCGGTGCCGGGAAGCGACCTGAGACTGTTCGGGTTTGGCTTGACTGGCCTGGGACGTGCTAAGATACGGGGATTAGAGGATTACTCTTGTTAGGAGGACAAACGTGAACATTCGCAAACTGGATCTAGCTTGGATGCTGGCCGTGCTGCTGGCCCTCACGCTCGGGCCGGGCGGCATGCTGCTGGCGCAGGAGACCACCGGCGGTATCCGTGGCACAGTCATGGATGCCACTGGTGGCAGCGTTCCGAATGCAACGGTCGATGTGACCAGCCCCGCGCTGGTGCGCGCGCTGACCACCACCACCGACGCCGCCGGAGCGTTTGCCTTTCTCTCATTGCCGCCGGGCCGTTACGATCTGACGGTGGGCGCGCAAGGCTTCCGGCAGTACAAGCAGGCCGGCATCACGGTGCTGGTCGGCAGACTGCTCACCATCGACGTGAAGATGGAAGTCGGCGCGGTGACCGAAAGCGTGGTGGTCAGCGGCGAAGCGGTCATTGTAGACACCGCCCAGAGCAGCACCGCGGCCAACGTCACGCAGAGCTTTTTCGACAACCTGCCCAAGGGCCGCGCCTTCACCGATCTGATCGCGTTGGCGCCCGGCGCCCGCTACGAGCCCAAGCAGGGCGGCTTCCAGGTGGACGGGGCCAGCGGCTCGGAAAACGTCTGGGTCATCGACGGCGCCGAGGTGACCAACCTCCAGCAGGGCTTCCTGCCGCGGCAGAGCCAGATCCCCTTCGAACTGGTGCAAGAACTCCAGATCAAGTCGGCCGGCTTCGAGGCTCAGTACGGCGGGGCCACCGGCGGCGTGGTCAACGTCGTCACTCGCGGCGGGAGCAATGAGTTCCACGGCCAAGTGTCGCTGTTCCTGCAAACCGATGCCTTGAACGCGGGGCCGCGTCCCACGCTACGGCTCAACCCCATCGATGACAAGATCGGCGAGTACTTCTACAACACAAAAGACGGCTATCGGCTGTTCAACCCGGGCTTCGCCCTCGGCGGGCCGTTCAAGAAGGACAAGGCCTGGTTTTATGCTGCCTGGTTTCCGGAGCTGCGGCGCTACGACCGGACGGTGACCTTCCTGCGGGGCAATATCACCCGGACCTTCGAGCAAACCACCCGGGACGACTACATGCTGGGCCGGCTGGACCTGGCGCCCACGAGCAAGTTGCGCACCAACTTCGGCTACATTTACTCGCCCTACCGGCGCCGCGGCTCGCTGCCCAGCCTACAGGGCACGGACAGCCCGGATTCTCCGTGGTCCCAGTTGGGCCTCCGCCAGCCGAGCTTCACCACCAGCTACGGCGCGGACTACTCCGCCACGCCCAAGCTGTTGATCAGCGCCCGGGGCGGTTACAACTATCGCAACAACAAGGATTACGGCATCCCGCGGGGTGCGGCCATCCGCTACGCCAACTCCAACATCACCCTGCCGGCCTCGCTCCCGGTCCCCGCCAACGTCCGAGGGCCGGCAGGTTGGTTCACCACCAACAACCGGCAGACGGTTACTGACATCCAGACCCGCTGGCGTACCAACGTGGATCTCTCCTACCTGGCCCACTTCGGCGGCCAGCACCACTTCCGTGGCGGCTGGGAAATCAACCGTCTGCACAATGAGGCTATGGCCAGCACCTGGCCGGACGGTTACCTCTACGTTTATTGGGACCGCAGCCGTCAGGGCATCACCATGGCCGGCGGGCGCGGTACCTACGGCTATTACATCGACCGCTTCTTTGCCACCACCGGGGACGTCGCAAGCGACAACACCAGCCTGTACTTCCAGGATGGGTGGCAGGTCAATCGCCGCCTCCGGTTGAACCTCGGCCTTCGCATGGAGCGCGAGTACCTGCCCTCGTTCAAGATCGCCCAGGGGATCCCCTCCAAGGCCATCGAGTTCGGCTTCGGCCAGAAGCTGGCGCCGCGCCTGGGCTTCGCCTACGATGTTTTCGGCAACAGCAAGTGGAAGGTGTACGGGAGCTTCGGTCTGTTTTACGACCTGATGAAGTACGAGATGCCGCGGGGCAGCTTCGGCGGCGATGTCTGGACCGACCTGGTCTTCAAGCTAGATGATCCGGACGTCTTCAAGATCAAGCCGAACGTCCGGCGCACCATGCCGGCCGACTGCAAGGCCCTGCCCGGGTGCATCGACTACGCCGACTGGCGCATCCCGTCGCACGATCCCTCCGAGAACCTGATCGACCCGGACCTCAAGCCGGTCCGCAGCCGGACCTGGGACTTCGGCATGGAGCGCGCCGTCACCGACACGACGGCCTTCAGCGTGCGCTACACACGACGCCAGCTTGACCGGACCATCGAGGACACCGGCATCCTGACCGAGCACGGCGAGGTGTACTACATCGCCAACCCCGGGCTGGGAATCACCGCCGACCCGAAGTTCTGGCCCAAGGGCTTCCCGGTTACTCCCAAGGCGGAACGCGTTTACGACGGCGTCGAGTTGCGCGTGGACCGGCGCTTCTCCCGCAACTACCAGTTTGCCGCCAGTTACACTATCAGCAGGTTGTGGGGCAACTACGGCGGGCTGGCCAGTTCCGACGAAGACGGCCGCACCAGCCCGAACGTCAACCGCTACTTCGACCTGCCGTTCATGAGCTTCGACAAGGCCGGCAAGCTGGTCTACGGGCGGCTGGCCACCGACCGGCCGCATGCCCTCAAGTTCCACGGCTACTACACGCTCAAGTCCAAGGCCGGCAGCACCAACTTCGCCCCCGTCTTCTACGCCTTCAGCGGCACCCCGCTTACCACCGAAGTGCAGATGGTTTCCAGCGTGCCGATTTTCGTCAACGGCCGCGGGGACCTGGGCCGCACCCCGGTGTATTCGCAGACCGACTTCCTGGTCTCGCACGAATTCAAGCCTTCCAGCTCCCGCGAGCAGATGCGGGTGAAGCTCGAATTCAACATTCGCAACCTGTTCAACCAGAGCACCGCCCGGAGCTACTATGTGGGCAACGTGCATGCCAACTACGGCCAGGTGAACTTCGCCAGCGAACTAGACTTCTTCAAGGGCTTCGATTACAAGAAGATGATGGCGGACCAGAAGTTGCCTACCGATCCGCGCTTCAACATGGCGAGCGCCTTCCAGGATCCGCGGACCCTGCTGTTGGGGTTCCACTTCTACTTCTAGGAAGCCCCTCAGTTCGACCGATTTTGGGCGCCTGTTGCGGCAGGCGCCCTTTTCCTTTCCGCCGTCGCTCAGTGGCGAGCATCGGCAGGCAGCAGGGTCAAGGGTCTTCTTTTGCGCGGGCGAACAGCGCGGAAGTCGCGCTCGTCCAGGGTGAGGATGCGGCGGATGCCGAGCCGCTCGGCCACGGCGATCACGGAAGCGTCGGCCAGCCCAAGGTCCAGATCTCGATATTCGGCGACGAGTTCGCGGCATCGAATCAGATCCGGCTCCAGGAGGGGTGCCAGGGTGCAGGCCCCCTGAAGGATACCCTTCAGGAACTGTAGTTCGGCGTCCACCCCCAAGGTATTCCCGCAGCAGGTAGTCGATCTCGGCCAAAGTCGCCACGGGTACCACCACCGGCCCCGGATCCTCCTCGAGGACGGCGGCTACCGCCGCGTGGTGCCGGTCGTCGGCATCGTACAGTGCGTACACGGCACCCGAGTCGGCGATCAGCGCCATCGCCTTCCTCGCGCCGCCTTTCGGAGAAGTACTTCCGCCCGCTCGGAGACGTCGGTCCGGCCGCTATGGAAGGCCCCTAGGCCCGGCAGCTTCGGGCGCGCCGCGCGCAGGGCGTACTGGCCGACGGCCATGCGGATAATCTCGGCCTGGGAACACTTTTGCGCCGCCGCCATCTGTTGCAGGGTGAGGAGGGTCTCCTCTTCGAGGTAGATGGTAGTCTTGGTCACGTGCTCAGGACACCATATATGGTGCCATCTAGGGCAAGCTGCGGCGCCGTATGCGCGCACAACCGAGGACCAAGAATGGTGAATGAGAGTACTGTCCCGGTTTTCCGTATAATCTGAGATGGTCGCACCCTCATGAAACGGCGGTTGCCATACGGGGCGGGGATTGTGCTGCTGGTGATCTCCGCCACGCTGGTGATCTGGCAGGGTTCGTTCAGCTTCGGCGAGTTCGGCCCGACCAGCCCGGAGCAGACGTTTCTTTACTGGGCCGTTTCCACGCTGGTCTTCCTGCTGACGGTGACCCTGGGGTTCATTCTGGTCCGCACCCTACTGCGACTTTACGTCGAGCGGCGCAGCGGGGTCGAGGGTTCCCACCTCCGCACTAAGCTGGTCCTGGGCGCCCTGGCGCTGAGCTTCTTGCCCGTGTTCTTCCTGGTGCTATGGAGCGTTTCGGTCCTCAATCGCAACCTGGACAAGTGGTTCAGCCGCCCGGCGGAAGGCGTACGCCTGAACCTAGTGGAGATCACCCAACTGCTAGACCGGGAGGCTCAGGGCACCGCGAGCGAGGCGCAGCGCATCGACCTGAAGCAAAAGGAAGCCGAGATCCAGCGTTACATCCGCGACTATGAGCAGCTCGCCGACAAACGCAAGAGTGTCCGCACCTTCTACCTGCTGCTGTTGCTGCTGATCACCCTGTTCGTGCTGTTCCTGGCCACCTGGCTGGCGCTGTTCCTCTCCAAGCAAATCTCGAATCCCATCACAGCGTTGCTGGCGGCCGCGGGCGAGGTGCGCAAGGGCAACCTGGGCCACCAAGTCCAGGCGCGCGCTACCGACGAGCTGGCCAGCCTGGTGCGCGCCTTCAACGAGATGACCCGGGAGCTGTCGGCCAACAGCCAGGAACTGGAGCGTCGGCGGCGCTTTACGGAAGCCATCCTGGAAAGCATTCCTACGGGCGTGATCTCGCTCACGGCCGAGGGCCGCATCCAGCGCGTCAACCGCGCCCTCAGCCAGATCTTTCCGCCGGAGAAGGTGGCCGGCGCAGCGCGCCTGGAGGACCTGCTCAGCCGGGACGACGCCGCCGTGATCAAGTACATGATGAAACGGGCACGCCGCGCCGGCGTGGCGGTACGTCAGCTCGACCTGGCAACCGACCGGGGCATGCGCCACCTGGCGGCCACAGTCTCGGCCCTCGAGGACAAGGTTACTTCCGGCTTCGTGCTGGTGCTCGAAGATACCAGCGAGCTGCTGCGGGCCCAGAAAGCCGCCGCCTGGCACGAGGTGGCCCGCCGCCTGGCGCACGAGATCAAGAACCCACTCACCCCCATCGCGCTGTGCGGCGAGCGCATCCAGCGACAACTGGAGCGCCTGACGCTGCCCACCGAGACCGAGCGCATCCTGCGGGAATGCACGGGCACGATCTCGAGCGAGGTGGAATCGGTCCGAGTGCTGGTCAACGAGTTCTCCCAGTTGGCGGGCTTTCCCGCCGCGCAGCCCGTGCCCTCGGACTTGAACGAGATTGTCGAGAACGCCTTGGGACTGTTCTCCGGGCGCTGGAACGGCATCCAACTCGATAAGTACCTGACCGTCGGCCTGCCGCTGGTGAACATCGATCGGGAGCAGATCAAGCGCGTGATCGTGAACTTGGTGGACAACGCCGCGGAGGCCATGCAGGAGTCGCCCTTCAAGCACCTGCTGGTGGCCACCCAGGCCGGGCCCGCCGAGACTGTCGAGCTGATCGTGGCCGACACCGGCTGCGGCATCTCCCCCGAGGACCGCGACAGGCTTTTCCTGCCCTATTTCTCGACCAAGGGGCGGGGCACGGGCCTGGGATTGGCGATCGTGCACCACATCCTCTCCGAGCACAACGCCTCCATCCGGGTGGAAGACAACGAGCCCTCGGGGGCGCGCTTCATCGTCGAGATCCCAGCCCTGGTCCCGGCGGAGACGGAGCGGGCATGAAGCGCACCCGCATCCTGGTGGTGGACGACGAGCCGGGTATCCGGCAGTCGCTGGCCGGCGTGCTGGAAGATGAAGGCTACCTGGTCACGGCGGTGGAAAGCGGCGAGGGCTGCCTGGAAGAACTCACCCGGCAGAGTTACGAACTGGTGCTGCTGGATGTGTGGCTGCCGGGCATCGACGGCATGGACGTGCTGGCGCGCGTCCAGGAGACGGCCTTCGCCGACCGGCCCGTGGTGGTCATGATCTCCGGCCACGGCACCGTCGAGACGGCGGTCAAGGCCACCAAACTGGGCGCCTTCGATTTCCTCGAAAAACCCCTCACCATCCAGAAGGTTTCCGTGGTGGTGAAGAATGCCCTGCGCCATCGCAGGCTGGAACTGGAGAACCTCCAGTTGCGGCAGGGCCCCGGCAAGTACCGCATCATCGGCGAGAGCGTGCCCATGAAGGCCCTGCGCCAGCAACTGGGGCTGATGGCGGGCACCAACGGCAGGGTGCTCATCTACGGGGAAAGCGGAACGGGCAAGGAGCTGGTGGCGCGCGCCATTCACGCTATGAGCCCGCGCGCCGCGGAGCCTTTTGTCGAGGTCAACTGCGCCGCCATCCCTGAGGAACTCATCGAGAGCGAGCTGTTCGGCCACCGCAAAGGCAGCTTCACCGGAGCGAGCGAGGACAAGACCGGCAAGTTCCAAAAGGCGGACGGCGGGACGCTGTTCCTGGACGAGGTCGGCGACATGAGCCTGAAGACCCAGTCCAAGGTCCTGCGCGTGCTCGAAGAGCAACGCTTCGAACCGGTGGGGGCCTCCCAGTTTGTGCAGGTGGACGTGCGCGTCATCGCCGCCACCAACAAGCACCTCGAAGACGAAATCGAGCGGGGCAACTTCCGCGAGGACCTCTTTTACCGCCTCAACGTCATCCCCTTCTATGTGCCGCCGCTGCGCGACCGCCGCGAGGACATTCCGCTGCTAGCCGATTACTTCCTGCGCGAGTTCACCACCGCCTACGGCCGCAAACCCAAAGAACTCACCCCGGAGGCCTACCGCCTGCTCCAGGATTACCAGTGGCCGGGGAACGTCCGCGAGCTGCGCAACCTGATGGAGCGCATCGTCATCATGAACCCCCAGGGGCGCATCGACGCGCGACACATTCCACTCACGTCCGGACGCCGGGCGGGCGCGCTCCCCAATTCGCTGGCCAGCCTCCAGGAGGTGCGCCAGGCCGCCGAACGTGACTACATCCTCAAGAAACTGGAGGAGACCGGCGGCAACGTCACCCGCGCCGCCGAGTTGCTGGGCCTGGAACGCAGCCACCTCTACCGCAAGATGAAGGCGCTGGGCATCGCGCCGAAAGAGGCCTGATCTTCAGCCGGGACTGCGCGCCCCTGCCGGATGGTTCCCAGCCGCACCGCCCGCTCATTTTGGCCCAGCGCGTCCCAACGGATCACTCCGCTCCTGCCCTGCCAGCCGGAGAGCTCCCGCACCGCGTCGCGGATGCACACGCGATTCAAGCCCGCCTTGCGGATAGCGGCCACCAGCAGCCGGACGGCGTCATAGGCGTGGGCTGCGGCGTAATCGGATAGCGGGCCCACGGACCCGTCCATCAGCAGGGGAAACAGGACGCCCTCGGCGGCCGGTCCCGCCTCCTCCAGGAACGCGCGACGGCCGGCCGCCGGGCCGCACAACACCGGCGTCGTGCATCCCAGGCGGCGCAGGGCCGCCACCACGCGTCCGCTGTCAAGCGCCCCGGCAATCACGACCACCGCCTGCGGCGCCGCCTCCGCCACGCGCGCGGCGAGCGCGCTAACCTCCGGCGTGCCGGCTTGGAATTCGATGCGGAGCGCTGGCCTCGCTCTCAGTTCCGCCACGAAGGCCCGCGAGTCGTGATCCGTGGCCGAAACCAGCACGAAGGGCCGGCCGGCCAGCGCCTTCACCAACACCGGTGCTTGCCGGTGATCGCCCGGCACACAAGAGAACATCCAAGGCACATTGGCCCCGTGGATCGTGCGGTCGGAGGCGGCCGGGTTGATCAGCGTCAGGCGCGCCTTCAGAGCCACCTGCTCAGCCAGATGCGTGGTCGCACCGTCAATCGAGCCAATGATCGCCCAGACGCGCTCCTGATAAATCAGACGCGCCAGCACGCCGGCACCCGCCCTCCAAGGGTTGTCTCGCCAGGCTGGAACCAGGCGAAACGGCAGCCCTTTGTAGCCGCCTTCGAGGTTGGCTTGCTCGATCGCCTGCGCCGCGCCCTGCCAGAGCGTGCCGCCCACGGCGTGCAGGGGGTCGGCGGGTCCGAAGTAGCCGATCTTCACTTCGCGCACATCGCGCGGCTCTGGCTCCTCGCGGCCAGGACCCAAGTACTCCAGGGTCTGCTGCCGAGCGTCACGGTTGGGTTGAGGTGGAGCAGGCGGTTTCGCCTGCCCCGCGAGGACAAGCTGAAAGCTTATCCCACTGGCCACTGCCAACAACCGTGCCGCCGTGTTCACTGGGACTTGCCCGTCTCCAGGCCCCGACTCACGCGGTCGCGAGGCGGGATGTAGCCACGCGGGATGCCCAGGCTTTCACGCGAGCGGTACGTCCACGCGCCGTTCTCCCGGCGCGCCAGGAAGACCTCGCCCACGTCGTCCAGGCAGGCGCTGAAGGAGATGTCTCCGGTCACACCCGGCCAGGGCTTCGTCCGGGAGGCCAGCAGGTCGCGGATCTTGGCCCGGTTCAGGCCCGCCACCTGAATGGCCCAGATCAGCAGGTTCATGCCGTCATAGGCGTGGGCGGCGTAGGTCTCCGGCTCATCGTTGAAGCGCGCACGGAAAGCCTTGCGAAAGGCTTCCAGCTTGGGGTCTATCCGAGTGGGGTCCCAGGGGTAGGCGCTGATGACGCCTTCGGCATTCGCCCCGGCCAGTTTGACGAACTCCTCGGAGACGCTGCGGTCGCTGGTGAAGTAGGGCTGGTTCATCCCCATGGCGCGCATCTGGTTCAAGATGAGCGCGCTCTCCCGCGCGTCGCCCCAGTGCACGATGGCCTCCACTTTGGCCTCGCGCAGCCGCTCCAGTTGCAGCGTGAAATCGTCCGCCCCCAGCCGGTAGGCCATCTCCAGCACGATGGGATGTCCCAGTCGGCGGGCGCTGTCGCGCACTTCGCGCACCCCGAAGCGCCCGTACCGGTTGCTGCCACGGATGATCCCGATGCGCTGGTAGCCCATCTTGCGGATCATGTAGTCCACCAACAGGTAGCTCTGCTGGCGATCGTCGCCGATCACCCGCATTACCCAGGGGATATTGGTCTCGATGAAGGTGGGATCGGTGTCCCCGGTGTTCATGATGACCAGCTCGGCCTTCAGCGCCACGCGAATGGCGATGTGGCTATTGGCCCCGTCGATGGTGCCCAGGATGGCCCACACCTGCTCCTTGTAAGCCATTTTCACCACCTCGTTGCCGGTCGAACCCCACAGGCCGTTATCGTTGACCACCAGCAGCTCGAAGGGGATCTTGCGCTTCAGGTAGCCACCGCGCGCGTTGGCCTCCTCGACGGCCAGCCGCGCCCCTTGCAGCATCTTGATGCCAAGCGCCTCCTCGTGGCTCTTGCCGCCGATGGCCACCGAGACCGTGGACATGATCGGACCGATGAAGCCGATCTTGACGGTCTTGAGATCGGCGGGCGGCTCGGGCAGCGCGCGCCCCGGACCGGTGTACTCGATCTGAAGCAGAAAGTGCTCTTTGTTCGGCTTGACGGCGCCGAAGGGTTCCACGTCCACGGGCGTCTTGGCGTAGTTGTCGTCTTTCTTGAGCTTGAGATCGGGGACTTCGTAAAGCCCGACGGCGTTGATGCGACGGAGCACTTCGGCGGTGTCAGGATCGACGGGCGGGCGCTGATCCGGTTTCTGCGCCACCAAACCACCCATCACCAACCACCAACCGAAGAACCACCTCCCCTTCATCGCTGCCCTCCCTTCTTCGGCACCGACCCTGCCAACCTAGGCCGTTCGCGCAAGCCGGCGTAGTATCCCTCCCCAATTCCCCAGCCCAAGCCCTTGGAAGTGCCCACCCAGACGTCGTTGCCGTCGAGGTCCGCGCAAATGATGAAGCTGTGCGGCACGCTTTGCGGCAGCTCGACGGTTTCGAGCACCTGCTTGTCCCGGCTGACCTCGGCCTTGCCGCCCGCGCCTTTGGGATTGCGCGTGTATGCCACCCACGTGTTGGTGGCCACATCCATGACCGCACCCAAGCCCTTGTC
>Ga0129298_10001217_pt1 | contig 10719 bp, 9 predicted proteins | sample I19B2metaG_FD_94707 | JGI IMG/M metagenome (GOLD analysis project Ga0129298, IMG submission 94707) | Lake sediment bacterial and archeal communities from Gulf of Boni, Indonesia to study Microbial Dark Matter (Phase II) - ​I19B2 metaG | ecosystem: Environmental > Aquatic > Freshwater > Lake >...
CTTGTATGCATACCGGCTTTTACAGATATCGAGATAGATGGAGAGGAAAGAACAGCCATCAAGCTGATAGTGGAACCCCGTAAATGAAATAGAGGATCAAAAAAGCGCCTAAGGCGCTTTTTTTATTTGAGAATACAAATATAATATGATATATTCAATATTGGAGCAGGAGGCCTTACAGGTGGAAAAAATATCAATCAGGAATTCAAATACAATTTGTAAAAAGGTTGGAGATCTGGAATACCTGCAGTTTCCAAATCTGAAAAAATATGAAGAAATTGCCGTACATTGTTTTACAACCAGAAAAGGCGGAGTTAGTACGGGAGAATTTTCAACACTTAATATGGGATTAAATAAAAACGATTTGCGGGAAAATGTAGAAGAGAACTACAGAAGAATATGCAGCAGCTTAAATATAGACAAAAAGAACATGGTTTTTTCAAAGCAGGTTCACGATAATAAAATTAAAATAGTGGGTGAAAGCGACAAAGGAAAGGAAATTTTGCCGGAAAACGGAATTAACGGTTATGACGGATTGGCCACAAATGTCAGGGAGATTGCCCTGGTTACCTTTTATGCCGATTGCGTCCCGGTTTTTTTGCTGGATCCCGTAAAAAAAGCCATAGCATCTGTTCATTCCGGATGGAAGGGAACTGTAAAAGAAATTGCTGCAGTGGCGCTTAAGGTTTTCGTAGAGCAATTCAAGAGCAATGCAAGTGACATAGAAATTGCAATCGGTCCGTCTATCGGCGGGTGCTGCTTTGAGGTGGGGAAAGATGTTTATGGCGAGTTTGTTGAAAAGCTTCCCTGGAGTGCAGACTTTATAAAGAAAACCTCATCCTGCAAATGGCATATCAACCTTCAGGAAATAATAAAAAACACTCTTGTAAGAGATGGGGCGGATGAGGATAAAGTATTTGTCAGCGGCATATGTACAAAATGCAATAATGAAACCTTCTTTTCCTACAGGGGTGACAAGGGTAGTACCGGAAGCCTGGCAGCGATTATTCAACTTTTGTAATCAGGAAGAAAAAACAAGGAGAGTTTTTGTGAGAAAAAAATTCATATTACTGCTTGCGTCGGCTATTCTGGCTTTGAATATCACTTCCTGCCGGATACAGGAAAACAGCAGGATTATGGGCCAGGCTGAAAATCAATATACAAAAAAAAATACCGATGACGTTATGGACAGGGGCCCTGTGAGAGGCGGTACTTTAAAACTGTTCAGCACCAGGCCGGATACCTTGAATCCCATCCTTACAAATAACCTGTATGTACAAAAGTTTTCCCGTCTGATTTTTGAAGGCATGGTTGCGCTGGACAAAAAACAAAAACCCGTCCCTGTTCTTGTCAACCATTGGGATATTTCAAATGACGGCCTTACCTGGACATTCCATGTAAGGGACAATGTAATGTGGCATGATAACATGGCATTATCGGCAGAAGACATGGAATTTACGATTGAGACAATAATGAACGGCAATCTGAACAGCCCATATAAAAAAAATGTACAGAACATAGCTGCCTTTGCTGCTGTCAATAAAAATACCCTGAGACTGGTCCTGAAGAAGCCCAATTCATTTACGGCAGAGCTGATGACTTTTCCCATCCTGCCAAAGCATTATTTCGTCGGAGAGGATATGGCAAGGACACAGAGGAATATGAACCCTGTTGGAACAGGCCCGTACAAATTCCAGTCATACAGTGATGAAAGTGAAATAAGGCTGGGGACCAATGAGAACTGGTGGAACTCCAGGAATCCGGTAAAGAATGCCCCAATGCTGCCGTATATAGCAGAAATAAGCATAAGGATTTATAACACACGGAGTGACTCTGTTGCCGCTTTTCAGGCAAAAGATATTGATGCTGCCATGATAGACCTGAATGATTTTGTCAAATTCAGCGGCAGGTCTGATCTTACAATGAGGAGATATCCGGGAAAGAATTTTGATTTCGTAGCTTTTGATCTGACAAAACCTGCACTCTGGGAAAAAGGAGTGAGGCAGGCAATTTCATATGCAGTTGATAAAGTAAGGCTGGTAAATGACGTGGTCCCGGGAGAGGCAGTTGCGGCAGACCTGCCTGTACTGCCTGACAGCTGGCTCAATGACGGCAGCAGGATTTACTACGGTTATGACCTGAACAAGGCAAAAGAATTGCTGGCTCAGAATGGATGGAAGAAAGAGGGAGACGTTTTATATAAATTCATAAACGGCAACATCACCTATCTTAATTTTGATATGCTTGTAAATGAAGACAATGATATAAGATACAGATTCGCAACCAGGATAGCTGAACAACTGAAGGAAATCGGTATCCGTGTCCAGGTGAAAAAACTGCAGTGGGATGAGGAATTGAGACAGATTTCATCAAAAAGGTATGATATGGCTTTACTTGGCTGCAGCGTCTCTTCCATACCCGATATTTCCTTTGCCTATTCAACCTCTGAAATCTACTCGGGCAGGAATACTGCGGGTTACAGCAATCCGGCAGTAGACAGCTACCTTGAGCAGATACTCGCGGAGAATGACAGCAGCAAAAAGAAGGCGTTGTTTTTAAATATGAAGGATATTGTGAATGATGAAGCTCCTTATATCGGATTATGCTTTTATAATGTTGGAATGGTCTACAACAAGAGGATAAGAGGAAGCATGAACCCGCACATATGGGATGAAATCAATGATCTTCCTGCATGGTATATTCCGGTGAGGTGAAGGCTATTGGCTGCTGGCTGCTGGCTATTGGCTACTGTCTAATGGCTAATGAATAATAAATAAGGGCGAAGGCCAACAGCCAACAGCCAATATGGCCTTTACAAACGATTTTACGATATGTATAATTTAAAAGAATGAGGCAGAACAGAAATCAATTGAAGGGAATAAACGGGTGAACAGGGATGATTTGGGCGGTTATCGCAGTATTGATTGTTATACTTGACCAGACAACCAAATTTTATATTACCAGGAATGTAAGCTTTGAGAATCCTATAAATGTTATCAATAACTTCTTTTATATTACACATACTACCAATAAGGGAGCCGCCTGGGGAATTCTCCAGAACGGAAGGTATTTTTTCATACCTCTGACCATAATAGTGTCAATAGCTTTGATATATTTCCTGGCAAAGTCGGACAATAAAATTCTGAAGCTTTCCCTGTCTTTGATCCTGGGAGGTGCAGCCGGGAACCTGATTGACAGGATTATAAAAGGAAGCGTTGTGGACTTTCTGGACTTTTATTTCGGTTCCTACAATTTTCCGACCTTCAATGTGGCTGATTCGTTTGTAGTAGTGGGCACATTCTTACTTGCATATTACATGTTGTTTGTTTATCAGGAAAAAAAGGAAACAGAGGGCTAGTCAATTAACATGGAAGAAATCGAATTAATCTGCGATGAAAAGGATATAAGGCTGGATGCCTGGCTGACAGGCAGACTTCAAAAATTTTCAAGGTCTTACGTACAACAGTTGATTAATGAGAACAAGGTGCTTGTCAACGGGAAAAATACAAGGAGCAACTACAAGATGAGGTTGAAGGACCAGGTACTGGTGACAATTCCTGATCCGCAGACTCTGGATGTCAAAGCTGAAAAAATAGATTTTGAAGTGCTGTACGAGGACGATGACATAATTGTGGTGAACAAGCCGAGGGGGATGGTGGTTCATCCTGCTGCAGGAAATTATTCCGGTACTTTGGTAAATGCCCTGATGGATTACTGCGGTGATGAACTGTCGGACATAAACGGTGTTATACGTCCGGGAATTGTTCACAGGATTGACAAGGATACCTCCGGTGTACTGGTAATAGCCAAGAATAATCAGGCCCATGAGAGGCTTTCGGAAAAATTAAAGGAACATGATATAAAAAGGATTTATGCAGCTGTAGTGGAGGGTGTTATCCGTGAACAGTCGGGGAAAATAGATGCACCTATCGGAAGGCACCCCGTAGACAGGAAAAAAATGGCCGTAAACACGAAAGCCGGACGTAGAGCAGTAACCTACTTCAAGGTGCTGGAAAGGTACAAGGATTCCACATATATCGAACTGCAGCTTGAAACCGGACGGACCCATCAGATCAGAGTCCATATGTCTTATATCGGACATCCGCTTGTCGGAGACGAGGTATACGGCAGAAAAAGCGGCAGTCACGGACTGCACGGTCAGGCATTGCATGCCAGGGTTTTGGGCATTGTCCATCCTGCAACAGGCAGGTATATGGAGTTTGAATCGGAATTACCGCTGTACTTCCAAAATCTCTTGAAGGTTTTGCGAGAAAACTATGGACAACAATAGTATAGTATGATAATATTATTTAAATTGAATATTACCTTTAAATTAGTCCAGAGAGGCTCAAAGGTGAAATCATCAGGTTAATGCTTTTTTAGTATGTCATGACTTCCTGCCTTCTGGTGGGAAGTTTTTTAGTTTATAACATTAAATATTTATATTTGGAGTGAATGCTATGATGGACAAGGCAGAAATAATGGACGAAAGCAGCATTGCAAGAGCGGTTACCAGAATTGCACATGAAATCATTGAAAAGAATAAAGGTGTGGAAGACCTTGTTCTTATAGGAATACAGCGCCGCGGTGTTCCGCTTGCCCGGATGATTGCGCAAAAGATAAAGGAAGTTGAAGGTACATCAGTACCTGTCGGGATTCTTGACATAACATTTTACAGGGACGATCTGAGCCTGCTTTCTGAACATCCGATTGTAAATGGAACTCAAATCGATTTTGCAATCAATGACAGAAAGGTTGTTCTTGTCGATGATGTCTTGTTTACAGGACGTACTGTACGTGCAGCGATAGATGCCTTAATGGATATAGGAAGGCCCAGGATAATTCAGCTTGCCATATTGATAGACAGGGGGCACAGGGAGCTGCCAATCAGGGCTGATTATGTCGGCAAAAACGTACCGACCTCAAGAAATGAGGTTGTTCATGTAAAATTGTTCGATATTGACAGAGTGAATGTCGTAACGATAAGCGATATGGAAAAAGGTATAAAGCATTAACTGGTAAGGGTTTAAACCTTACTATTTTTTTACATGGTTTGCGATTTATGTCCAGGCTAAGATTAATCATAAATCATATAGCATTGCAATTTTCCTTACGGGAGCGTGAATACCATGAACCTTAAATCAAAAGATATCCTTGGTCTTAAGGATATGAGCGCAGATGAAATAATGCTGATTTTGGATACTGCAAAGACAATGAAGTATATCCTTACTTCAAATAACAAGAAAACTCCACATCTGCAGGGCAAATCAATAATTACGCTTTTTTATGAAAACAGCACAAGAACGAGATTGTCTTTCGAACTCGCATCAAAATATATGAGCGCCGCTGCAGCCAATATATCAGCCTCCGGAAGCAGTGTGTCAAAAGGTGAAACGCTCATAGACACAGGAAAGACCATAGATATGATGGGTGCGGATGTAATAATTCTAAGGCACCCAATGTCGGGAGCACCGCACCTTCTTGCGAGGAATGTGAACGCATCCGTCATAAATGCCGGAGATGGTATGAATGAGCATCCGACGCAGGCTCTTCTGGATATGTTCACTATCATCGAAAAAAAGGGGAGTCTTAAAGATTTGAAGATAGCTATTGTCGGAGATATATTGCACAGCAGGGTGGCACGCAGCAATATATGGGGGATGACCAAGCTGGGTGCCGAGGTCAACGTAGCCGGACCTTCAACCTTACTCCCGGTAGGAATGGAAAAGACAGGAGTCAGGGTATTCAATACCGTTCAGGAAGCATTGATAGATGCAGATGTGGTAATGGGATTGAGAATACAGCTTGAACGGCAAAAGAAGGGTCTGTTTCCTACAATAAGGGAGTATTCAAGATTCTTCGGACTTGATGAAAAACGCCTGAGGCTTGCAAGAGAAGATGCAATCATCATGCATCCCGGACCGGTCAACAGGGGTGTAGAGCTTACAAGTAGTGTTGCTGACGGCGATCAATCTCTGATAAACGAACAGGTAATGAATGGTGTCGCTGTGAGAATGGCGCTTTTATACCTTTTGACAAGGAGGAATAGCAGTGAAAATATTAATTAAGAATGGACATGTTGTAGACAGCAGGACTAAAAAGGATGAGGTCTGCGACATACTGATAAGCGAAGGAAAAATTGAAGCAATAGGCAAAGGTCTTGAGCTGGCAAACGGAGATATCATCGATGCTGAAGGTAAATACGTATTCCCCGGCTTTGTAGACGCACACTGCCATCTAAGAGACCCGGGCTTTGAGTACAAGGAGGATATTGAAAGCGGTACCAGAAGCGCTGCTTCAGGAGGTTTTACTTCGATAGCCTGTATGCCGAATACAAACCCTGTTATCGACAGCGAAGCGGTGGTAAAATATGTTCTGAACAAGGCAAAAAATGAAGGGATAGTAAATGTATACCCGATTGGTTCAATAACCAAAGGTCAGAAGGGAGAGGAACTGTCGGAAATAGGCGAGTTGAAATTCGCAGGAGCGGTAGCGATCTCCGATGACGGCAGGCCTGTGAAAAGTTCATCCCTTATGAAGAAGGCACTACAGTATGCTTCAATGTTTGATATAACAGTGATATCTCACAGTGAAGACCTGGACCTTTCGGACGAGGGTGTTATGAACGAAGGCTACCAGTCAACAATAATGGGCCTTAAGGGAATTCCAAGCGCAGCTGAGGAAATTGCCGTCGCTCGGGAACTGATACTGGCCGAGTACACAAATACTCCCATCCATATAGCTCATGTAAGTACCGAGCTTTCGGTAGATCTTATCAGAAATGCCAAAAATAGAGGCGTGAGAGTGACGGCGGAAACATGTCCACACTATTTTGTACTTACCGATGAAGCATGCAGCGGCTTTAACACGCTGGCAAAGGTAAATCCTCCGTTAAGGTCGAGAAAGGATGTTAATGCAGTAATTGAAGGTTTGAGTGACGGAACGATAGATATTATCTCAACAGACCATGCTCCTCATCATCCTGATGAAAAAAACGTAGAATTTGCCGCTGCTGCAAGCGGATTCGTAGGCTTTGAAACAGCATTCCCGCTGGCGGTGACTTATCTGGTAAAACCCGGTTACCTAACTCTGAATCAGCTTGTGGAAAAAATGTGTGTAAATCCTGCAAAAATACTGAGTATAAACAAAGGAACCCTTGAAGTCGGCAGGCCGGCAGATATCGTAATCGTTGATATTGAAGAAGAATACGTGGTGGATATTAAAAAATTCAAATCCAAAAGTAAAAATTCACCATTTAACGGTTTCAGCCTGTCAGGGGCTGTTTACTACACAATAGTCGACGGAAAAGTTGTTGTAAGGGAAAAGATACTTTTATAAGGCAATTCAATATTAATGCAAAAAAAACCTAATACCCGCTAACAAGGAGGAACCGTTATGTTTATAGATACCCTTATAGAGAGAATAAAGGAAAAAAACAATCCTACCGTGGTAGGTCTTGACCCAAGGGTTGAATATGTGCCCGGGTTTATCAGACAGGCTGCATACAAGGAATTCGGAATGAACAGCAAGGGCGCTGCTCACGCAATTCTTGAGTTCAACAAAAAAATCATTGATGCCGTGCATGATATTGTTCCGGCAGTAAAGCTGCAATCCGCTTATTACGAGATGTACGGACTGGAAGGAATCGGTACACTCATGGAAACCATTAAATATTCAAAAAGCAGAGGAATGCTTGTTGTAATGGATGCAAAAAGAAACGATATAGGCTCTACCGCTGAAGCGTATTCCTCTGCATATCTGGGTTCTGCTCAAATAGGGGAGGGTAACAACGAAGCCGCTTTTGATGCACATGCTCTGACGGTGAATCCCTACTTTGGAATTGACGGCATCAAGCCCTTTATAGACGACTGCAGGAAATATGACAAGGGCATATTCATACTGGTAAAGACCTCCAACAAGTCTTCGGGACAGCTGCAGGATTTGCTGACTCACAACGGAAAGAGCATCTATGAAGTTGTTGCAGGTTATGTCGAGGAATGGGGCAAACCTCTGGTCGGAAAATACGGCTACAGCGGCGTAGGAGCTGTTGTAGGAGCTACTTATCCGAATCAGGCCAAGATACTGAGAAGTATTCTGAAACATGCATACATCCTGGTCCCCGGATATGGAGCACAAGGAGGGTCTGCCAGGGATGCGGCTCACTCCTTCAACAAGGATGGACTGGGAGCGATCATCAATGCCTCAAGGAGCATAATGTGCGCCTATCAGTCCGAGACATGGAAGGAACGCTTTCCGGAAGAAAACTTTGATGAAGCCTGCAGAGCGGAAGCGATAAGAATGAGAGATGACATACTGGAAGCAATTTAGATAATAATGGACTTAATCTTGATATGAGGTGGTAATGCAAATGAAAGCGGTACTCGCTATGGAGGACGGAACTATTTTCAAAGGAAACAGCTTTGGTGTTGAGGGAGAGGTGATAGGTGAGATTGTTTTTAATACCGGAATGACCGGTTACCAGGAAGTGCTAACAGATCCGTCCTACTGCGGACAAATAGTTACAATGACATATCCTTTGATAGGAAATTACGGGGTGAATTTTGATGATATAGAGTCTGCAAAACCTCAAGTAAAAGGATTTATAGTGAGAGAACTATGTAAAACGCCGAGCAACTGGCGTTCAATAGAATCTCTGAACGAATACCTGAAAAGACACAATATAATTGGAATAGAAGGAATTGATACAAGGGCTCTGACCAGGATTTTGAGAAACAAGGGTACTATGAAGGGGATGATATCGACTCTTCCGGATTTTGACCTGGATAAGAGGCTTTCAGATATAAGAGCATATGAAATAAAAGACCCGGTTAAACAGGTTACTTCCAAAGAAATCGTGCATTTTCAAGGAAATGGTTTCAAAGTGGCACTGATGGATTACGGGATAAAGCAGAATATCATCCGGTCCCTGCAGAAAAGAGGCTGTGACGTATATGTATTTCCTGCATGGTCATGTGCGGAAGATGTTCTTTCGATAAATCCCGACGGAATAATGCTTTCAAACGGACCGGGCGATCCCAAGGATTGTACTGATGCAATCAACACAATTAAAGCTCTGATGGGTAAAAAGCCTATATTCGGAATTTGCCTGGGACATCAGCTTACTGCCCTTGCAAACGGTGCAGACACCGGAAAGTTGAAATACGGGCACAGGGGCTGCAACCATCCCGTCAAGGACCTCGAAAAGGACCTGACATATATAACCTCTCAGAACCATGGCTATACAATACTAGAAGATACCCTGGACAGCAGCAGGATGGAAGTCAGTCACAGAAACATGAATGATGGTACGATAGAGGGCGTAAGATACAAGGATGTGCCTGTTTTCACAGTGCAGTTCCATCCCGAAGCATCTCCCGGACCTGCGGACACAGCCTACCTTTTCGACGAATTCATGGAGATGATGGAGAAGAGCAGGAATTTAGCAATATGAATACTATAAGGAGGGCATTAAATGCCAAGGAAAAATGATGTTAAAAAGGTACTTGTGATAGGCTCGGGTCCTATAATAATCGGCCAGGCGGCTGAATTTGACTATGCAGGTACACAGGCCTGCCAGGCGCTTAAGGAAGAGAATATTGAAGTTGTGCTTGTAAACAGCAACCCTGCTACCATAATGACCGATACAAATATTGCCGACAAAGTTTATATAGAGCCTTTATGTGTGGAAATTGCCGAGAAGATCATAGCAGCCGAAAAGCCCGACAGCATTCTGCCTACGCTTGGCGGACAGACAGGCCTGAACCTGGCAATGGAGCTTGCGGAAACCGGAATACTTGAAAAATACGGCGTCAAGCTGCTTGGAACTGCTACAGAAGCCATAAGAATGGCAGAAGACAGGCAGGATTTCAAGGACACCATGGAAAGAATAGGCGAACCCTGCATTGCAAGCAAGGTTGTAAATACGATAGAAGATGCCCTGAGTTTTGCCGGAGAAATAAGCTATCCGGTTATTGTAAGGCCTGCCTATACCCTGGGAGGTACCGGAGGGGGTATAGCATACAATGAGTCCGAACTTAGGGAAATAGGGACAAACGGATTGAGGCTCTCACGTGTCAATCAGGTCCTTATTGAAAAATGCATAGCAGGCTGGAAGGAAATCGAATATGAGGTTATGAGGGACGGCAAAGGTAATGTGATTACCGTATGTAACATGGAAAATATCGACCCCGTCGGCGTCCACACCGGAGACAGCATAGTGGTGGCACCTTCACAGACTCTTGCAGACAAGGAATACCAGATGCTCAGATCCGCTTCCTTGAAAATAATCTCGGCTCTTGGAATAGAGGGAGGATGTAATGTACAGTTCGCCCTGCATCCGACCAGCTTTGAGTATGCAGTCATAGAGGTGAACCCAAGGGTAAGCCGTTCCTCCGCGCTTGCTTCAAAGGCAACCGGATACCCCATAGCAAAGGTTGCTACCAAAATTGCAATCGGCTATGGCCTGGATGAGATAAAGAATGCCGTCACAGGAAAGACGTATGCGTGCTTTGAACCGACATTGGACTATGTTGTGGTAAAAATACCAAAGTGGCCCTTTGACAAATTTGTCAAGGCGAAAAGAACGCTGGGAACACAGATGAAGGCCACAGGTGAGGTTATGGCCATATCAAGCTCGTTTGAGGCTGCACTGATGAAGGCCATCCGCTCCCTGGACATAGGCACCCAGGGCCTGCTGCCGGACTTGGCAAACCTCAGCGA
>Ga0129298_10001219_pt1 | contig 10718 bp, 10 predicted proteins | sample I19B2metaG_FD_94707 | JGI IMG/M metagenome (GOLD analysis project Ga0129298, IMG submission 94707) | Lake sediment bacterial and archeal communities from Gulf of Boni, Indonesia to study Microbial Dark Matter (Phase II) - ​I19B2 metaG | ecosystem: Environmental > Aquatic > Freshwater > Lake >...
AACAATAGCCGTGAACCTGCTGTATAATACTTCCAGCACCATATATGGACGATGGCTGCGACTGAGCATGCGGCAATCTAAAATGGAATGGCCAGTGGGCTGTCATGTCATCGAAAGGCTGGATCTTGAAAATGACCCTAGATTCGGCAGCATGGAAGCGCGGGCACAGAACTGCGAAGACCTCATCCGGATTCTTGACCAGATTTTCGCTATGGTGAGTCTCCGGGAGTGGGAAGAACGCCTCAGAGAACACAAGTGTATCTACGCTCGAATTCAAACGCCTGACGAAGTCATCAACGACCCACAAGCAATAGCGAACAATTTTTTTGCTGAGATAGAGCATCCCGTGACAGGAAGGACGAGACTGGTGACTACGCCGGTCAGGTTTCCGAGGAACCCCGCTTCGGTGAAAACAGCGGCTCCAGAGGTTGGTCAGAATACCGAGGAGGTTCTTCTCGGTCTTGGCTACACTTGGGACGATATTGCCCAACTGAAGGACAAAAGAGTGATTCTATAGGAAGGATGAGCAAACTAGTGAACACAGAGGGCGAAAGGGAAATTCTCAACAATGTTGAGTTCACTCACCATTTTGCCAGGGTGAGCGGGTTACTCTGGCACTATGTTGAAGCTGGAAGCACAGAGGCGGAACCTGTTGTTTTCCTTCATGGCCTGCCCGAGTCCTGGTACTCATGGCATTACCAGATGGAAGCTCTATCTCCCGAGTACCACGTTGTCGCCATTGACCTGAAAGGCTACGGACAGTCCGATAAGGCAGACGGAGATTACAGTGCTTCTGTCATGGCTGAAGAGGTATTGAGTCTGCTGGACCATACAGGACTGCTCAAATTCAACCTTGTTTCGCACAATTGGGGGACAGCAGTCGCCGACCGTATTGCCGGTAAACACCCGAACCGCTTGCTTCGTTTCGTCCGCATGGAGGCTCCGCTCCTAATCCAGAGAAGTGATGACAGACCTCAGTTCCGAACGCTGAAGGACCAGGAAGTGGCGAGGCGGCTAATGAGTAACGCAGAAACATTCGTGCGAAGGCCATATAGTAATCTGACTAAGCAACCAATACCGGAGGAGGACATAAAGCGAGCCATTAAGGAGTTCAGTTATCCGGGAATTGCTGAGGCTGTGCCGCGCTACTTCCGCGATATTGATCTTATAAGCTGGTTTGAAGGTGAGGGCCTTAGGGAGCGCATGTCACTCTATGCTGCCATGGATTTCCCGGTGCTGCTTCTTCAGGCTGATAGTGACCCGAACCAGCCGCAGTATTACTTTGAAGGCGCCACCGAGGCTTTCCCTCGTGCAAAGCTACAGTGGGTCGCGAATTCTGGTCATTTCACTGAGCTTGAGCAGCCAGAAGCTGTCACCAAGGCAATTCGCGAATTCTTACATACTCACTTAGTGCCAGATAGGATTTCTTAGCATACTTCCAAGCTAAGCAGGACTCGCAATAGTCAAACAGCCTGGCGCGTTTGTGGGTATCCAGATTTTTGCTCCGCCAGTCCAAGGGAAGACCATTACTCAATCATGTCCCACAGCACGGCTCCTTGACTCTGGGCTGGAGGCCGGAAGCCCATCAAGTGAGATATCGTCGGCACCACATCAACGAGACGCATGAATCCCAATCGCTCCGGATCACGTTCATACCCCGCTCTTATCCCCGGTCCCTTAATGATAAAGGTTGCTAGATTCGAACTGATTCCAGTCCTGTCGGTCGGAATTTTACACCAATGCTCGGCATAATCCCTGGCTGGCCCAATACTCTTGCCCTGAAGAAGGCCAATGGCAAAGCCGCCATTGTAACAGCATACTATATCGGCGGTGGTGGGTCCCCAATAGCCGACAAGTTGAGCATCTCTCCTTTTCAAAGCAAAAGCAATTGGTCGTTTGCCTGTCTCGGGGTCTTTCCAAGAGTAGAGAGCATCTATTATTTCCTCCTGGACCTTCTCGTAATCGCCAGGTGCCACAATGCCATGGGGATTCCTGCCTTCCAGGTTTATCTCTATCTGCGCAAGACCATGGGAAAAAGCCCTGGTCTTAGACCAGTCAATTTCTTCTCCCTTGCGAGTGAGAAAGTTATTGTCAACGAGAAATTGGTACACATCAACCAAACCATTATAATCGGGTGTGCAGCCGTGGTCTGAGACTACAATTACATAGGTATTCTCGTCAGCCATGTCTAGAAAAGCTCCCAGCATTTCGTCACCTATCCTGTACCCCTCTTTCAAGATGTTCCGTGAAGCTTCAGTACCCTGACCATGGAACGGAGAATCAGGATCCAAATGGGCCAGAAAGGCATGAGCGATGACATCTGGCAGGTGCCAGTGTTGATAGTAAAGGTCCCAGCCGTACTTCTTCTGAATGTATCCTGCGGCCTTCGGCAACCACATGGCTTGATAGCGTAGTTCTTCAAAGCGTGTATTCTGCAACACGGTGTCCACCTCTCCCCTTGCCATGGCGACACCACCAAAGGCTATCAGGCGTATGGGGGTTGAAGGCCACTCAAGGAAGGGCCCAAGCTCGGCAATCAGCTCCTTACCCAGTGATTCAGGGTACGTCCAGTTGGTGGTGGGATAAACTTCAGAGCGAATCAGCCTCAGGTTTTCACCGTTCGGGTCTAGTGAAAGCAATTTGAAGCGTAGGGAACCTTCCTGCCTGCTTCCATCATAAGGTAACTCCAGAAATATCCAGTCACTCCATTCACCGACACCAATGTTAGCCAAGGATTTTGAGGCATCTTTGACTCTAGAGATAAGAACTCTGTCGTAGCCCTGACCTTTGGAATTGAGCAGAAGAAGGTTAAGGCGGATCTCCTGAGCTGCTGATAGCTCATACCTACCGGGAGGAATCACCGCCTTGTGCACCCAGCCGCCGGTTGCTTTCCCATCTACGACCTGTCCCCAGCCCATCCCAAGGGCAGCTGTCCCTGAACCGACAGCCAGCTCTGCTTCAAGACCGGTGCGCTTTGCATTTTGCCAACCGCTCGCCTGCGTTAACTGGATTTTTGTTACACCCATCCTATTCGGTTGATTAGTGTATTCTGTACCCGGGACCAGAGGCTTTGACATTACTCCTCTATCCAGTGGTGTTATCACATAGCCTTGTTTCACCCGTGGTGGCCAAGCACCAGGGTAGGAGGCACACAGGGTCTTCATGCCAGCCCGCTCCGCTGCCTCCCAAATGAATTCTGCGGTCACAGCACGTGAGTCAAAGGTGAACCTAGCGAGCTTATCATCTGGGTCCGTGGGCAGGTGATCACTCCACAAATAGCAATTATTGGTGCCAGTATAGGCTCCTGTAGCCAGTACTGCCCAGTTGGTTGGCGTCCAGGCAGGCAGGCAGGGAAGAGCCTCGCTGCTAGCCCCCTCGCTGATTAGCCTCGAGAAGTTGGGCAGAACACCCTCACCAGCCCACTTCCTTACCAAAGGAAGAATAAGCGCGTCCATACCTATGACCATGGCTTTCATGCTTTTGCCCATTATCGTTCCGTCTCCTTTCGATTCTATTAGACCTGACGTGTATTGTACTATCTTTACATCTGTGTGGCAAAGCTCTGAATAGCTATGTGCTGAATCACGGACTCCGTTTTCCGCCAAGTGGTCTACGGGAAAATTAGTAGACGAAACTTGGTGGGAGAGGAGACTTTCTCACGCCGTAGTAGGAAGCATCCAAGTTTTCGATTGACGCTCTCCGAAGGCTAGTCGTTGAAACGCTGGTAGACGGCGTAATCCTGGCTGTCCCAGAAGATACGGCCATGAGGTCCACCAGCGGGGAATTCGACCAGGAAACGGGCATGGGGATAGACTGCCTCTGGTGGCTGCAGCTGCCGCGGGGCACTTGTAGCACCGGAAGCTGGCACCTGCGACCAGATTGCGGTGTCAGTCGGACCTGGAATCATCACATTTATCAGGACATCAGGGTAACGAGTACGGTCGATTTCTCGGGCTACTGCCTTGGTAAAACTGATGACGCCAGCTTTGGAGGCAGAATAGGCGGACATATTGGCATTGGCAGCCTCCGCCGCTCGTGAGGCAACATTAATGATGCGTCCGTACCCTCGCTCTAGCATTCCTGGCAATACTAGATAGGTACAGAGTGCAACACCGATGAGGTTGACCTGAATGACCTTCACCCAGTCATCGAAGGGTCGGGATAAGAAGACTCCAGGATTGGCAATACCGGCATTGTTGAACAGGACATCAATACGGCCAAAGTGTTGCATGGCTGTCGAAACCAAGTGGTCAACATCAGCTTTTGAGGTAATGTCACCGACTACGGCCAGCAATTTGCCATCGCAAGCTTTTGCTGTCTCAGCCAGCCTCGATTCACTACAGTCAAAACCAGCTACTCGGGCACCATCCTTGGTGAAACCAACCACTAGAGCCCGACCGATGCCGCTGGCGGCACCTGTAACTAAGACAACCTTCCCGACCACCGTCATAATCCCTGCTCCCTCAGGAACACTGATATTTCGGCCAACAAACGGTCGGGCTGCTCCCGAATAGCCATGTGCCCAGCTCCGTCAATAAAGACCAGTTTCGATTTCCTCAGACGACTGGCCAAATCATGAGCATTCTGGGCATGACCAAAGCGGTCCTCTGTACCGTAGAGCAATAATGTCGGAACTGAGGCAATGCCCCAGTAAGTGATGACCCGGGTAGCCTGAGCGGCCTGGCGCTGTCGGCCCACCCCCGTCCGAGGCGCTCTATCCGCCCACATGTCATCCAGAAAACGCTGAGCACGCTCAGGCTGCTGGTGCCGGAACTCTGGGCCACACATTTGAGCCAGAAGGCCCTCTTCCCAGGTAGTCCGGTCGATATTGGGGTTGCCGACGTCTATAGAGTTGACGGTAGGTAGAGGTGGGAAAAGACCACCCGTACCACATAGGATGAGCGCCTTCACTCTGTTAGGAAAATCGCGTGCGAAGACCTGTGCAACGCGGCCGCCGTACGCATGACCAACCAGGCTAGCCTGCGTGATGTTGAGAAAGTCAAGCAAGGCCAGCCCATCCCCCGCCAACGTCTCCAATGTAAATGTCTGTTCTGGGAAGTCAGTTCGCCCGGCGCCACGCAAGTCAAAGCGGACTACATGTCCAATCCCAGCCAGCCCCTCTGCCATCTCACCCCAGGTACGGGTGGTACAGCCTAGGCCATTAAAGAGCAAGAAGTTGCGCGGACCAGCTCCATCTACCTGAAAGTAGATTCCAGTCCCATTCAAAGTGACTTTTGGCATTGCGGGTTACTCTCAACTCTGGAGTCTCTGACCCTTCACAGAACCAAGTAGCAGGTTGATACTCTGGCAGTACGATACCCCTTTAAGGTCTGACATGCCAGCACATGACCTGCAATCGCGCTTACAGTGCGCTCGAATTATACTCTTGAGTGTCAGCGAAGTCAAAACAACGTGCTCGCTCATATGATTAGTGACACCTGACCTCCTCTCTTTGTTAGTGCAAAAACTGGAAGGGGGTCAGGTGGCCTGACGCCTGGTGAAGGCTTGCGGCGTTCTATGTTGTCTCCCATTCTAATGATTCCTTGCGTAGTTCGGCAACTCGGAGCGACCTGTCAGTCACCTCGTAGGGCTCCTCCGTATAAATCGGGTAGGCACGCTCGACGCCACCATTCAGTTTCGGTGATCGTAGCGGCAAGACGAATAACCTGATACCGCAGCGCTGACACACGTACTCAAAGATAAACTCAAACTCGAGCCTCATCTGGTTGTGTCTCCCTTACTGAAAAAGGCGTTCTGGCTTCTAGGATATCGGGAAAGTGAGCAGCGGTAGTCGCTAAGGCTTGACGATACACATTCATCACATTCCACTTACAGACAACATCATAGGCGGTGAAATGCTTGAGAAGCACTCGGAGCACAGGTCTCAGGTCAAGGGTATCTTGCTGGACCAAGTTATCCACCTAGCTGACCTGGTAATCCTTTGGCTTTCTGGTAGCGTAGGGACGTTTTCTACGCCGCTTGCGGGCTGACACATAGTTGGGGACAGACTCTTTGAGAATTCCTCTCCATTTGGCGTAACGCAATTTCCTGCCCACTGTAGATGCCGAGACTCCATAGCACTCCTTCCCAGCAGAATCACCGTTATGTCCTCGTCCCACCTAGGACGTTTTTGCGTTAACCTACCCACCGCCTCCACCAGCCAGACGAAGGAATGGGGTTGTCTCATCCGACCGGGCTGGAGGGACTGGTCCTCCAGAGTTCACCTTCAAGGGAATTGCGGTGTAGATTCAGCCAGTCCATAATGAGAACTGCCATTTCATCCTTCTCAATTGGCAATTGATGGCTGATGTCCCCAAACCTCCCTACGCATATAACGGTAGCTGTGGGGCCCAACCCCCCTGCTTCTGGATTTATACGAAGCGTGGCTCATGCCCTGCAAATTCTGAATTGGAGGAAGAGTCAGCTTGACAGGCTACAAGCTCTGCCTTTAAGATAACCCTAAAATCAAGAGTTAGGACGGTGGTGTATATGAGCGACCACACAGGAAAGCGAGTCCGTTTTGGCGAGATGATTCCCGAGCGTGATGAAGAGTGCACACCGGACATCTTCATGGTCAGTGGGTTTGGCAATACCGGTCTTGTCTTCACTGCGGAGGGAATCGTCGTGGTTGATAACACGCCGCGGACGGCTGCCCGTGCCCTTGAAATCATACGGGCGAGGTCGGAATTGCCCATCCACACCATTATTTATACCCACGGCCACGCCGACCATGCGTGGGCCACAGCGGCCTTCCTAGAAGATGCCAGAAAGAGGGGACACCCTAAGCCCAGGGTCATCGGCCACGAATTGGTGGTGGCGCGCTTTGAACGGTACAAAAAGTTGGGCCGGTACAACCGGTACATCAATAGAATCCAGGGCGGCGTGAGCTATACGCCTCCGACCGATGCCCGCCCCTTCTTGCCGCCGGATGCCGTTTATCCGGATATCACTTTCGCTGATGCTATGCACTTCAGCCTTGGAGGCTTGACCTTTGAGCTCTACCACTACTTGGGTGAAACGGATGACGGAGTCTGGGTGTGGATTCCGGAGCGCCGGACAGCCATGGCAGGCGATCTCGTGGAGGAGTTCTGCCCCAATATCGGAAATCCGTTTAAGCTCCAGCGTTATGAGCTAGAATGGGCCGAAGGTCTGGAGAAGATTGCCGGCAAAAACCCGGACTTTCTCATTCCGGGACACGGTCGTCTTCTCCGTGGCGAGAGAGCCAAGGAAGTGTGTCTGGATACGGCCACATTCCTGCGCCACATTCACGATGAGGTTATTCGGCTCCTGAATGAAGGCTACTGGATAGAAGATATCCTGCATATGGTGAACATACCGCATGAATTGGCCGAGAAGCGCTGGCTGGCACCAATTTATGGTCATCCCACCTATGTTATCCGCGGTGTACACCGCCGCTATGCAGGCTGGTTCAATGGTAATCCGAGTGAGCTTTTCCCAGCGAGAAGTACCGAGATTGCGGCTGAGGTCGTGGGATTGAGCGGGGCGAGAGAGCTCCTGGCGCGAGGGCAGCAGCTACAGAAAGCGGGGAACATCCAAATGGCCCTGCACCTGGCTGATTTTCTTATCAAGGGAACGGCGGATTCCGACACGCGCAAAGAGGCTTTGCGGCTGAAGTCGACACTGCTGGACGCCAAGGCCGAGGCAGAAGTGAATACCATCGCCAAGAATATCTTTCTGGCCGGGGCTGATGCTGCCGAGCACGAAGCTAACTCGCTATAGAATCAGCCGCAAAACCAGGCCACGCTGGTGTTGTGTCCTTTCCTGCCCATCGACAGAGCGAACTACGGTTCTCCGATCAGCAAAAGGGTGAGTAGTAATGACAAAGTCACGTCCCTTGAGGTGCATTAAAGCTTCCGAACTCTGATGAAGCAATATATCCCGATGCCTGGAGTCGGCCTGGGGCCTGAATGACTGAGGCGACAAAGTTCCTTTTGCGTGTCGACCTACAGCTTGCTACCACCGCTATCTGTCCCGACCTAATAATCGCTGTAATCTGCCACCATTCTCAACAGTTGCGCCTGGCTTTCCTTCGAAATACCATACTTCTCCATGAGCTTGCCATAGGCTCTCAACTGATTGCCAACCAGAGCGGTCAGTGTCTTCGCTGATAGTGATTCAGGGTCGGCATTAATAGTCTGCTGGAGCGCTGGTAGAATACTATGAAACGCACAGAAATTCAAATAACCAGCACGCAGATGTCGGCTGATACATTTATCGCAAAGCCCGTGGTTGGGGCAGTCCAGATTGGGGCAGGGACATATTTCCTTCATATCCTTAGTTGTCACCTTTCTCCTGTCATTCCCCGGTTCTTGGCTTAACTAGGGTACTATTGATTATTGGCCGCAACTTCTCCAGCAACCTGAATGCCACGACATAACCCGGTGGCGTAGACCCGAAACGCTTGACCATAGCCAGAAGGCCGTAGCTATTGTTCTTCATGTCTATCCACGGGTACCAGCCAAACATTCCAGCACAGGTAACAATCAATCCCCTATCGCATGCCTCTATATCGGACAGGTCAGGGCATTCCCGCCAGACACCGAGGCCATAATGAAATGACCTATTGATGACCGAATATGGAGAGCTTTCAATTCGGGTATTGCTGGCCCACTGGTCTTTCATCTGCTCTCCAATGAGCTCTGGGTTAAGTATCCTTTTGCCCCGGTAAGAACCCCGGTTGTTAATCATCTCCAGGAATCGCCCGTACTCTTCCATGCTCATCACCAGACTCCCGGCCAGTTGCTGCGGAGGATCGTATCTGGTATTCTCTCGGTCAAAGCCCAACGGGTCACCCAACCTTTCCCAAAAGATGTGGCTCCACTGCTTGCCGGTCGCGACCTCAGCTATTCTTCCGGCAATGATAAACCCTGCCGGGCCATAGGAGGCTATCTTCCCGGGGGCACCAATCAACTCATAATCGCGACAGACAGAATCGGTGCATGATTTGAGGCTTTCCCCCTGGTCATAGAAATACCGGGGCGCTTCCATGGGTGGTATGTGAAAGCCTGATGTAAGTGACATGAGGTGGCGTACGGTAATTTCACCCTTCTTACCCTTCCATTCTAGCCATTTCGCCGTGGTATCCTCGAGAGAGAGTATCCCGTCGTTCACCAGGCTTAACAGAACCGTGGTGGTTATCCATTTGGAGGCAGAACCTATCTGATAGTGTTTCTTTCGTGAGAAATTGCCAAAGGTTTGTGAGTAGACTAACTGGCATCTTGCATCGTATACATCCAGTCCGATACCTTTGTTGCCCACAAACCCCTGATCGGCCGCCTCTTTAAGGGTCCGCGTCACTTCTGTCCATAAGTGCTCTTGCTCCATGAGTTCTTTCTCCACTATTTTATCAGGCCCCAGCGGCGATTCAGCGCTTCATGCCTGAGAGCGTCCAACTCCCTTCCTGTGAGTTCCGGACTGTTTTCCATGTATCTGTGGGCGCGAAAAATCTGGACATTCTTGATCCCCTTGAATTCGTGTACAAAGGGGCTATTCCATTCCCAGACATAATTCCCTGCTTTGGTGATCTCAAAAAGACGTCCTGACTCTCCCTCACAGATAAAGGTATTCCCATTGTGGAGACGTTCGGCCCCAGCGATATGGCCGGAATAGAGACTATAGGCCGGTATTCCGAAGTATTGCCAGATGATCTTCTTTGCCTTGATATCGACTTCGACAACCCGTGATTTGCTTTGAATCGGGTGATGGGCTCCGTTGTCAAAAGCCAGAAGCGTCCCCTCAGGAGTGATGGTGGGGCTGTGCTGGCAACTGACATACGGGCGACCCCATTTCCAGAGGACATCCCCGGAAGGCCAATCAAGAATCATGATGGTGCTCAGCTGGCGAAAACTGACTATGACCTTCCCGTCTGGAGTGCCGGTCAAGGCGTTAGCATGGCCCCATTCGCCTCGAAAATCCTGGGGATCCAGAACATCCTCTTCAGGGTCCAGGTGCTCATAGGCGAGCCATTGGTGCACCACTTTTCCTTCAGGATCCACTTCAAGAATGGCATCTGCCAGCCAACCTGCCATGCGAGGTCTTCCGCCAACCCCGACTCCGGCCAGAAGGAAAGGCCTGAAGTAAGGGTCGTCGAAATAGAATCTCCTCATGTCTTCAGCAATCCCGCCCTTAATCCGCCGTGATATATCTTCGGGGACACTTACCCAGGCTAGTGCAAGGGTATTGCCATTTGGCAAACGGTGCATATCGTGATGAAAATTCGGATGTTCCCAACGCCAGACCACTTCTCCTACCCAATTCAGTTCAAGAAGGATATACGCCGTACCGGCGGGTTCTCCGGGGCCCACTTTACTTTCAACAAGGGGCTGACCGCGCACCAGAAGATTACCCCCGGGTAGAAGGTATCCATATCCTGGCGTGAACCCGGGAACTTGCCACAAATGGACTATTCTCCCCATCTCATCCAGCAGATAAGTAGCCTCACCTCCAATGGGAGTAACAAGCGTATATCCGCCCGCAAAGCGGTCGTCCTTATAGGTCAGACCGCAGGGCCTAAAAGGCGACCAGCCCATTGCCCCCTCCTTACACTTGGACTCTCAGAGTAGAACATACCACCGGTGAAACAGGGAGAGTTGAGAGTTCTGCTCTCCATTGCTCTCCTCGTGAATTTCAACATCATAATAGCCGGCGGCTGACTCTGAGTGAGTCTAGTGCATCTTCCAGACTGGTTTTCTCTTCTC
>Ga0129298_10001220_pt1 | contig 10717 bp, 12 predicted proteins | sample I19B2metaG_FD_94707 | JGI IMG/M metagenome (GOLD analysis project Ga0129298, IMG submission 94707) | Lake sediment bacterial and archeal communities from Gulf of Boni, Indonesia to study Microbial Dark Matter (Phase II) - ​I19B2 metaG | ecosystem: Environmental > Aquatic > Freshwater > Lake >...
AGGTCAGGAGGTAAGCCCAGCTACTCCTTCATGTGTTACGGTTTCAAGACCTTTCCAGAAGCCTCATATGCCTGTTGGGAAGCCTCAAAAAAATTCGGCGACCTCCTCTATGAGAGATGCAAAATAAAGCGCACCCTTTCCCCGTCATTCAGCGCAGTGATTCCTCAGGGAGCGGTAGAGCACGATAGAGAGTTATGGAATCTTATGACGGACGCCATAGCAGAGGCAGGATATGCGAATAGGATTGGGATCCAGGTTGATATTGCTGCTGGAACCTACTATGATGCAGACAAAGGCATATTCGTCGGTCTGTTCTCAAAGGAGGACAAGACCAAAGAGGACTTGATAGAACTCTATAAGGACATGGTTGCGAACTACCCCTTTGTGATTTTAGAAGATCCTCTTGACGAGGTTGACTATGAGGGACACGCCATCTTAACGAAGGAGCTCGGAATCGAAATAGTGGGAGACGACCTTTTCACGACAAACATTGAGCGTTTTCGTCGCGGAATCGAGGTTGGTGCATGTAACGCTATTCTTCTAAAAGTCAATCAGATAGGTACCATCAGCGAAGCCTTCGACGTAGTTCAACTAGCCTACAGACATGGTTACGGCGTCATTCCTTGTAGCAGTAGGGGCGAGGGCGCTGACATAGCTGACTACGCAGTAGGATTGAACACGGGGCACATCAGGGAAAGCGGAACAGGTCCAACTGCCAACAGACTGTTGAAGATAGAATCAGAACTCGGCAGCGGGGCTAAGTTCCTTGGGCGGACTGGTTTGAAACCCTGATAGAAACATAAAGTAAAATATTTTTTCTATTTTTCTCGTTTAGTGGATCATACGTTGCCTTGAAGTTAAACGGCTTTTTTTATGAAGAGGGACTAGCCTCCATGGGTAACGGGTATGAGGATGATCTTATCTCCGCTTTTGATCTCCGTCTCCAGCCCTTTAAGCACGCTTATCTCCTTTCCATTTACCAGTATAACAGCGTTTGGACGCGGGTCAAGAAGCTCGGGGTCGATTAGTACGCGTCTAAGCTCAGGCGAGGACTTCGTTATCTCTATGATGACTTCTCTTAGTTTCCTCTGAGTTTCCGACTTTAGAGATACTTGGCTGCTCCCATATGCTTCTTTGAAGATTCCGAGGAGCCTAACCTCCACGTTCACATGATTCCTCCGAAAACAGTGATCTTTAATCCTCAGCCTCGTCCACAAACAGGTTTACGATCTCTGAAGCTACGTGGATGACGGTTTCAGCCATTCTCAAAGATCTTTCGCTTGATGAGTCTGGTGAACTTGCAACCTGCTGAATAGACCTCTCAACCTCAACTAGACATCTTAAAATCGGTTCCTCTACGAAATTCTGTTCGGAGATCTTCTGTTGAATTATGTCTTCAATTATGGCGGGATCGCCTAGGCTGTGATAGATGGCCGCTTGAGCTTTCTTCATAGCGTTAAATATGAGGCTTGACGCCATCTTAGGAGCAGTTTGGGCTGAAACTAATTCGACCCTCGCCTCTCTAAGATATCGTAAAGCCCACCCTTTCCGGTAATCGTCCATAACCACCATGATGTATAACCCTCTGAAACTTGAGCTCGTTTCTCTCCAAAGCTTAAAGTGAAGACGGATATTAAAGATAAATTTTACCTTTTCCACGATACCTCTATCCTATAAGTTTTGCTGTTGCGGATGGGTAATACGTCTTACCCTTAACAAGCCTGTTCTCGACGATCTAGGTGAGAGAAGTGAAAAACTTACAGCGCTTCGCCGCGATCAAAGGTTAGATGCCTTCAACCTTTCAAAAGCTTCGGAGGCTCTTTCATAGACTTCTCTCTTCTCGCCGAATCTGGATGAGCCGATTCCCTCGACAACGAAAGATGCAGCTGCTGATCCGACGCATGCACACCATGTTATGTCTTCGCCTCGGATATATTCCGCTAGGAATGCGCCGATAAAGGCATCGCCGGCGCCTGTAGCATCAGCGAAGACCTTTGGTCTACAAGCTGGGATCGCGTAAACTTTTCCTTTCTGAGAGAGTATGGAGCCGTTCATTCCCTTCGTCACGATGATTGTTTCTACGCCGTACTCATGCAACTTTTTAAAAGTGAAGGGAATGTCAGCCGCTTCAACCACGGAATTGAGTTCGTTCATCGCGGACTTGAAGATATCAATATTTTTCAAAACTTGGTGATCCCTCAATCTTCCAAATTTCACGTTTCCCTCATTGTCGAACTCTCGAACTAGACCTTGAGGGTCAAGCGACAGTATTTCAGTCAGATTTCGCAGTTTACTTATAGTCTCAACGGGCAACTCATTTGCGATCGGGGCTGCATGAATAGCTCTCGACTCTAAGGATTCTGGTATGTCACTCGGCTCTATAGAGGGCGCCCGACTCCTCAACTGAAGCCTACGCTTTCCTTTCCCGTATTTCAGAATAAAGCGCGTACTTAATGCATCACTGACTCTTTTCAACCCAGAGAGGTCGACGCCGTTTTCTATCAACCAATCAATATATTCAGAGGAGAAGTCCCCGCCAACTTTAGAGATTACGGTAACATCCGCGCCTAACTTTTTCGCCGCTATAGAAGAGAAAGTCGGTGGGCCTCCTAATGTGGTTTCGGAACGGGCTATCTTAGGCGAGATTATAAAGTCGATTGCGAAATGACCGACTGTTGTCAGATCGAACATTTCGATGCACGATAGAAACATTGATATGAGAAAGAATATATTTTTGTATGGTTATTATTGCCTTAAACGTGAAGCGATGATGGAAGATGCCTTTTAAACGTAAGAGTAGGGGAAGGTCCAAAGGAGGCAAAGGGAGAAGCGCCCTTATTCAATGCAGCGGTTGCGGTGAGCTAGTGCCGAGAGACAAAGCCAAAAAGGTTTCCCGACGAGTATCACTCCTAGACCCAGTCTTAGCAAGGGAGCTCCGACAGAAAGGAGCCTATTTCTCAACTGGGACACAAACGAAATACTACTGCGTCTCTTGCGCTGTACACAGGGGCGTCGTGAAGGTCCGGTCGAGAGAATCTCGAAAATTCCGAAGATAGCTCATGCATAGTTCTTCGTCAAAATTAAACTATTTTCGTATCTTTCATGATCACTGCAAAATCTTTTGATCCATCGTCTTCCAAGATGAAGGATAATCAACATATTATCGAGGCGAACATGTTGAGGCAGGTTAAACAGATGCGCATTCATGCCGGCATGAGTGTCGGTGAGCTAGTACGTGAAATGAGGGAGGCTGGAGTGCTCGGCGCAGGCAGAATCGGCGAAGCAGTTGAGATAGCGGCTGAGATGTTCGGAAACGCAGACTATACTGTTTTCCTAACGCTTGCTGGCCCTCTCGTTCCTGGCGGTTTAAGGCTGATTGTCCGAGACCTTTTGGAAAAAGGATACGTCCATGTATTGGTCACAACGGGAGCCAACCTTGTTCACGATGTGATTGAATCCTTAGGACGCAGGCATTACAGAGGGACCTTTCAAGCTGAGGATAAGCGGCTCAAAGCGGGGAAGATCGGGAGGATCGGAGACATATACGTAGAGCAGGAGGCTTTCCAGCATCTCGAGAAGTGGCTGTTCAACCTACTGGACAGTTTACCTATGGAGAAGAAAGAACGGATACCGATAGCCGACCTACTCGTCGAGATAGGAAGCAAACTTCCAGACCAAAACTCAATACTGGCAATTGCAGCGAAGAAGAGGGTTCCAGTAATCTGTCCAGCCTTCCTCGACTCTATAGCCGGGTTTCAACTGTGGCTTTATGGACAAGACGGGAAGATGCGGATAGACCCTCTTTCGGACGTCAGTAAAATAGTGGATAAAGTCTACGAGGCGAAGAAAGTCGGAATAATCATCCTCGGCGGAGGCGTTCCAAAGCATTTCGCCCTATTCGCAAACACCTTCAGGGAAGGAGTCGATTCAGCGATCCAGATAACGATGGATAGACCTGAACCTGGCGGATTAAGCGGCGCCACACTGGAAGAGGCGATAAGCTGGGGCAAGTTAAAACCAGGAGGAAGAGCAGTAACAGTAATATGCGACGCAACAATCGCATTTCCACTAATCGTAGCAGCAGCACTAGAAAAGATAGAAAAAGTCCTCGCGTCCGGTGGCTCGAGTCCAAGCTGATATAATGCTATCTCAAACTAGAAGAGGAGTCATCGGCCTAAGCTCTTTCGTCACTGGGTCAAGTTCTAAACCTAAACCCTCAAGTGCATGAACCCCAAGAACCTCCGTGTCATCGACTTCACCAAAGATCACCACGGTTCCCGCCCTTTTCCCTTCGTGTTCAACGATGGCAATCCCGAATTCTCGTTCGATTATTCTTCCGTCAGCCATCTTGAAACTTTGTCTTCCCTCAGGCTTTATGTCCAGTTCCTTCAACCTCTCTTCGTGTACAACCGAATATATTGCACCAGAGTTCACTAAGAGATTAAGATCTCTGCCCTTCTCTCTATTGGAAGGGTTAGAAAGCCGCATTATAGCATAAGTGAAGCCCATTTCCCTCAATTTAATAAAACTTATCCTTACATATTAAAAGGTATTGCAGCAGCGGAAAAGATTTAACTAGAATTTAAAATTCTACCTTTTTGATGCATAGATGTAATGTCGATAAGTCTCCATTTTAAACTCGTATATCTCGTTGAGGTGGAGTTGAACGGAAGAAAAGGACCAGTGAGGATAGCTGCCTTCGAGGAAGCCATTCCAGCAATAGGGGTAGACACTTTGGAAAAATTGGGACTTAGAGCGAACCCCGTTACTGGCAAATTAGAGCCTATCCTCCTTGGATACGCACTGCATATCTAATGCTTTTTCTAAGAGGAAACAGTTTCAATCTTCGTGATTCTAGAGATTCAATTAGGCATCGACTGTTTGCATACTTAAGTCATTTTGATGAAAGGATCTAATCATCTTAGAATTAGTAAAAATGATTCATCCAGCCTGGTGAGCCTGTTTAACCCTTAACAAGTCGGTTTTTCCCGCGGTAGTACTTCCGTCAAGTCGGAATAGCCTTCATAGCACACCAAGGGAGATTCTCGAAGGAGGATTTGGCATAAAAATTTCTTTACTGACGTATCCTTAGGAGTTGAATGTTTAATTCCCTAAACTCTTTGTCGCTGCCCACTATAAGCTTGGATTTAAAGATCTTAGCTGTTGCCGCTGCGAAGGCATCTGCAAGCGATAAGGTACGTCCGCTTTTAATTCTAGCAGCCACACGCCATAATTCGTCGTCCTCTATCGGTATAACCTTTAAGCCGTATAGGCGGAGGTTTCTTTCCTTCTCATCAGCCAATTTAGGGTCTACTCGGTGCAGAATGTAATAAATTTCGGTTAAATTGACTATGTTAATGTAGCCTTCAGCGTCCCCTTCTTGAATCCTTTCTAGGCTCTCCTTGACGAATTCGCCACCTTCTTCGCCCAGGTAGAACGCTAGAATGGCTTCAGAGTCGAAGATCAGCCGCTCCGATATGCTTCATCCACTCCTTATCTTTCGTAGTTTCTTCTTTTCTAGCCTCTTCTAGTAGCTCCCTTGAGCTTTTACCCTTAAAGACGGTCTTTAGGGAGCCGAAGTCTTGGATAGGTGTCGGAATAGGCTTTAATACGATTCTCCCCTCTTCCTCCAATATTAGTACTTTACCTTTTATGCCGTACTTCTCCCTCAACCTCTTCGGTATAGTTGCCTGCCCCTTTTTTGTGACGCTGACAACTTCAACCATCATCATCGCCATCAATACTAAATGAAAAAGTAATACTTAAATATGATGATTTACTATTCAATTCAGAATTACCAGATGAAACACTCATTTCTGAAGAAGGCGAACATGTAACCATATCAAAAAATATTAGAGGGACTTTTAATATGTCAGTCCATATTTCATTTTTGGCAATGGCAATCTATATAAAAATTAAAATACTCTAAGTGCGACTATATCATCTATTTTATAATTATTTGGGATCTTGCGAGTGTGTAATTACATGAGAAAACGGTTATTCATACACAACAATGCTGATAACGTAGCCGTGGCCTTAGCGGATTTAAAAGCCGAAGATACCATTGAAGTTGAGATCAACGGAAGATCCCATAAAATAAGGTTAAAAGAGAACATTCCATATGGGCATAAGGTGGCTTTACTGGATATAAAAAAGGGTTCTAAAGTCATTAAATATGGTGAGGTCATAGGGATGGCCACCAAGGATATCCCAATTGGCTCCCACGTGCATACTCATAACATCAAAAGCCTTCGGTATTAATGGAGGAGGGCATGGCTTAAATGGAGTTTTATGGGTATAAAAGGGAAGACAGGACCGTAGGAGTTCGGAATCATGTTGCTATAATCTCTGTCGATGCCCTTTCGAATAGGGTTGTGGAGGGAATATCAAACCTCATCCGAAATACAATACCGATAACTCATCCCTATGGTAGATTGCAGTTTGGGGACGACTTAAATCTAACGTTCGATACATTGATAGGTACCGGATGTAACCCCAATGTTGCAGCGGCTTTAGTCACGGGTTTAGAGCCTGTATGGACGCAGAGAGTCGTGGAGGGCATATCAACATCAAAGAAGCCGGTAGAATCCGTAACGATAGTTCATCAGGGAGATCATAAGGCTATAGAGAGGGGTGCCCGTATCGCCCAAAAGATGGTGTCCACGGTCTCGGAATACATGAGAGAACCGTTTCCTCTCTCCGATCTTGTGGTCAGCATTAAGTGTGGCGCCTCAGACACAACGTCTGGTATTGCTTCGAACCCTGCTGTAGGCTGGGCGGTGGATAGAATAATAGACGAAGGAGGCACAGTCATCTTTGGTGAAACATCTGAGTTAGCGGGTGCGGAACACATACTCACACACAGAGCAGTGAATGATACTGTGCAGAAAGAGTTTCTTAAAATTGTTAAAGATTATATCGACTTCGCTGTTTCCAAAGGAGCAAACATACTGGGTTCCCAGCCGACGGAAGAAAATATAGCGGGAGGGATCTCAACCATAGAAGAGAAAGCATTGGGGAATATCCAGAAAACTGGGATGAAACCGATTGAAGGCGTTTTAAAGCCGGCTGAGAGACCGAAGGGTAAAGGCCTCTGGTTTATGGATACCAGTGCGTCAGCGCAAGAGACTGTAACACTTTTTGCGGCTGCAGGCGCGGTAGTCCACTTGTTCTCCACTGGTCAAGGAAATGTTGTTGGCCATCCGATAGAACCAGTTATAAAGATCTCTGGAAATGAGATAACCGTCAAGACAATGCCAGAACATATAGACGTCGACGTTTCAGGGATTCTGAAAGGAACGATGGATTATCACGCAGCGGGGGACTTGATCCTTAAAGCCCTCATAAAGACCGCTTCTGGAAAACTGACAGCAGCAGAGATATTAGGACATAACGAGTTTGCTTTGACGCGTCTCTGGAAGAGCATGTAACATACGCTGACCCTTTCTTAGGTCTCATCTCTATGTTGTATGGGAAGGAAATGCCTAATATAGGTAGATTTACTTTTTTAGTCGGGTTATAGAATCAGTCACTGATCATGGAATAGCTGAGGTCCAAAATGATAGTTGAGTTCAGGTTTGTGACGTGTATCTTAAATGGATGTGATGCGTGGGGAAAAGTACGGGTGTTACAAGATGTCAAAGCTGGACATAGAGAGGAGACGGAAAGAGAAAGTGCATGTGAGCAAGGACGATATCAAGAAGGGTCTGGAGCAACTGGGCTTGAGGAAAGGAGACAGTGTTGGGGTTCATAGCTCACTGAGCAGTTTTGGTTATGTGGACGGCGGGGCTGATGCTGTCATAGATGCTATAATCGAAATTGTCGGAGAAGAAGGAAACGTAGTGATGTCCACTTATTCAACGAATCTTCTCCCAGTTGAGCGGGCTCCAGAAGAAATCGCCATGGGCGTTTCATGGCTATACAAGATATTGCCCTATGACCCTGAGGAAACTCCGTGCAGAACAGGAACAATACCTGAAACCTTCAGAAAAAGAAAAGGTGCTGTCAGGGGTTCTCATCCAAGTAACTCTATTGCCGCAATAGGACCTAAGGCAAAAGAGCTAGTAGAAGGCTGGCACAAGTTGCTTGAACTAGACGGTTACATACTGCTAATAGGCGTGGGTCTAAACGTTTGTAGCGCAATGCACTTAGCTGAAAAACGAGTTAGGTTTCCTGAACACATTCTTGAGAAAATAACACCGCCGGAAGAATTCGTTCAAAAGTATCCTGAGCAAGAATGGAAGTGGGACGTTGGTCCATATCCAGACTTCGACAAGATGGAGCAACCCTGTATAGAACATGGCATAATGAAGAAGGCTAGAATTGGCGAAGCCACAGTCAAACTGCTCAGACTAAGAGAGTTGATTGACTTATACGCCGAGTATTTGCAGAGAGACCCCGATACTTTCTACGGCACTGAATAACCAACCAAACAAATTCTTTCGCGAACCAGATAACGGTTGGCGTGTGTTGCATTGCCTGACCCAATTAAGAACTGTTAGGACTATGGATAATTCTGCTCATACTGCGACCTAAACGAGGTAGGCTGCTCAATCGGGCTCATACGTTGCAGGAATAAATGAAGCCAAAATCCTGCGCAAGCGAAAGTATAGTTCACACCGTAGGGAGGACCTTTACACTTGTAAAAAGCTAATCGAGGAAATATTAGACAACGCCGTTAGACTCAGCATAACAGTCTACAATTCCGTTTATGTAACGTTAGCACTCAAAGTTTCATGTAAAATGGCCATCTCCGATGAAGAACTCAAAGAAAAATTGAAACCTAGAGGTTTGGACATAATATACGTACCCCGAGCTGAAAAAGGAATTGAAAAATTTAGTGAGCGTGCGCACGACCTTTTTTGACAATAGAAAAAGAGTCTTCCATTTGAAGTGCAACCATCACAATTGATTTGTTCAGACTTTATTTCAGTATTTAGAACCTTAGACCATTTTTCAGCAACCTTTCTTCGTTCTTCGTCACTGTTCTCCTGTGTTGCCAAATACGCTCCACCAAGTGAACAAGTTAAAACCACAACAACCAATGATAGGTTTCTCCATAAAGCTCACTTGAATTAGACTGTTAATTATTTAGCTATAAAGGCAATTTTTGGCGCCAACTATTGATTTCTTTGAGAGCTTCAATACCCTCTCTGAATGCTTCTCTTGCATACTCACAATTCTCTTGTATAAGGGACCAGTTAGATATGTACTCAAAAAACTTGGAAATATGTCCTTTAGACTCAATGCCTTCTTCAACAATTGGTGTTAATTCATCAACCTTCAATCTGAGAACTGTCTTAGGTTTTGATGTGAGCAACATTGAAACAGAATATATATGTCCTTTTACAGTTGCACCCAGCAATCTGACGACACCTGCAACTCCATTATTTGGCTTATCAACAAATCTTTCTATAAGTTTCTGTTTATCAGACTCAACGCTTGAAAGAAATTGTCTTGCATACCTCAAGTATGTTGAATCATCCATCTTTTTTAGATTGGGAGGTAATCTTCCCCATAAAATCTTGTAGGTTCCTTCCGTAGGAGGAAGCCAGTCCTGAGGATATTTCTCAGAGTTGATGAAATAGATCTGGAACTGACTAGCACCAAAGTCTTGTGGATTAATATCTCCAATGGCTTTCTGAAACTTAATAGCACCTTCAACTTTAGGACTCCTCTCACCTTCCATAGCCTCAGGTTTGAGGAATACATGAAAATCAAAGTCTGAGTAGCCCCGTATATAATCACCTTTCACAGCTGACCCTTTCAGAGTGACACATTCTAAAGTATCCATGAATGCTGTTTTACAAGCTGAGACTACTAAGGAAACAGCACGATTCAAAACTTCAGCTTTAGGTGGGTTAAATTTCATCATCTATCCTCCTGACCACAATTTTGTTTTGCTCTTGGGATTGCATCCCTTATGACTCGTAAGTATTCATGGCTATATGGATATGGTTTTTCAGTGTAAAGAACGCAGGGAAATTCCTCGTAGCTCTTTGGACAATAATCTACCCTCTTTTTTGCAGCACATTTAATTATTGGACATGGGCTTTCCTTAAGCTTCCGAGGAGTAGCTTCTAAACCAGAGTAACAGCCCCAGCAGGTGCCTCCGTTCTCCTTGAAGGCAAAACAAACATCGCAACAAATACAACATGCCCCAATTTGCAATTTCTTACATACTCCTAGAGAATCTAACACAGCTACTGTGCATTCGGCAACAGTGTTTTTGCCTTACGGTTTTATGTTACTATTTTACGGTTTCCTTTTATATATCCTAACCGTTTCCTATCATGTTTCTTAACCATATTGTAAGCCTTTAAAGACTACAATAAGACATATAGGTAAAAGAACCTTATTCTAAACGTCTATATAATAACTTCCTGTTCGTCTCTACTGTGTTCTATGTTGTTGTTTCATTCTATACGGATAATTTGGACAAAAATCTATTTAACATGCGTTTTGGTTTACTGTAAAGATAAATATAATCATTCTTATAATTTTAGTTTGGAGAGACTGATTTGGCTTTAGAGAAGTTGGGTGCCTCGCTTCATGAGTCTTTGAGGAAGATATTCCGAGTTCCGATCGTGGATGAGGCTGCCGTTAAGGAGTTGATCCGTGATATACAGCGTTCACTGCTCCAGGCTGATGTGAACGTTAAGCTTGTCCTCGACATCTCTAAGCGGATCGAAGAGAGGTCACTAAAGGAGAAGTTTCC
>Ga0129298_10001221_pt1 | contig 10715 bp, 11 predicted proteins | sample I19B2metaG_FD_94707 | JGI IMG/M metagenome (GOLD analysis project Ga0129298, IMG submission 94707) | Lake sediment bacterial and archeal communities from Gulf of Boni, Indonesia to study Microbial Dark Matter (Phase II) - ​I19B2 metaG | ecosystem: Environmental > Aquatic > Freshwater > Lake >...
GAGCCAGCATAAAGGAGGGCAACCACCTTTTCCTTGGGGGATTGCGAACCAGATTTTATTCTTATATATATAATATAGAACAATGTCTGGTTTGTCAGAGTAGTATTCCCCCTGGTGTACCCCCTCCATATCTATGATGAAGTTATAAAATTAGTAATCGCTAATGAAAGCAAAAGCAAAATGGAAATTTATACACATGACAAATATGACATCGCAAAATCGTTAGAATACGCATGGATACTACGGTATATAAAATTATGTCAGTGTCAGGTGTCAAAGCAACCGTTCTTTTTTAATTTGCAAAACCTCATGTAAAATCGTTGAAAATTACGCTTTTTCATAAATTACAATCGCAATTCTTCAAAGACGGGGCGAATTTATCATTTTCTGAAAGAATAGGATTTATTACATCAAAATTGATATTAAGGTCAACATCAGCATATGTTATTGCTCTTGATAAAGAAGAATCAAAATAGTTGTCAATTCTCATGACAACGTGGGTATCGTCCTCTAACGATAAAAAAGCGTGTCCAAAACCTGCCGGTATATATATTTGTTTCCTATTCTGTGGATTTAACTCTACACAAACCCATTTCTTATATGTCTTTGAATCGTGTCGTAAATCAACCGCAAAATCAAGTCCTCGTCCCTTAGTGCAAAATAATAATTTCGTTTGTGCTTTCGGATTATTTTGAAAGTGGATTCCGTATAATGTTCCTTTTTTCATGGGGCAATATAAAGTCTCCTCAATAAATTCAGTAAAAATTCCAACGTCCTCAAGTTCCCTCTTTGAAAAAAGTTTATAAGAGAATCCTCTATTATCTTCTTTTGCTTCATATTCTAGTACTAATACTTCTCTTAAATCTAATTGAGTTATTTTTATCACTTCAATGCCTCCTCGTATAAAAGCTAGTTTCTATACTTTCTTGTATGCCTTAATTAATAATATCATGCAAAATAACAGTTGAAAACAAAATTACAAAATGAAAGGGCGACCATAGAAGTACGCCCCAAGGATTGTATATCATACCGTTTACAGTGTAAAAGCATTTAACAGATTATACTTATCGTTTAATTCTTTCACAGCAGAGCCAAACAGAGAAACATACCTATTTACCATATCAAGAGAACTATGACCTAATATCCGTTGCAAACTGAATTGGTCGCCATTTGCCATAATCCAATTCTTCGAAAAAGTGTGGCGAAATGTGTGAGCCGACAGCCGGACATCTTTGAAATTCATTATTCCCTTTAACCGCTTGAACATATTTTGGATAGCATTTTCTGAAAGCTTTTCACCTTCGGAGGTTGAGAATATGTATTTTGCGTCTTTGTCCTTAAGATATTGGGATTGGAATGTTTTCCACTCTAAAAATTCCTTTCGGAGCTTTTCAACTAACGGGATTGTCCTTTGCATACGCTTCTTACCGAAAACAGTTACTTTGCCATTTGTCAAATCCACATCGTTCCATTGAATATTAATCAGTTCGCCTACACGTATACCCGTTCCCAGCAGAGTTAGGACGATAACATAGTCCCTGACGGCAAAGAACGATTTATCTTTTCCCTTCATTCTTCTGTAGTAGTTGAGTATTTGTATGACCTGTTCGTCGGTAAAGGCTGCAATTCTTATATCGGTCTTTAGCTTACTGATTTTTTCGCAGGGGTTGCGTTTTTCATTAATAATATTTTCCCTACTACAATAGTTAAAAAACGCCCGTAAGTCGATAATCTTGTGATTAATAGAGGTAGGCGTATTTCCTCTTTCCTCGATACAATAGTTAAGATATGCTTTGACCGTAGCTGATGAAATATCCTCGATGTTGACAATATCTCTCGTCATACAGAACTCTTGGAATTGTTTCAGCGTGTTAGAGTAGGAAGTCACCGTCTTGGGCGAGCAGTTGTTGAATTTCCTGTCGTCTAAAAAATCTTTCATCGTAAATTTGAGTAACAAAAAAACCACTCCTTTTCGTGTAATCAGATACATGAATCAAGTGGTCTCCTCGTGAGTTTCCGCTTTTATCGAGGCTACTTGGTTTTTTCACCTGTGGATAAGTCGTGGAATCCTCGTCATTATTCATTATGGTCGGAGTGAGAGGATTTGAACCTCCGGCCTCTTGGTCCCGAACCAAGCGCTCTACCAAACTGAGCCACACCCCGATTTCAATGACTAAATTATTATAATACAGAACCGGTAATTTGTAAAGTGGTGGTTCGAAAGGTTTTCAGGAATTTAATGGGGCTTTGGTCAGGTAGTGACAGCACAGTTCACCTTCTCCAGTTCCAGACTGTCGAATATCCTCCTGAAGATTTCTGCTGTATACCTTGCATCCACCTCAGCCCGGTGAAGCTTCTCTGTCACAGATATGTCCAGAAGCTCCAGGGCATTTTTCAGACTGTATACCTGTCCCAGCGGCAGTTCTCCTGCTTTTGAAAAATGCTTTTGAATATCGATGGTGTTTTTCATCCATTTGGAATTCATGTGATGAAGCTTGCAGTTTGACTTAAGATGGTGAATATCGTCATGCCCCCAGCTGCATAAAACATAGTCATTATCCAGCCAGCCCCTGAATTGCGATATTACCTTTCTGAATTCATCCGCATTGTTTATATCTTCCTGCTTTATTTCGGTTTTGTTTTTAACGATTGAAAACAGTTTTTTATAAACCTTGGGCTTCACAAAAGCCTGAAAAGTGCTGTAAACCTGCAACTCATCATCAAGTTTTACAGCCCCGATCTCGATGATCTCGTTCGGGTGCCTGTTTTTAAAAGGTTTGCTGTTCAATTCAAGGTCAAAAACTATATAGTTCATGTTACTCCCGGCCAAGTACAAATTTGTATATTACATTGGCAACTCCGTCTTCATCATTGGAAAGTGTGATATAGTCCGCCTTAGCCTTCACTTCATCCTTTGCATTGGCCATAGCCACTCCCAGCCCGGCGTACTCTATCATGGACAAATCATTTGCCCCGTCACCTACTGCAATCATTTCCTCTCTTTTGATCCCGTAATGCTCTCCGAGCCTTTCCATTGCTATGGCCTTGGAAGCTCTCTTATCGACAAACTCCAGATATATGGGCTTCGATGTATGATAATTGATATTGTCGCCTAAGAACTGTCCTACTTCCTTTTCATACCTGTCTATCAGCTCAATTTCATCATACCACAGCATCTTTGTAACTCCCTTTTGGGCAATCTCTTCCGGATCACGGATTATAACGGGCTCCACACGGAATCCTTCGCTGTATTTGGTCGTTCGCGCGTCAATACGGTTGGCATACAGGGTATTGTTGGACCACAGTATAATACTCGTATTATACCTTTCTCCAAGAGAAAAAATACTCTTGACATCATCTGCAGCCATCTTCTGTTCATATAATATTTTTCTTGACTTGCCCATTACTACCATGGCACCGTTATATGTAATGAAGGGCAAATCCAGATTTAACTGTTCATTTAAATGCTCAATACCCTGAATGGGCCTTCCTGAAGAAATTGTGAATATAAGGCCGTTCTCAACTCCCAGACGTATTGCCTTTTTTGTTACCTCTGTAAGCCTGTCCCTGCTGTCAAGAAGTGTGCCATCTATGTCCACAGCCATTAATTTATATGCCATTTTTCTACTCCTTATGTATAGAATAACTACTTTATTTTACTATATTATACTGGAAATTAAAAGTATCAAACATACTATTTACTTGCATATGGACAAATTTGAAGACTTTATATAATATAAATATAAGTCGATAATATATAAGGATACCGTTAATTGAAGTTTTCTACCATACCGGTACAATTATAAATATCATCTTTTGAGGATAATTCTGATGAATGCAAAGGAAATGAAAATCGGTACAAGGCTTGAATTGGAATTGATAAACAAATCAGGCGGAAAAATTGGACAAACATATATAAGTCAGCTTATGGATGTCGTCAACCATGACACCATAGTTATTGCTGCTCCTGTTCACGAGTCCAGGCTTATGCTTATAGTAAACGGTACGAATGTAAGGATTATATTCCGTCATGACAGGCATGGCATATTGAACTTTACAGGTGTGATATCCCATAAGGAGAAGCTTGATAATCTTATTGTCCTTTATGTGAAAATTGAAAGTGATTTTATGAAAATTCAAAGGAGAAGCTATTTCAGGTTGGACTGCAATCTTAAAGCAGCTTATCAGTTCATCCTGGAAGAACCCCCTGATGATGCCGGAGTTAATAATCAGCTTTCCGAGTATAAAAAGGCTATAACAAAAAATATCAGCGGCAACGGTGCATGTATAGTCACAGAAGATGATATTCCCAAAGGTTCCAGGCTGAATCTTAGGATATGGCTGGCAAACGATACAATTATCGACGCTCTGTGCAAAGTTGTCAGAAATATACCTATTGAAATCAAAAGGCAGACAATGTTTGAGCTCGGACTCTTTATACTGGAAATATCACAAAAAGACAGCGAATCTATTGTCAGGTATATATTTAACCAGCAGCGGCAGCTGCTTAAAAACAACATCTCAGACAAAATATAGCCGGCAAAGCTTTACCGGCTATATTTAGGGGAATATCTTTGCGGCATTTATGAAAAGTCATATTCCTCTTCCATTCTGCTTTTAAACTCTTCAAATACTTTATTCAGCTCGTTTTCATCCTCAACACTTATAAAGGAATCTTCGCCTTCCGAGTTATGCTCCAATTTAAGTATAACGACCTCATCAGCCGTTTCATCTTCTTCCTGAACCTCGTTATCTTCCTCCTGAAGAGGTATAAGCACTACATACTCGTTTCCGTCCATTTCTATAGTGTCCAGATGTTCGAATTCCACTTCATCACCATTTTCGTCAATCAATACGACTGTATCATCTCTCTCTTCGGACATTTCCAATCCCTCCCTGCTTCTTTTATGCTTTCAAATTATATCATAGTATTCCTCTGTTTAATACTACATTATTAAAATATAAAGCCTATTTCCCAAGGCTATCCAGATATCCCTGCAATATATGCACAGCAGCGATTTGATCCACCACACCCTTTTTCTTTGAGGTTTTTATTCCCAGTTCATGCATTGTCCTGCTTGCGGCAACCGTAGACAGCCGTTCATCCCATTTTATACCCTCCAGTCCGGTTTTCTCTGCAAGCACCCGGATGAATTCCAGGGTCTTTTCTGCACGCGGGCCAAGCGTTCCATTCATATTTCTGGGAAAACCAACTACTATTTTTTCGGCATTATACTCTTTAATGAGCTGTTTGATCCTTTCAACAGGTCTCCCAAGGCTTCCACTCCAGTTTATTGTCTCAAGTCCTTGTGCCGTCCACCCGAAAGGGTCGCTGACAGCAATGCCGATTCTGCTGTCTCCATAATCCACTCCCATTATACGCATGTATAGCCTCCATTCATAAATTCAGATCTTTTCAATAAACATCAGCATATCTTGATGGCAAATGCCGGGCACGAGCTGCTGCAGTATCCGCATAAAACACATGCCTCTCTGTTTACTACAGCCTTTCCGTCCACAACCTCAAGCGCATTCTGACCGCACCTTTCACAGCATTTGCCGCAGCCTTCACACCAATAGTCGATATGCAGCTTTTTGTCCCTGATCAGGTTTTCCGTGGCTTGAGGCATATCCCCTGTCTCAAATATGTGTACATTCATCTCAACTTCTTCTTCCGACTGCATTCCTACAGCCACAGAATGTATACAGGACAAATCAAGCACAAAGCTGACAGCCTCACCGAAAGAATTCAACAGGTTTCCTCCGCCGAAAGGCTTCATGCTATATATTCCCTTGCCGCAGTCAAATGCTTTTCCGACTGCAGTCAACATTTCACTTATGCTTCCGTCGTTGATACCCAATCCCGTTTTATTGACAATCGGGTGCACAACATCTATCTCCGGCATACCGCATACCGCTTCCACAACCTCGACATTGTGAGTGGATACTCCCACAGCTCTTATAAGACCTTTCTCTTTTGCAGAAATATAATATTCCAGTGCTTCGCGGTGTCCCTTTAGAGTAAGTCTGCTTTCCTGCTCATGCATAAGGAAAATGTCTATCACATCCAGGTCCATTTCCTTTCTGGCCTTTTCCAGACTCTCTTCAGCTCCCCGGGCTGTATATGCATAAGATTTGGAAGCAATGACGGGCTTTTTACCGGAGCGCTTTATTGCTTCCCTTATATGAGAGTAGGTTCCATACAGTTCTGCCGTGTCAATAAAATTTACTCCAAGCTCAAGCGCTTTTATAATAACATCCGCACCTTTTTCAACCGGTAGTCCGACCTGCAGCGGACCGATTACCAAAGCTCCGAAGCAAAGCCGGGAAACCTCGATTCCCGTTTTACCCAGTTTTACATAATCCATATTGCCAGCTCCATGTTTATATTGTAACAAAACTAAACCCCCGCTTATACGGGGGTTTATATCATTTATTCTTATCCAGGTAAAATCTCACAATCTCTTCAAGGAGTTCATCCCGTTCCAGCCTTCTGATAATGCTTCTTGCATTCTGATGATTGGTTATGTATGTGGGGTCTCCGGAAAGTATATACCCGACTATCTGGTTTATAGGATTGTAACCCTTCTCACCCAAAGCTTTATAAACAGATAAGAGTATTTCCCTTGCCTCGTTATCTTTTTCCTTCTCAACCTTGAACATCATAGTTTCATTTATGGTCATATCCAATCACTCTCCCAGCATTTAAGGCTGGCGCAAAATAGTAATGCTAGCGCCGCCAAAGCGGTAAACGGTATTAATAATTCAAAAAACAGTTGTGTTTCTTATACATATATATTAATACAACATGTAAATATATGCAAGATATATAAACCCGTATTTGACTATATAACCCAGAATATGAGACAGGAAACACACTGTATATTATCACGGGATTACTATATCCCCCTCCATATAATCCCCCACAGACCTGTCAAGCCTGACACCATGAATATTTCCCTTCATTGCAGGTTCTGCTTTACACAAAACCCTTATATAGTTTGGAGTATGCCCTTCAAGTATTCCTTCTCCCGGTACGGCTTCCTGCTCAAAAAGCACCGGCATGACCCTGCCTTTAAAGCTGCTGTTGAAGCTGAAAGCATTTGCATCGGAGAGCTTGAGCAGGAGGTTGCTTCTTTCTTCTTTTTTCTCAGGCGCTATCTGACCTGTGAAATCGGCTGCCGGTGTGCCTTTTCTGGGCGAGTACTTGAATATGTGCATTTTCATGAATGCAATCTCCCTAAGGAACTCATAGGTCTTGGAGAACTCCTCTTCAGTCTCCCCCGGGAATCCTACCATCACATCCGTGGTGACAGCTACATCCGGGATATTCCGCCGAAGCATCTCAACAGCCTCCCTGTACATGGCAGTCGTATATTTCCTGTTCATCCTTTTCAAAGTTTCATCGCAGCCGCTTTGAAGAGATATGTGGTAATGCGGGCAAAGCTTTTCCATACTCCCGGCTGCAGCCACGAACTCCCTGGTAATGGTTGTCGGCTCAATGGAACCAAGACGTATCCTCTCAATGCCCTCAATAGCATGTATCTTCCCGATAATATCAAGAAGGGATGTGCCCCTTATATCCTTCCCATAGGAAGCAATGTGAATGCCTGTCAGTACAACTTCCTTAAAGCCGGCCCCTGCAAGCTTTTCAACCTCGCAAAGAACGTCACCGGGCAGCCTGCTCCTAATCGGCCCCCTGGCATAAGGAATAATGCAGTATGTGCAAAACTGGCTGCAGCCCTCCTGTATCTTCAGAAATGCCCTGGTCCGTTCCTTGTAGTTGTCCAGGACAAGCTCCTCAAAGCCTTTCGTATGCATTATATCTTCAACCTGTACAATCTGAGCCCTGTCTGATTCAATTTTTCTGATATGCTCAATTATCCTGGAGCGGTCCTTAGTGCCTATAACCAGGTTGACACCGGGTATGCTGCTGACTTCACCGGGAGCAGTTTGAGCATAGCACCCTGCAACAACAACAATGGAGTCTTCATTGTTATGTTTTGCTCTCCTGATCATTTGTCTGGACTTCCTGTCACTTAAGTTTGTAACTGTACAGGTATTGATAACATATACATCCGCTTTCTCGTCAAAGCCGACTATCTCATAGCCTTCCTTCTCAAAAAGGCCCGAAATCGCTTCTGTTTCATACTGGTTGACTTTACATCCCAGTGTATAGAATGCTGCTTTTTTCATTAATTTTCTCCCGGACTGATAGTATCTTTCAGCACTGCATTATATATAAATTCTTCCGAAAAAGTTTGTTAATAATGCACAACAAGTGGTATATACATACAAACAGGCTTAATTCAACACATTTATTATAAACGAATAACATTTTTTTAACAATATACTCATTGACTTGGAATATTAAACAGGATAATATGGATTTAAGCCTGTATATCCCGAGATTTCAATGATTTAAAATATAAATCCTTAAGGAGGTAATTGGTATGAAATCATTTAATGTTATGTTAAAGTCAATCAATGATGTAAAGGATTTTGTCAATATCGTAAATAAATATGATTTCGATGTAGACTTGTCTTCAGGGCGATATGTAGTTGATGCAAAATCAATAATGGGTATTTTCAGTCTCGATCTTAGCAAACCCATAAAAGTTGAAGTTCACTCTGATAACTATGATAAATTCCTTGAAGAGATTAAAAATCTTGTAGTATAACATCAATGAAATTCAACTGTCGCCATACCACATTAAAAGCCCTGGACAAATAACCCGGGGCTTGTTAATTGACAGCTGCCGTTTATAATTTCAAGCATCAGGATTTTTTCTTTCTTTTGGCGATGCCGTGCACATGCCGCTTTACCTTTTCTTCGATGCCCCTTCCCTTGCGCGGGCGTTTCCTTTTTATGACCATATCGGTAATCTCCGCTTTGTCATTATTTTCATCATCCGGAACATCTTCTGCCAGTATAAAATCTATCTGTCTGTTTGCAATATCCGCTCTCACAAGCTTAACCCTGACCAGGTCCCCTATCCTGTATGTCTTTCTGGTCCTCTCACCTACAAGGCAATATTGCTTGTCATTGAAGATGTAATAGTCATCCTCCATGTCACTCATTCTTACAAGGCCCTCTATGGTATTGTCAAGCTCCACAAACATGCCAAAGGATGTGACATTGGCAATTATACCTTCGAATACCTCTCCTTCTTGTTCCTTCATAAATTCAACTTTCTTGAGGTCCTCAGTTTCCCTCTCGGCTTCTTCAGCTATGCGCTCCCTTTCGGAGCAAAGCCTGGCTGTCTCCGGCAGATTTTCGTTCAGAAAGTCTTCTCGCGCCTGATTCACTCTGCCTTTAATATACTCCTTCATAATCCTGTGGATTATCAAATCCGGATAACGCCTGATAGGAGAAGTAAAATGGCAGTAAAACTTGGCTGCCAGTCCGAAATGTCCGTGGTTGTGGTTGCTGTATTTGGCCTTTTGCAGTGAGCGGAGCATTACTGTACTTATTATGCGCTCCTCTTTTTTTCCCTTAACCTTGGAGAGCAGCTCCTGCAAAGCCTTTGGATGGATTTTATTTATACCTTTCACATGGTACCCGAAGTTGCCGACAAACTCATTGAAGCTTTCTATCTTTTCTGTATCCGGGTCTTCATGTATCCTGTAAACAAAAGGTACATTCGCCCAGTAAAAATGCTCTGCCACCGTCTCATTGCAAGCCAGCATGAATTCTTCAATTATTTTGTTGGCAATTGTGATTTCATACCTTTTAACCGCAGTTGGCCTGCCTTTTTCATCCAGAATTATTTTTGCCTCTTCAAAATCAAAATCAATGGCTCCTCTGGCCGTTCTTTTGTTGCGGAGCATGAGAGCCAGTTCCTCCATGGTTTTAAAGTCATCCAGCAGGTAATCATATCTTTCTTTCAGCTCGGGATCATCCTCTGCCAGAATCTTGTAAACATTGTTATAGGTCATCCTTTCATCTATATTTATCACGCTGTCAAATATCTCATGGTTGACAACCTTCCCTGTTGAGTCAATATCCATCATAACCGTAAAAGCAAGCCTGTCCACTCTGGGATTGAGGCTGCAGATACCGTTCGAAAGCTTCTTGGGCAGCATGGGGATAACCCTGTCGACAAGATATACGCTTGTCCCTCTCTTCAAAGCTTCCCTGTCAAGCGGTGAATTCTCAGTGACATAATGGCTGACATCGGCAATATGGACACCAAGCCTGAGAATTCCCCCCGGCAGCTTTTCTATGGATACGGCATCATCAAGGTCTTTTGCATCCTCTCCATCGATCGTCACCATTCTGAGCTGCCTTAGATCCCTTCTCCCCTTAAGCATTGCTTCAGTAACGGTTTCACCTATTGATTCGGCCTGCTGTACAACATCTTCGGGAAAGCTTTCGCTTAAATTATAGGATTTTATTATAGATATAATATCAGTACCGGGGTCGTTTTTATCCCCTATTATTTCTATTATCCTGCCCTCGGCGTTTCTCCTTTTCTCAGGCCATTTTACAATTTCGGCTATTACCTTTTGACCTGGCTTTGCATTATTTACCTCTTCTTTGGAAATGAATATGTCCCCGGAAATCCTTTTTTCATCGGGCACAACAAAGCCAAAATACCTGCTGCTTTCAAAAGTGCCTACAATTGTCAGGTTTGCTCTCTTCACAACCTTTAGTATTTCGCCCTCGGCTCTTCTGTCACCTGCAATCTTCTTATTTACTCTTGCTATAACCC
>Ga0129298_10001222_pt1 | contig 10713 bp, 13 predicted proteins | sample I19B2metaG_FD_94707 | JGI IMG/M metagenome (GOLD analysis project Ga0129298, IMG submission 94707) | Lake sediment bacterial and archeal communities from Gulf of Boni, Indonesia to study Microbial Dark Matter (Phase II) - ​I19B2 metaG | ecosystem: Environmental > Aquatic > Freshwater > Lake >...
GATAATACCTGTAGGAGGAAAAGGAGCCCAACAGCTGATATTGGTTAAAAAGGACAAGGTAGGGGGTATGAGCAGGGAAAACCTTGGCCAGGTGAGGTTTGTTGAGCTGAGAGGGGAGTATGGTTGGAAAAGCTGAATATTGACAGCAGCATAATGTGTTGATATTGTAATTCTTAAATACTTTGATTTAAAGTGAGGTGCTTTACTTGAAGCTTGCAGTTTTAGGGAACAATGGTCCGTTTCCGGGCCCGGGAGGGGCTTGCTCGGGTTATCTTTTAACGGAAGGTGATACAAAAGTACTTATTGACTGTGGAAACGGAGTATTGAGCAACCTTCAGAAGTTCGTGAAATTTGAGGAACTTGATGCCATCGTACTGACACATCTTCACAGCGACCACGTATCGGATATGATGGTTTTAAGATATGCGGTCCAGATAAAAATGAACAGAAAGCAGATACAGAAGCCCATAAAGGTCTATGCTCCGGCAGAGCCTGCAGAAGAATATAACAGGCTGGCGGCTACACCGGGTGTATTTGATATTTCGCCTGTAACTGAAAGCACTGCATTGGAATTCGGTAAACTCAAGCTTGCTTTTGCCGAAATGAAACATCCTGTAAAATGCTATGCCGTATCAGCGTACAACGGTGAAAGAAGGTTTGTATTTTCAGGAGATACATCGTGGAATGAGAATATCATAGCTTTTTCCAGGGGAGCCGATGTTGTAATGCTGGATGCAGGCTTGCTTTCAAAGGACAAAACGGGTGAAAATGTCCCGCATCTTACAGCGGCAGAATGTGGAATTGCAGCCAGGGAATCCGGAGCTAAAAAGCTGATTCTGACGCATTTCTGGCCTGAATACGATTTGAATGATTTGCTGTCGGAGGCAAAGCAGAATTTCCACAATACTATATTGGCAGAAATATTGAAAACCTATGACATATGAGCGGGAACATGAAGAAATAGAACATTTGCATCCGCACACACCGGATATTCACCACAGGCATGTGCATTAAGGCTGAATATTTTTTTGGGGAGAGATAAGATATGCTTTCCGATATGGATTTTGTGCGCCGATCGCTGGAAATTCATCTTTTTTTCGTCAGGATAATGAAGGAACATTCATTTTTCCTGGAAGCGGGATTTACATCAAAGGATTCTAATTTTACACAAGAAGCAGATACTTTCAGAATGGAGTTTGATAGACTTTTAGCAGAAGTAATTTCATTTTCCAATGGTATAGTTAGGGCCGATAATGATCAACCAAAAATATTTGAAAGGTAATTACTTGACGCTGCAAATTCTCAAGAAACAAACCATGCAACATTTATTCCTGAAAAAAGAGTATAAAATAAACCTGTCGGTTAAACATACACCGGCGGGTTTATTTTTATGCTTTTTTTAAAAATCTCTTAATATCGTTTTTCAGGAAGAAATATAGTGACGGGATGGCGAATAATGCCATTAATATATCTTCATATGGCTCTTCACCAAGTTTTGCGAGTTTTAAAACCCCCTCTGCAAACATTTCAGCACCCAGGTAAATAAGAATAAAACCTAATATCTTAAATATAAGCTTTAAATTAAACTTGATACTTGATTTAAAAATAATGTAAGCGAGTAATATGGCAAGAACCAAGCCTAGACCACTACCTAATGCAACATCAGAAGCCTTTTCACTTATTTTAGTCAGAGCAAAAATACAAAGCTCCATTCCCTCACGGAACACGGACAAGAAGCTTAATACTAAAAGTCCTATTGCAGTTGTGTTACCATTGATCTTGTTTTTGATATCTGAGGATATACTGTTTGCCTGGCTGCTCATCCAAACAATGAAATAGGCAATAAGTCCGGATGCAAGCAGCATCATTATGCTTCCAAAAATTTCTTCACCTTCTTCACCCAGTTCCTGTGCCTCCCTAAATCCTATTAAGCCACCAATTAGGCTTACAGCTGTACCTAACAAGGCACCATAATATACAAACCTGGTTAAATCCTTACGATTAGCCTGGAATAGGTATGTTAGGATAATTCCGATGATGAGGGCCGCTTCCAAACTCTCCCTAAATGATAAAAACAAACTTGATACCATAAAAAACCTCCGTAATGTGTTTGTTACTGACAAGCATTCCCAATAAGTATATAAAAAGATTGCTACCCGCATTAATTGATAATGAGAATTATTATCAATGAGATAATATCATTATATGAAATATAAACTATTAAATCAAGAGGTTAAATAAATATTTTTTCACGCACCGACTTTTTGTTCTTTAATTTATAACTGCATAAATAAGAATATGGCAGAGTATTTATCCAGAATTGACATAAAAAAAGTGAGACTTTCAAGTCTCACTTTTTGTCAATCTTTATCTTAATTTATACTTTTTCAATTTCTTGTCCAGTTCATGGACCAGTTCATCAAGATTTCCTACAGCGGCCTTCATATCCTCGAGGGTTTTCAGCTGGGTTTCGGTAGTAGCGGCGACCTCTTCGCTCGAGGCTGCCGTCTCCTGCGAAACGGAAGATATGTTTTCAATAGCTGATATCACTTCGACCTTGTCCTGCTGCATCTTCGAAACAGCATCATTGACTTCTTCCACCTTGCCGACAATGGTATTTATCCCATTTGCTATATCATTGAAAGCGCTGTCTGTTTTATTCACCGCAAGGCTTTGCTCCTGGGAGACCTTCTTCATTACCTCCATTGATTTGATGGCAAGCTGTGCTTCCTCCTGGATACTCTGCACCAGATTGTTTATTTCTTCAGTTGACTTTTTACTCTGGTCGGCCAGGAGCCGCACTTCCTCCGCAACGACGGCGAAACCTTTGCCTGCTTCTCCGGCCCTTGCAGCTTCTATAGCCGCATTCAGAGCCAATAGATTAGTTTGCTCCGCTATTGCCTCGATAGATTCCACAAACATTCCAATATCCTTGATAGTGTCTGTTAGCTTTTCAACAACTGCAAATATTCTCTCTGAAGTCTCAAAGGTTTCTTTTGATTTTTCACGGAGAGTATTCACGGATTCAATACCCACTCCGTTCAGCTGGTTGATTTTGTCTGTTTCAGCCTTGACTCCGGAATAGCTCTCAAAGACAAAATTGATTTGTTCGGACAGCTTTTCGACCATTTGCACTCCCTGCTGTGCATCATTAGCCTGATCTGAAGCACCTTTTGCAATCTCATCGATTGTTTTTGCGATTTCTTCTATCGCTGCTGAAGTATTTTGTGCAGTTTTATTAACCTGCCGTGAGGAATTAATTATCGAAAGGGATAATGTGAAGAAACTTTCGATAAGCGAGCGGATATCACTTAAGATAGTATTGACTACTGACCCCACACCGCTCAATATTTCATAATTTTTTGCTTCAACAAGATGAGAATAGTCTCCCTGCTTTATTAGATCCATTTCCTTCGAGAAACGCCTTGCAACCTTATTTACTGAAAGGTGTATCGCAAACCTGACTGAAAAAGCAAGAACAAAACCATATAGTACAAATGCCAGTATTGAAACAAACATGGAAGCACCAATCATTTTTGACAATAATACACCGAAGGCAATGCTGAAGATTGTAATAACGACCAGAGCAGTCCTGAATGGATCAACCCCCTTTTTGGTTGTTTTATCCATGAAATTTCACCCCTAAGAAAATAATATTTAATTGTTATATTTCGATATTAATCATTAAAATCCTCTTTTTAAAATTATTATTTTACAGCATATGATATCAGACTGGTGATTTGCGTCAATGTTTGACAATCTTAACGCCCAAAACCCGCATAACTCAGTTGGGGTGTCAAATTGTTATACAATATCTTCATATGCAAATACCTCCGATTTTTGTTTAGTAGTAATTTTGTAGCATAACATATGGATAAAACCAAAAAATTCAAAATAGCTACATAGTTTACGATTTATGTTTAAGTTAAGGAAGCTAATTTCTAATCGCGAATTGAATCATTTCACGATTAGAAATTAGCTAAAATTAGTCATAAATTCATAAATCACAAGGTCTTGACCAAAAGGGTAAAATATAATATAATTATATTAGCTGAACACGAAGCACAAAATGGGGTACACCACCGAAAGGGTGTAAATTTCATTTTGTGCTTTTTTTCTGCCAAATTTGGAAAGGAAGTGAAAAAATGAAAGTAAATGGAACCATCATTTCTTTAGATAAAAGTCAAAGTTTATTTGATTTTCTGAAAGCCCAAAAATATGATATTACTAAAATTGCAGTAGAACGTAATGGCGAAATTGTTCCAAGAGCAACATACAAGGATGTTATACTTGACGATGAAGATACTCTGGAAATTGTCAGGTTTGTGGGAGGAGGCTGACAAATGAAAGTAACGATAAATGGTAAAAGTATGGAGCTGGATTGTCAGACAGCATTTGAAGTCCGAGAGCAAATCGGTAATCAAACTGACCTTATAATTTTAAATGGTTTTCAGATAGAAGAAGATTGCAAAATATCAGAAAATGATGTATTAACCATAATACGCAAAGGTTACATGCCTGAGGAAGAGGAACTTGAGAGCATGATGATGGCAAGGCATACTCCAAATGTACATAAAAAGGTAAAAGAAGGCAAGGTAGCCGTAGCTGGGTTGGGAGGTCTTGGATCTAATATTGCAATTATGCTTGCAAGAATAGGTGTGGGAAAGTTGCTCCTGATAGATTTTGACGTTGTTGAGCCAAGTAATCTGAATCGGCAAAGCTATAATATTAGTCATTTAGGAATGTCGAAAACAACGGCTCTAAAAAAACAGATAGAGGAAATCAACCCTTTTATTAAGGTAGAAACTCAAAATATAAAAGTAACAGAAGATAATGTTAGTGAGCTCTTTAGTGGCTATGACATTGTTTGTGAAGCTTTTGATAAGCCTGAGGCAAAATCCATGCTTGTGAATGTGGTATTAGATCAATTTACTGATATTAAAATAGTAGCAGCTTCCGGTATGGCTGGGTATGATAGTTCCAATTTAATTAAAACAGCAAAGCCAATGAATCGTTTATATCTGTGTGGAGATTTCGAAAATGGAGCAAGGATCGGTCAAGGACTGATGGCACCAAGAGTACAAATCTGTGCTGGTCATCAGGCAAACATGGTTCTACGGTTATTGCTTGGGATAGAAGATGTATAAGAAAGGATGTAGAAAATGAGTGATAAGTTAAAGATTGGTGGACATGAGTTTCAATCAAGATTTATATTAGGTTCAGGTAAATTTTCATTGGAGATGACAAAAGCAGTTGTTGAAAATGGCGGAGTAGAAATGGTAACCATTGCACTACGTCGTGCAAACATAGGTGGGGAAGAAAATATATTGGATTATATGCCAAAAGGGATTACTTTATTGCCAAATACTTCCGGTGCAAGAAATGCGGAGGAAGCTCTGAGAATTGCGAAGCTTGCAAGAGAAATCGGATGTGGAGATTTTGTAAAAGTAGAAGTGATTCATGATTCTAAATATTTGATGCCCGATAACTATGAAACTATAAAAGCGACAGAAATGCTTGCCAAAGAAGGGTTTATTGTTATGCCATATATGTATCCGGATTTAAATGTTGCAAGATCATTAGTAAATGCCGGTGCAGCAGCAGTAATGCCTTTGGGTGCGCCTATTGGAAGCAATAAAGGTCTTTGTACAAAAGATTTCATACAAATTTTAATAGATGAAATAGATTTACCAATTATTGTAGATGCCGGTATCGGCCGTCCATCCCAAGCCTGTGAAGCCATGGAAATGGGTGTTGATGCTGTTATGTGCAATACTGCAATTGCAACAGCAAATGATGTTGCACTGATGTCAAAAGCATTCAAACATGCTGTTGAAGCAGGGCGTGATGCCTATCTTGCTGGCCTTGGACGAGTGATAAATTATAAGGCAGAGGCATCCAGTCCTTTGACGGGATTTTTGGAGGAATAATTATGGAATCAAATAGGGTAAATCATATGGAATATTTAAATTGGATGGAAGCCATTGATTCTGATGTTATGGATAAGGTATTAAAATTAGCAAAAGAATATGATTATCAACAATATACCGGTATAGATGTAAAAAAAGCTTTAATGAAAGAGCAGCTTTCAATAAATGATTATGCAGCGATATTATCACCTGCAGCTGTGCCATATTTAGAAAATATGGCAAGGAAAGCAATGTCAGAGACGAGAAAGTATTTTGGCAATTCTGTTTGTATGTTTACGCCATTATATATTTCTAACTATTGTGAAAACCATTGTATTTATTGTGGTTTTAACTGTCAAAATAAAATTCGCCGAGGAATGCTTTCTTTAGAAGAAGTGGAAGAAGAACTCAAAGAGATTTCCATGACCGGTTTGAAAGAGATTTTGCTTTTGACTGGAGAATCTCGCCATAAGTCCGGGGTAGAATATATCGGAGAGGCAGTCAAATTAGCTGCAAAATATTTTTCTACGATCGGGATTGAAATCTATCCGTTAAACACAGAAGAATATGCTTTTTTACATAAATGTGGTGCAGATTTTGTTTCCGTTTACCAGGAGACTTACAATACGGATAAGTATGAACAGGTTCATTTAAGAGGGCCTAAACGAATTTACCCATACCGTTTTCATGCACAAGAGCGTGCTTTATCAGGGGGGATGCGCGGTGTTGCTTTTGGGGCACTGCTTGGACTGGATAACTTTCGAAAGGATGCATTTGCAACAGGTTTACATGCATTTTTTATACAACAAAAATATCCTCATGCAGAAATTTCCTTCTCAACCCCGCGTTTAAGGCCTTATATCAACAATGCGGATAATAATCCTAACGATGTCCATGAAAAACAACTTTTACAGGTGATGCTTGCTTACCGCTTGTTTATGCCATTCGCTGGAATTACAATTTCTACAAGAGAAAGAGCAGGCTTTCGTGATCATGTTATCGGAATGGCGGCCACGAAAATATCAGCGGGCGTAAAGGTTGGAGTTGGAGGCCACAAAGAAGAAGAAAAGGGAGATGAACAATTTGAAATTTCTGATCCGCGAAATGTGAATGAAGTACACCAGATGATTCTCAGCAGAGGATTACAACCTGTTTATACAGATTATATAAGAGTTTAGGAGGAATGCATGCTAATTTGTGTAACGAATCGAAAACTTTGTAAAGATGATTTTCTGAATCGAATAAATCAAATAGCAAGAGGAAAGCCTCATGCGATCATGTTGAGAGAGAAAGATTTAAGCATACAGGAATATGAATATTTGGCCATAAGAATAAAAGAGATTTGCGATGTAAATCAAGTGCCGCTTATTATCAATCAAAACATCGGAATAGCGGCAAAAATGAAACTTTCCAATATTCATTTATCAATGTCAGATTTAAGGACATATAAGAATGAAATACATCAATTTGTTCATATAGGTGCTTCTGTTCACTCCATACTCGAGGCAAAGGAAGCACAAGAATTAGGTGCTTCATGCTTAATAGCAGGACATATATTTTCGACGGATTGTAAAAAAGGAGTTCCACCAAAAGGCCTTTCATTTTTGAAAGAGGTCTGCGATTCGGTTACGATCCCGGTATTTGCTATTGGTGGGATAACAAAAGGTAAAGTAAAGGATGTGACAATGGCAGGGGCAAAGGGTATATGTGTGATGACCGAGGCTATGACTTGCTTAAATCCAGTTGAACTTACAAACAGTTTTTGGGTCTGAAATAGGTATTGAGAGATGTTGGAACTGTAAAAAGTTTCTGGGAAGCGAATATGGACTTGTTGGATGAAAACAATATCATCAGCCTTCATGACACATCCTGGTAGATTTACTCTGACATTCCACCACAGCCTCCATTATATATCGCAAATAAAAGCAATTTTAAATATGTGAATTTTGATGACATTAAAATTATAAGCAGTTCTCCTGAAAGGTTAATAAAAATTAATAACAGAGGGAAAAGATGCGCCCTGGAATAATAAACAGTATTGTTAATCCAATTTAAAAATGGTATAATGCAAAAGTAAATAAAGATAAGTTTATCAGCGAAAATAACTGAATAAGACAGTTCGAAACCATCCTGTCTATAAACAAAACTACGGAAAACGTGCAGTGTGTAGCGTGAAATTGTTTAAAGGACCGGCGTGTCCTTTTTTTAATGCATTTTTTGGATTTTTGAATATATGGATGTGGATGCTGCTTCTACGGAAAAATTAAAACGAAAAAATGGGGGAAGTAACGGATGTACGCGATAAAAGTGGAACACAGCTTTGATAGTGCACATTTTTTAGCTGGATATAATGGCAAATGTGCCAATATCCACGGACACCGGTGGAGGATAGAGATAGAGGTGGCAGTAAAGGAATTAATGGAAGAGGGACATAACCGTGGAATGGTAACCGATTTTACCGATTTGAAGAAAGATGTACGGGCAATGATCGATTTTTATGACCATGCACTCATTATTGAAAAGGGAACCTTGAGGAAGGAAACTTTTAAGTGTTTGACCGAGGATGGTTTTCACATTGTAGAAGTCGCATTCCGACCTACGGCTGAGAATTTTTCATACTTTTTCTATCATAGTATTCGGGACAAAGGTTATAAGGTAAAACGGGTTACAGTTTACGAGACGCCCGTAAACAGTGCTATCTTTGAAAACAGTGAGGTGGAGGCATGAAATATAAAGTTGTTGAGAAGTTTATAAGCGTGAACGGAGAGGGGAACCTGGCCGGACAGCTTGCCGTTTTTATAAGGTTTGCCGGGTGCAACTTGCGCTGCAGCTACTGTGATACTCAGTGGGCAAATGATGAGGGGGTGAAGTATGAAGAAATGTCGGAGAATGACATCCACGACTTTATCAAGGAAAAGGCCATCACAAATGTGACCCTGACTGGGGGAGAGCCGCTGCTGCAGGAGGGTATTGGTCGGTTGCTATGCCTTCTGGCGATGGATCATAGGCTTAGGGTTGAAATTGAGACCAATGGAAGTATAGAATTCCGGGAGTTTTCTGAAATTACTCCGAACCGTCCTGCTTTTACCGTAGATTACAAGCTGGGCTCCAGCGGTATGGAGCACGTAATGGAGGTGGGCAATTTTGAATATTTAAAGCCCAAGGATACGGTAAAATTTGTGGTGGGAAGCATGAAGGATCTCGAGACAGCAAAACATATACTGGAGAAGTATGGATTGACGAACAAATGCGGAGTACATTTAAGTCCTGTTTTCGGTAAAATTGAAATGACTACCATTGTAGAGTTTATGAAGCAAAATAAAATGAACGGTGTCAGACTGCAGCCGCAGCTGCATAAAATCATATGGCATCCGGATACAAGGAGGGTGTGACTTAAATGGCTGTAGATAGGAGAAAAATTGAAGCGCATATCCGGAGGTATTAAAAATACAAGTACAGTCACTACAAACACGACCTTGAGCGGTAGATTCAACACGGACTGTAGTTTGACCGATAGGTTGATGATGCGAATAACAATTGAGTAAAGGATGAAAATTTGATGAATAAAGAGATAAACAGGGAAAATGCTATTGTTGTCTTCAGTGGCGGGCAGGACAGTACAACATGCCTGTTTTGGGCAAAACGCCAGTTTGGTGAAGTCACAGCAGTTTCTTTTGATTATAACCAGAGGCATAGACTGGAGCTGGAATGTGCCAGGAAAATATGCCAAAAATATGGAGTTGAGCACACTATTATGGATCTTAACCTTTTGAACCAGTTGGCACCAAACTCACTGACCCGAAAGGATATTGCTGTGGACAGTGAAGTACCGCCGGAAGGACTGCCTAACACCTTTGTGGATGGAAGAAACATGTTGTTTCTGGCCTTTGCTGCCATATTTGCTAAGCAAAAAGGTGTAAACCATATTGTCACCGGTGTATCACAGAGCGATTTCAGCGGATATCCGGACTGCAGGGATGTATTTATCAAGTCCTTAAACGTAACGCTCAACCTGGCGATGGATTACGAGTTTGTGATTCATACTCCGCTCATGTGGATTAACAAGCAGGAGACATGGGAAATGGCGGATGACCTCGGAGTGCTTGAGGTTATAAAGAATGAAACTCTAACCTGTTATAACGGAGTAATAGGCGACGGATGCGGGGAGTGTCCGGCATGCAAGTTGAGAAACAGTGGATACCGGGATTTCATGAATAGTTTGGCAGCCGGGGGTGGCAGCAGTGGTTAATGTAGGCGTTCTTGCTTTGCAGGGTTCAGTAGAAGAGCATATTCATTCCTTAACTATTATTAAAAGAGCAAAAGAGGGTATGCCTATTTGGGGTACATGTGCAGGTATGATTCTTATGGCAAACGAAATAGTAAATGAAAATTACGTGCATTTGGGATAAGGGTATATAAAAAAACGTTTGTAAACAGCTTCATACTTGACAATCTCCAGAGCCCTCATTTGAGTTTGTCCTTCAGATTCAAGCGTGTCTGTACGCCGTTTAATTTCCAAGTTATAGTACGGTATCCAGTGGTCATGACATGCTGTACCATTGAACTCCGGAAGTATACCTATGGTTGTAACGTAATTTGTTTATCGTAAAATATATAAGTTGAAAAATGTCGATAAATGCATGGTTATCTTCTTGATTTTATATTATAATATTGGTGTTGTGCATTAAAAAGTAAAAACTTGTATTACCAATATAACTGAAAAATAATTTAATTGTAAAGGTGCAGAATTGAAGTATCGTGAAAAACAAATTAAATTAGATAACCCGCTTTCATTCTGGAAGCA
>Ga0129298_10001223_pt1 | contig 10711 bp, 9 predicted proteins | sample I19B2metaG_FD_94707 | JGI IMG/M metagenome (GOLD analysis project Ga0129298, IMG submission 94707) | Lake sediment bacterial and archeal communities from Gulf of Boni, Indonesia to study Microbial Dark Matter (Phase II) - ​I19B2 metaG | ecosystem: Environmental > Aquatic > Freshwater > Lake >...
ACTCCCGACTTGGGAGCCTTAATGTTGAACGTAGCGTATGTGACATTCTCCACTGACCAGACTACTGCTCCGGTAGGGTCGTTGATGGATACGCTGAAGAAGCTTTGTATAGTAACGATTTTCAGTTCTTGGTCTATGGGTGGCGCCTTCTCGGGCAGAGGCTCTAGGAGCCCGGGCAACGGCTGACCGGCTCCAATACTTCCACTCATGGTGTCGCCTTGCCCTAAGTTAATGGAAGCCACCCAAGTCCCTTGACTGCCTATGAGGGGGTTTGAGTTAACCACTGTATCGTATTTGTACTCTGTCCGGGTTGGAGATAAGGCGGCGCACCATAACCCGCTTAAAAGAACCATTGAAGCGATGGTTACTGTAACCGCTCCCACCGTGACCCGTGACACCGATATAATCCGTAGTAGTAAAAGGAGACCTAACGCGAAGAGGATGCCGAGTACTATGAGACCTCCTATGATGATGAATGTGAGAAACGAGGTTGAAGGGTAAGGAGGAACCACATCAGGTTTAAGTACTTCCACTGTCATCAAGCTGACACCTATGACGGACACATATAGGTAAGCCTCTTTCCTATTTAGATCTACTTTTTAGAACAGTTTGTCACATTAAATAACGGGAATAACGGGTTTTGAAGAATACATGCTGTCACAGAGCGAGAATGATACCCCACTTCCTACCGCATATGTGTCTCGTGGAAGTTGGGTAAAAGGGTATATTAAGGCATAAAGACTTGGTCAGGTTTTTAACGTATTATTAGCTTTCCAGATTGGAAAAGATTAATAGAAAGGAGAAGTCTGTTTTCTGAAGGTGCGCGGGGGTAGCAGAGCCAGGTCAAACTATACACGTGTAATAGGCCAGATGCGCGGGGCTCAAGATCCCGTCCCGAAGGGGTACGTGGGTTCGAATCCCACCCCCCGCACCATTCACTGCACGCCTCTGGGAGGCTTAATGTCTAACAGCGTATACTAGCCAATTCGCAGAACCAAATAAAAAAGCGTTGTGCCGAGGATAAACCTTGTAGATGATATAGATCCTTTAAGTTCGCCTCCGAGCTTGCCATCTTTTCCCTTTTAACGAAACCAACCAGTGGTTATTGATGCATAGTAGGCGCATGCACTGGTTATAAATGCTATTGATCATTTCAAGATTGACTACGGGTGATAATTGAACGGCTTCAATCCTAGACAGTCTGGATGTTGAGTAGAATGAGTAGAATAATGGATGGAAGAAAGATAGAAAGTAAAACATTTAAAAATTTCCGATTTGTTTTGAAAAAGGGTACGAAGAAAGGTACCTTATGTGTGTAGTTTTCATAAGCTTCCCCAAAATTCTTTAACAGAAATAGCTCTTCTATGTACGCTAGGATAATATAGGCTAACAGTTCGATGAACCACACACTTATAGTCTGCGATGAATTTAGAAATCCGATACCGAATGTGTTGTTTAAGATCCAAACACTCCAACTCGTTAAACCGAGGGTTGAGAGAATTATCCCAAAGTACTGAGGATGTCTAACTAACCTATAAGGACCTGAGGTGACCAATCCTCCCTTTTTCTTCATCTTTAGGTGGACTATTGAGTAAACAAGAATTATGAGGCCGATGATAAGAAATGCTTTCTCTATAACGAGGAAGGGTGTAAAGAATTCAGATAACGCTGTTGTAAGGCTTACTGGAAGATTTGTGAACACCATAATCAGATAAGCAGCGAACGGAAGGGTCATTAAACCTGTCCAAACACCCAGAGGTGGGAGTGATTGAACAAGTGGAATTAAGTATCCTACAAATCTCAATAACCACTCTCTTACTCTACTTGGTGAACCCAATTCGATCACGTTACTATCTAAACCCTAGGGTATTCTTAAGACTAGATATTAGAACATGCTGTTCGGAATTTAGAACAAAAAGATAGAAATTTCAGAGGATGTTTTCGGTTCTTACCTAGTTTAGCCTGGTTATACTACAGGTGCATAAATAAATCTACTTAGTTTCCAAAAGATTAACGTGTTCAGAAAATTCCGGGAATTTAACCTAGGTTTTTAACCTACCCCCCAAACTGTCCGAATATAAGCTAATCATGGTTCTTCGGTGAATATGATGTGATGTCTTCTATTATGTCTATCATGAAACAAAGGGTTAGAAACTTTTTAATTTCTATCAACCCACAATCTTTTTACCTTAAAAAGGTATTGTTATACTTGGTATCAAATGGATAAGATGAGCAAAATACTCGATATGATGAAGGATTACGAGCCTAGAACGTTGGAGGATAATAGGGGAGGTAATCCCCTGAAATCATAGCAATTTTGAGGTGGTTGAATGAAAAGGGAAATATCGCCGTTGGAGGAGGAGTTGACGACGCGTGCTGAGAGATATATCGAGGAAATAATCGATCAATATTCAAAGGCTAAAAAAGTGTGGGAAACGTTAAACGGTGACCCGTTTATCCGCGGTTTATGGGAGATGTCAGATTATATCGCTGTCGCTAAGATGCATTATAATGCTCATGGTGACACGCATGCAAAAGTCGTTGCAGCAAACGCCCTTAAAATCCTTGATATCCTAGTAAAAAGGGGTGTTGATGTAGACACGGTTTCCGATGGTATCGGCGACATAGACGATGCGTATTTAATAGTTTTGGCATCTGCCTTGTTACATGATATAGGTAACCAGATTAACAGGGAGAAACATAACGAGAACAGCGTGATACTCGCGATCCCAATCCTCGACAAACTCCTACCCAAGATATACGACGACGCTATGAGAGTGGCTCAGATCAGGGGTAGTATTCTCCATTGCATCTCCACGCACATGGAACAAATCCAATCATATACACTTGAGGCCAGCATTCTAAAGATTGCCGATGGTACTGATATAACGAAGGGTAGAAGTAGGTTACCTTATGACCCGGAGAGCATCAACATTCACTCCGTGTCAGCCTTTTCTATAGGTGAGGTGAATATATCTGAGGGAGATGAGAAACCCGTTAAAATCAATGTTAAGATGACAAACTCTGCGGGTGTCTTCCAGGTACAGGAAATTCTCTGTCGAAAGCTCAATGCAGGCGTTGCAACTAACTATATAGAAATCTCAGCCAGCACCGTCCCTGAGATCGTCACGGGTGAACAGAAAGGGGATGAGCGCATAGTGCATAAGGTAGTGGTTGTGGGTAGCAAGTTTGTACACATCAAGGATTAACTTTTCCAGAAATCTGGTCGGATCGAATCGCTGAAAAACAGGGTTTAGAGTGAAAGCCTTGCCAAAGGTAATTTTAGACTGTGACCCTGGCATAGATGACGCGTTAGCTATGCTATATGCGCTTAAGTCACCTCACACAACGCTACTAGGAATAACTACTGTAGCGGGCAATGTGACGGTTGATAAAGCGGCTAAGAACGCTTTGAACGTTGTGGAGATGGTGGAACGGGGTAAAGTCCCCGTTGCGAAGGGCGCTACGAAACCCCTTTATAGAGAGCATATGCATGCTGAAGCATTCCATGGAAAAGACGGCCTCGGAGACACAAACTTACCAGAAGCCAGCTTAAAACCGGAGCCGGTTCACGCATCTGACCAAATTATTTCCAGTATCATGGCCAACAAGGGAGATGTTGAATTGGTTACACTCGGTCCTCTAACAAATTTAGCTATGGTCGTCTTAAAGGAGCCGAGTATCAGGTCCCATTTACGGAAGGTGATAATCATGGGAGGAGCCATCAGGGTTCCTGGAAACGTCACGATGGCATCGGAGTACAACATTTACGCTGACCCCGAGGCTGCGAAGACCGTGTTCAATTCCGGTCTACCTATAACTCTCGTCAGTCTGGATGTAACCATGAACCATCGGAACATCTTGACTCCCAGTCATCTGAGAGCAATTGAAGATGCTAATCCAAGAATTGGAGCGTTCATTGTAAGAATCGCGCGATTTTACACCGAATCCTGTGGGAAAAACGGGCAAGAAGGTCATCTACACGATCCGCTGACCGTCGGAATAGCGTTAGATGAAGAGCTGATAACTGAGTGTGAACGTATATACGTTGATGTGGAGACTGAGGGCAGGATCACTCTCGGAAAGACCCAGGCAGATCTACGCAGAGTTCCCAGGTGTCCACCGAACCTAACCCACTGCGTTCAGATAAACTATGAAAAATTCCTTAATGATTTCGTAGACACGTTGAAGAGTTAAATAGGAGCAGAGGTTAATAAAAAAACGTATGATTTCCGTGGTAAATCATACAGGAAACCCGATGAGTTAGGAGGTAAAATAAGTGGAAGGCGATGTCAAGAAGCATGTGAAAAAAAGATACGGTGAAATAGCGAAAACTGGAAAAACTTGCTGTCCATCATGCAGCTGTGGACCTTCAACCAGAGACGTAGCCTTTCAGATAGGCTACTCTGAGGAGGATTTGAGAAGCGTCCCAGATATCTCAAACATGGGCTTAGGCTGTGGAAACCCTGTTGCATTAGCCAGTCTGAAGGTTGGTGAAACCGTGTTAGATCTAGGTTCTGGTGGTGGAATCGATGTATTCTTGGCCGCTAAAAAAGTTGGGCTTAAGGGAAAGGTAATCGGGGTTGACATGACAGGTGAAATGGTTAAAAGAGCTATGGATACTGCTTCTGAATATGGCTACGGAAACGTTGAGTTCAGGCTGGGCGAGATAGAGAATCTACCGATTGAAGACGCATCCGTTGATGTTGTAATCAGCAACTGTGTTATCAACTTGTCTCCTGATAAACCAAGAGTGTTTCGAGAAGTGTACAGAGTATTAAAACCCGGTGGGAGGATCATGATCTCTGACCTAGTTACTGAAGGAGAATTGCCAGAGGAAGTTAGGAAAAGCTTTGAAGCGTGGGCTGGCTGCATAGCAGGTGCGCTTGAGAAAAGCAAGTACTTAAGAAGTATAGCAAAGGCGGGTTTCCGAGACGTTATGATAGTTTCTGAATCCACCTATGACATAGATGTTTCTGAAAAAATAAGAGGGAAGATAACGAGCGTCCAAGTCGAAGGCTATAAACTCTAAGAAAAAATGTACATAAACATTTTTGAATAATTATGGGGAAGAAGGATCGGGTATTGAAAGGATTGTAGATAAGGTGTTCTACGCGTTCCCGTAGATCAGTTTGCTGAATTCCTCTATAGCCTCGTTGGCAATCCATATGTTTTCAGGTGGTACGTCGCCTTGTATGGCGTGGTTTGATGCTACGACATGCCCCGGTGCTAACCCGTATAGAACCCTTTTAACCCATTCTCTAATCTGATCTGGTGGATAACGGATCAGAACTACTTGTGTATCAATGCCTCCCCAGAAGGTCATGATGTCTCCGTAATCTCGATGAAGCCTCTCAGGTTCCATGTGGAATGTGTATGGCGTGATCTGTTGCCCTATCATATCCAACCCAGCCTCAGCTAGGTCTTTTATGTATAGGTGCATTGAGCCACAGGCGTGAGCGTACGTCCGCGCACTCGTGTACTTACGTATCAGTGCGAAGCCCTTCTTAACATAGGGTATGACGAACTCTCGGAGGTCCTCTAGCGAGATCATGGGTCCACGCTGAGTGCCTAAGTCTCCAGGAGTCATGTTGACTCTGTCGATGTAATCCCCAACCTGGTTCAGGTATATATGCGCCAGATCCTCGCTGGTCTGCCACATTCTACCCGCAAAGGCATGGTAAAACTCCGGGTTCTTCTTCATATCCATAAGCCATTGGCTAAAACCGCGGATACGATAATGCTGTTCAGCCGTGTATCCTACCACGCCGCCTGTTATCGCGTAGTCCGTTCCTACATGCAGTCTCTTCGCAACCTTGCCTGCTTCAACCGCCTTCTCCTCCAAAACCTCTCGTAACACACTTTTTTCGGTTTGAGGCCAGTAAGGGTATTCTTCTAAGTCTTTTAACGTCCTCAACTTCGATGCGGGTTGTTCACTCTCAGGCGCCAACATCATACGCTGAACACCCTGCCTACTTATGCCGTAAGCGGGTTTCCATAGCACGCCGAAGCCCGTCTGAAGATATCCATTAGGAAGTCGGTTCCAGTTCTCTGGATCGCCGAGTATACCAAAAGACTGGGATGGGATATACCTGAAGTCGCAGTTGAATTTCCTCAATATACGTTCATCAACGTATGTGTAGCCCCATATCACGTCTGGGTTGGGGTCTGCATAGTCGGGGACACCCACGTGTTCAGCTATGGCTTTCAACCCGTATGGTTCTTGGTCTAAAGGTGAGGTTGAACCAGTTCCTCCGATGAATTCCTTGCAGACCCGATCCGGCCACTGAGGAGGATGCGACGATACTTTATACCATCTTTCCCTAGGCGTCATCATTCAACATCTCCCACCCGGTAAACGTCGTGTTCTTCACTGGAAGGTTATAAAAGTATGTTGCTCAGTATCAGCAGCGCGCATCCTACCACCAGTAGCGACCAAACAGTTTTGTTCCAAGTGTATATTTTTCTACCGTCCCATGCGAATCCCCCTGAAGCCTTAATTGGTAGGAGGTTGAAGATGGTTAGAATGAGGCTTGTCTGATACCCTATCAATATCAGCATACTGAACAAGCCGTTTCCGCCGACCATCTGAAAGGCCCAGAGCGTGTACGCGAGGGAAAGGCTCAGCATTGGACCTGCAGCGTAGGTCCACCCTATCTCCTTAGATCCAGGGTTATAACGCCAGTCCACCCGCTTGATGTAGGTTGAGCCGTAGGCTGGGTAGAAACCGGCAAAAAACAAAGTTAGTAAAAAACTGAAGAGTAACCCAGAGTCCCAAACCTTGAAGGTGGTTTCCAAACCAAAACGTCTTGCAGCGAGCTTATGTCCGAACTCGTGTACGAAGACACTTAGACCTACAGCTGCGAAGAGTGATGGAACAATGGGGAGGAAGACGTCTAATCCCATAGTAAGTATCCGGATAGGCGCGCACCATAATAGGGCTGAACCGAGCCAAGCAGCGAGATAATACCAAGCTTCTCCACCCTCTTTCACGTTCTCCATCTCCACCTTCATCTCCACACCCTCCTTTTTCAGGAAAAATGTGCCCGCCCCAACGATGTAGAATTCCGTAAACCATAAACGGATGAAGTTCACGCCGAAGTCCTTTAACTGCGACCGTAATCCGTAGGGTGTAAAGCCCCTGTGGATGAACATGTTCCAAGATGGAGAGTTATACCTGTCAGCAGTGGCGTAGAAGGCTTCACATCCCCTTTCACTAAACCATGCAAGTGCGGAGTCTAAGAGGGATTTCCCGATGCCCTTTCCGCGGAGGTCCTTATCCGTGACTATGGCGTCGATGAGGCCGACCTTTTTCTCCTCGATAATTACGATTCTTAGAGAGACGCTTCCAACAACCCTACCATCCAATAAAGCTACTAAGTTCGTGCCTCGTTGCTCACGCCTGCATTTGAGGGCGTCTTTGAAAGCTAAAAGGAAGAATAACTCGTCGATTGGACCTAGACTCTTTTGATAAAGCTCTCTAACCTCTTTCTCCTCGTTAGGTAGAATTTCACGGATAGAGACCGTAGCTTTCAACCCGATTCCTACAGACTTCAATCGAACGCCTATACCATATATAATTTCTCATCCGAGGTTCTGCGATGTATCTATTTCGTTTTTTAAGCACCCGCTACCTGCCTCAAAGAGAGTTAATGATCAGCGTTGAACCCACCTAGTTCGACACATATGCTCCTTCGATGAATCACATCGTGTACTGAGTACTCGCAAGTTTTATTAAGAATCAGTTTGAAGTCTTTCATTGGAGGTGAAGTTATGCCACCACATTGTGATACCATTGATGGACCTGTTGTAAGGGCTGCGAAGAGGGCTTTGGCAACCGGGACCATTAACCTCATACTTCCTTGGGTGCCGAAGAAGGCTGAAGGTGAACTGAAGAAGGCTTTTGAAAAAACTCTTAAGGTAAGGAAAGAAGGCGGGGAGGCTTTAGAACTCGCGGACTACTGGTTCTACGAAACTGCTGTGCGTTTACATAGAGAAGGTGAAGGAGCGCCTTATACGGGGCTGAAACCCGCGGGACTCGACTGGGGACCTGTGGTGCCGAAGGCGGAAAAAGCCGTTGAGGAGGGAAACCCGAAGGAAGTTATACACTTCCTAACACATGCTGTTGAGGAGGAACTACATGAAAGATTCAAACAAGCACTGGCGAAGAAGAAATACGATGTAAACGATGTGGACGCTGCGAGGGAATACGTGCGAGCAATGCTCGGCTTCGTCCTGTACTCGCATCACCTGTACTCGAATGTGAAAGGCGGCGTTGAACACGGAGAAGAAGGAAGAGGCGGACACGAGCATTAGCTTTACTTAAAAATACCGTGGGAACACCAAGATGACGAAGCATGCCACTGAAACTCGCGGTATAAAAATCGCCTTAACAGGTTACTTAACACTAGTCTTTTAGGCGTCCGCGATCTGAGGGCTGAGTACGTGGGACCAGACCTTGTTCACACAGGTTTTCACATCGAAGTGGCAAGGGGTACACCGATAGAGGAAGCCGCTAAAATAGCGCATGAGGTTGAAGAGAGGATTAGCCGAGAGACAGGATGCCGGCATTGTGTAATCCATATCGACCCAGAAAATAATCAACGCAGGCAAAATGCATGGAGGTGAGAACGTGTTTGTGAATATAGTCCAGTTTACACGGGTTAAGGAGGGGAAAGACGACGGGTTCAGGAAATGGTTTGAATGGTCGAACACGGTGTATGAGAAATTCGACGGGTTCATTTCGAGGCGACTGCTGAAACCGGTGAGGGGAAACTATATCGCGATCGTGGAGCATGAAAGCGAAGAGACTTTCATAGCTATGCACCTTAGCAAGGAACGTGGGAAAGCCTGGAAGAAAGTGGAGTCCCTGCTAGATGGTTCCCCTAAACCCAGCTTCTACAAAGTGATGATGACCCCAGAGAAGAAAAATGTGTAAATTTGTTAGAAAGCTCGCTGGATTCAGTCTTTCCAGTCTAGAAGTCTTTTCTCTCCCTCAATCTTTTTCAAGTCGGTGATATCCTGAGTTACTTCCATCGTTCCCAAGTATTTTCCGTCTTTATCCCGTACCGCAAAGTACCGGATAAGGATTAGCCGGTCCTTCATCTGGATCCAGAAATCAGCAACATCTTTTCTACCAGCCTTAAAGGACTCTACGATTCTGTTGACTACGTGAACGCTTTTCTGCGGATGGCAAAGCTGCACCTTTCTACCGATAACGGCTTTTGTCCTGATGAAAATCCTCTTCTCAGCGTTACTGAAGTACTTAACACTGTCCTCCTTATCGACGAAGGTGACATCTACGGGAAGGGTGTTCAGCAACGCTTCAACCTCATCCTTAACCAGTGTTCCAGTTTCAAACTGCAACACACCTTCCAGCGCTGGGGCAGCCTCAATCTTCCTTTTTTCACGCTCGCCGCACCCTGGCGCCGCAGTTGCATGTTCGGGTGTGAAGCAGCAGTACCCGATTTCATCAAATTCTCTTCTAACGCTTACCCACTCTTGCTCCGTAACCAGCTGCAACGCCGCGGGTAGAAGAATGTTATTTTCTTTAAGGACATGGCTTGAAAGTAGATTGTTCAAAGACGTAGCGGTTTCGGTGAGTTGCCTCTTGAAGTCTGGAAAGCTCATATACTTGAAATTCTCAACGAGGCTGTGAAGCTTCTTCTTTTTCTCCCTCAGCTGGTTGTGTTCCATCCACATTATCGCCGGTGGCTCACTGACTCCGTGTTTCTCAAGGACGGGGAAAAGCACGTTTTCCTCCCGTACATAATGCTTCTCCGCTTCTAGGAGATGCTCAGATAAGTGCCTTAGATGTGCTACTTCCTCGGTGACACGACCCGCATCCTCGGCTTGCTGAACACGTTCCACGATGGTCTTGAGTTTTTCCAGGAATTGCAGTAGAATCTTATGCTCCTCCATAAGGATGCTGACTGGGTTTCCAGGTGGAGTCTCCGTTTTCTCTTTCTCCAGCTGTTCGCTGAAAACTGCGAGGTGTACATCGCATAACCTTCTGATCTCCTCCCTGGGCAACCCTTCCCCTATAAGCTCCTGCTCGATCTCAGCGATCTCAATTGGAGTCAATCCACTCAAAGCCTGTCTGAACTTTTCCTTAACTTCCTGCGGGGTCACTCCAGCCTGCAGTTGCCTAATCATCTCCTTGAGAACCCGCTTCCTATTCCCCTTAAGATCATTCATAACCCGTACCTCACCACTAAGACCACCCTTAACCCACATATCCGTTAATAAAAACTTGTTGTTAATGCATGGGAAGGGTTGAAGTGTTGTGAAAGAAGTGCAGTTTGTAAACCAGGTCTATCCCGTCAGGAAATCACGGTTTCGCGGTGATCATGTAATGGTGCGGTCCAGCTTCTTTCACGGTTTCAATCCTGAAACCCGCTTCCTCTATCAAACGTCCCGCCTCCTCAGCGCTGAACCTTTTCCACAACGGAGGACCGAAAATCTTATCCGTTAACCCAATGTGTTCTTTTTCCCAATCTAAGTTAACGAGATGCCCATTATGTTTGAGCATCCTCTTAGCGTTCATTAAAACCATAGCTGGGTCTTTGAAGTCATGTAGAACCGAGCTGAAGAATATGATGTCAGCACACGCCTCGCATAAGAGAGCCGCTTCAGCTTCTCCAACTTTTAAATCTAGGTTTCTTAAACCTTCCCTCGCAGCTTCCTCCTTCAACCTATCTATAACCTCACG
>Ga0129298_10001224_pt1 | contig 10707 bp, 9 predicted proteins | sample I19B2metaG_FD_94707 | JGI IMG/M metagenome (GOLD analysis project Ga0129298, IMG submission 94707) | Lake sediment bacterial and archeal communities from Gulf of Boni, Indonesia to study Microbial Dark Matter (Phase II) - ​I19B2 metaG | ecosystem: Environmental > Aquatic > Freshwater > Lake >...
ATAATAAGGTGAAGCCAAAACTAATTTTTATTGCTATTTTTTACTTAATTTTTACTAATTTTTCTTTTTCTGAAGAAGTTACTTCCCGACCTTTTGTGGACAAAAAGGTTGCCGGATTAATAATTGGAGAAGATAGCATAGAAAAAGTTATTAAGCTTTATGGACGTGGTATCAATCTGGAAACATTTCATGGTGAAACATTATGTTATTACGATGCGGGTGACCAAACTTATTTTATAGTGAGCACACATGTCGGCATTATCGAAACCATAACACTAACAGAAGAATTTAACGATAAAAAGTTAAATCAATGTAAGAAGAGAACAATAAAGATTATGCCCCTTGCAACCAGCAGGGGTGTGAAAATCGGAGACTCTCCCCAAAAGGTTACCAGGATTTATGGTGAGCCGCACAAAAAGGAAACCAAAGATGAAATGCTTATTTTTGAATATCATACAGATTATAAGGAGGATCCTCAAGTTACGCTTGCTTATGATGCCTATTTATATTTTAGGGAAAATAGGCTTGTCAAATTTGCTATTCATGATGGGGAATAATTGGTCAGGAGATCGAGGGTCAGGACTTTACTTTTGCTATTTTTGCTACATCTGAATGTGTCTGGGGGTCAGGCTTGACAATTTTAACAACTCCCATCGGAAATCCCGGGTCGAACCAGCGTAAGTGTTCGATATTGCAGAAGGACAGTCTCTCCAAAGGTGGTTTTTTGGTCTTAGAACCGGATCGCCTGTCATGGATGATGTCGGCTTACGGTTTCGTCTTTAAAAGAGAGGGCATTGACTATGATTGAAGCGGCGGCCGGGAAGGCAAGATATTCCGTATTGACCACCAGGTCATAATGTACCGGATCCCACACCTCGGCCTTGAAATACCTCTTGATAAACTCCCGAGCGCCGCTGTCAAACCGCACTATTTCCCGCTTGGCATTCTCTCGGTCGAGCTTTAGGTTCTCCATAACGCGTTTCAATCTCACCTCTATGGGCGCTGTCGCCAGGACATGGAAAGCTCGGGGATAATTCCTCAGGATGAACTGGCTTCCTCGTCCTAGAATGACAAGCGACTGGCTTTGAGCCAATTCCTTGATAACGGCCTCCAATGTATTAAAGTAGCGGGCATCGTCCAGAGGTATTTGCCAGACGTGCATATAGGCTCCCTCAAAACCTAGATCAGAGCTGTAGCCGTGTTCCAGCGCCCTGGCAATCCGGCCAAAGAGACCACTGGGCGGCATCTCTTTTTCGGTTACGTCCTGCTCTTGCCGATTCAGCCGCGCTGCTACCGCGGCAATAATCTCCCGATCGACATAGTCAATGTGGAGATTATCGGCCACTAATTTCCCTATTTCCGGTGCCCCGCTTCCTAAAGGACCTCGAATTGTCACCAAGGGCATGGCTTGCCTCCTTCATCGTGCCTTTGTGCTCACCTTCATAGGAGATTGACCAGTTCAAAACATCATACCAGTCCATCAACTTAATTGCAATGCTGGGGGGCAATCCCGAAATTTTGCCGCCACGGCAGTTCAGATTCTAAAAAAATTGACAATTAGCTGTTTTGATAATACCGTAATCAAAGGCATGTTTTTATTCTGAGCAAGATAAATTGAGTGCGAGGAGGTGTTATGGAATATTGCGACATTCTCTATGAAAAGGAAGGGCACGTCGTTACCATTACAATTAACCGACCCGAAGTGCATAACTGTCTCAGTGCAGACACGGCGCTTGAGCTTCACCATGCCTGGCGCACCTTCCGCGATGATGACGATGCTTTTGTGGCGATTATGACGGGCGCGGGAGACAAGGCCTTCAGTGCTGGCTGGGATTTAAAGGACGCCTCCAGGCTTACGGAACCCATAGATTTCGACCGCTTCCGCGTGGATCTGTATAACTCACCGGGGCCATGCGGCTACACGCGGCGCGTGGATATTTTCAAGCCTACCATTGGCGCCATCAACGGGTATTGCTTTGCGGCAGGCCTGGAGACGGCCTGTACGCTGGACATCCGCATAGCCGCAGAGCATGCCGAATTCGGCTGCCTGGAACGCCGCTGGAATATTATCCTTGCCGATGGCGGTACGCAGCGGCTCCCCATGATCGTAGGGTTTGGCAGGGCCCTCGAGCTGATCATTACTGGGCGCCGGATAGACGCTCAGGAAGCACTGCGCATCGGGCTTGTTACCGAAGTCGTGCCCCGGGAGAAGCTAATGCAAAGATCAAAAGAGCTGGCCCAGGCGATATGCGAGCTGCCTCAAGGCGCTATCCGGGCGGATAAGGAATCTGCCTTGAGGGGCTGGGGACATCCGCTGGAAGATGGACTAAGGATAGAGGCAGAGATGGTGGCCTCCATGTTTATGCGGCGGGACAAACACGCTTATGGCGCTCAAGCCTTTCTGGATAAACAAAAACCTGATTGGACTCATCACGGGTTATAAACAACCCGCAACCCCTGGGCTGTGGCGCGTCAAATCAAGACCCTCTCCAAAGGAATGCCAAGAGCCAATAGGCATTACATCTCAGCTTGTATGCGGCATTTCACCCATTACGGAGTCGATGACCATCTTGCTTGAGGGAGGAGAGTAGCGATATACTTTATCGGGAGGACTTGGCCCGACCCGAATATAGGGGTATCATTATTAGAAAAGTGCTTTTCGGGTATGGAAAGGCTTGGGCGATGAGGAGAAAGAAGTGAAGAAGATCGGAAGATTCCACGTACTGACGGATACGTTCCTTCAAACCCATTTCTCCCACGTGGAGCTTGCTGAACTTGCCATCGCTGGCGGAGCTGATACGGTCCAGTTTCGCCAGAAGGGTGGGTCGACGAGGGAGATGATCCGTGTCGCCGAGCAAATGAAAGATTTATGCAAAAAAGCAGGTGTGATCTTTTTGGTAAATGATCGTGTGGACGTGGCCATCGCTTCCCATGCCGACGGTGTTCATCTGGGGCAGGATGATTTCCCGATCCCCCTCGCCAGAAAGCTCCTGGGAGAAGGGGCCATCATCGGTGGATCGGCAGGCAGTATGGAAGAGGCTCGCAAGTCTCTTTTGGAAGGTGCGGACTACATAGGTTTTGGCCCGGTCTACCCTACCACCTCCAAGGAAGACGCTGGCCCAGCGGGCGGGGTCGGCCTCCTGAAACAAATCGTGGAAGCGATCCCTCTGCCCATCATTGCCATCGGCGGCATCAACAGAGACAATACTCCTCTGGTGATGCAGACAGGGGTACATGGTATTGCCGTGATCTCTGCGGTCTGTTGTCAGAGTGATCCCGCGGAGGCAGCCAAATGTCTTCGAAGTTTGCTGGAGTCTAACCCACATGCCTGAGCGGGTAGGGGATATCGGGGAGTTTGGGCTCATTCGGAGGATCAGCGATCTGCTGAATCGGGAGGGGATCCGATCTGAGCGGGTAACCCTGGGAATCGGCGATGATACAGCCTCCTTCCTCCCTCGCCCCGGATATGAACTTTTGGTCACGTGTGACTCCATGGTAGAGGGCCGCCATTATCTGCCCAGATATATTGGGCCTTTGGATTTGGGCCGGCGGGCTATGGCGCTAAACATCAGTGACGTCGGGGCCATGGGAGGGAGACCCCTTTATGCTCTGATATCACTCGGATTGAAGGCCGAGACCTTTGTCCAGGATGTCGAAGAGATGTACCGGGGGTTTCTTGTGGAACTAAACCCCTTTAAGGCCTCCATCATCGGAGGCAACCTCACCAAATCAGGGAATGGGATGTTCATCGACATTACCCTGATCGGGGAGGTGGAGCAGGGGAAGGCCGTGCGCCGTTCCGGGGCAAAGCCAGGAGATGCCATCCTGGTTACCGGATATCCCGGCCAGGCGGCTGCTGGGCTGCAGCTGTTGCTTCATGAGCCAGATGACTCAAAATTACTCGGGCATCCATTGGTCAAGATTTATATCACACCTTCTCACAGGGCCGCACTGGGGGAGGCCATTGCCCAGGCCGGTTGGGCGACAGCCATGATCGACACGAGCGATGGATTCCTGGGGGATCTGGGGCATATTTGCGAGGAGAGTGGGGTAGGGGCCGAATTATCCCAAGAGAAAATCCCCGTTAGTAAAGATCTCCGCGAGGCGGCTCTCATCCTGAACCGAGATCCGTATGATTTCTTCCTGGGCGATAGTGATGATTACGAACTGGTGATCACCTGCCAGCCGCAGAATGTGGCTCTTCTCCGTTCCGTCGTTGCTAAGTGCTGTCCTGTCCCGCTGACAGAGGTAGGGAGGATCACGGGGACTGCTCGGGAAATGATTCTGGTTCTCCCTGGAACTGAGAGGCGGCCGGTCAAACCCTCAAGCTGGGATCATTTTCGCTTTACCGATGACCCTAAAAAATGAGGATCATCTCCAAATTAGTTGAAGGCCAAAGAGCGGGTATATTTAAAATGTCCTGTGATTTCAGGGGCCCGAAAGGAAAGTCATCTTGCTTGCAATCATGAGGCACTTATCTATCCGTAACTGTGGCGGGGGGATTCTGCTATTTCTCCGAAGCTTTCTGATCACGCCCCCGCTGCGCTTTGCGGATGGCAAGCAATGAGTTTATGGAGAGCGGATACCCCGCCGATGCTTGCGGCACAATCTGCCTTTCCTTCCGGGCCCTTGGCAAGCTCTCATCAAAAATTTGGCCAGCTAATTTGGAGATGATCCAAAAATGAGAACTTCACAACCCCTCCTCGGAGGTCCAGGCTTTAAAAAACAGATGAGGAAAGAATAGGATGTTCGACCAAGACATGGCTCAGAAGGCCGCAGAGAACTTGAGACGTGTTCGGGAAAGAAAACCACTCGTGCACAACATTACCAACTACGTCGTGATGAACTACACGGCCAATGCCCTGCTCGCCTGTGGGGCATCTCCGGTTATGGCCCATGCGTCCGAAGAGGTAGAGGAGATGGTCTCTTTGGCAGGGGCATTGGTGCTCAATATCGGTACATTGAGCCCTCCCTGGATCGAGGCGATGCTCAAGGCCGGGAAACGGGCCAACGCGCTGCATGTCCCGGTGGTTCTTGATCCCGTGGGCGCCGGGGCTACCCGGCTGCGCACCGATTCTGCCAGGAGGCTCATCGAGGGGCTTTCGATCCAGGTGATTCGGGGGAATGCCTCGGAGATCCTCTCTCTGGCCGGAGAAAAATTGGGGTCGCGTACGAAGGGGGTTGATTCTGTGCACACTGTGGATCAGGCCACAGAGACGGCGATGGCGCTCGCCAGGGAACTCAGGACAACGCTGGCCATCACCGGGGCCGTGGATTTGATCACCGACGGTGAGCGGATACGCCGGGTGATGAACGGACATGAGATGATGAGTCATGTCACAGGGACAGGCTGTACCGCGACGGTGATTATAGGTGCCTTCCTCGCCGTTGACCCTGATCCCTTGGAGGCAGCCGCCGTAGGCCTGTCCTATTTTGGCCTGGCCGGCGAAAAGGCGGCTACCAAGGCCTTTGGTCCCGGCAGCTTCCAGATTGCCCTCCTGGACGCCCTCTATGAAATGAAGGAAGCAGAACTGAGGGCAGGAGCCAGGATCCAGGTTTGAGGAGCTTTTGTTCGCCTGTATCAAACCCGGATTGTGAAGCCGCGTTTCAACCGCCAGAGAAAATCCTCTATGACTCAAGTCATGACGATCGCTTCCCAATGAGTGTATTATTGAAGAGGGAAACGGGGTAATTTATGAGCCTTATTCTTCTGACCTATTTATGTTGACTCATTTTCATTATTTCCGCCGGGGTGCGGATTTACAGGAGGGTCACGCTTCCCCTGCATGTACGCTGGGAACTTTACCCGGTCAAGCATGAACCGGGGGAAAAGGCCATCTATGGCGGTTCCTACATGGAGGAGCCGAACTGGTGGGAGAAGGGGCGAAAAAGGTCCCTGGGGAATGAGCTGAAGTTTATGATCCCGGAGATTGTCTTCCTGCGGGGTCTGCGGGAGGAGAACCCCCGCTTATGGAATGTCTCCTTTCCATTCCATTTGGGACTCTACCTGATGATCGGAACTTTTATTCTCCTTTTCATCGGGGCCTGGTCCATGATCTTCGGGGTCTGCATTGCTCCCGGCAAAGGCTCAATCGCCTCTGTCCTATACTACCTGACAATCTTGGCGGGGTTCTTAGGGTTGACCCTGGGCACCGGGGGTGCGGCAGCTCTCCTCCGTCGCCGTGTGCGGGAGCCAGAATTAAGAAATTACTCTGGTATAGCGGATTATTTCAACCTTATCTTCTTTTTGATTTTCTTCGCCGTGAGCCTCCTGGCCTGGCTCTTCCATGACCATTCTTTTGATGGGGCCCGGGCTTATGTCTATTCCCTGCTGACTTATGGCGGCACACCGGGAGGGATGGCCATAAATCGGAGCCTCCTCGGTTGCCTGTCCATTATCCTCGCCTGTTTGTTGTTGGCTTATATTCCGTTCACCCATATGTCCCATATGTTCATGAAGTACTTCCTGTACCATTTGGTGAGATGGGAGGATGCACCGAACGTAAAAGGGGGCAGGATTGAAGCCGCCATCCTGGCGAACCTGGGGTTCAAGCCGACCTGGGCAGCTTCTCACATTGGGGCAGATGGTAAGAAAACATGGGCGGAAATCGCCTCTTCGAGGCCCAAGATAGTAAAATGAATAGGAATATCAGACCATCCGATATCTCCCAGCCTTCAAAACATCTGGGACATATAGAACCCGGCGAGCTTTCGTTTTTGCCGCCCCCTTACGAGGATTTTAATCATATTACCGTTTCCGAGTTGAAAGCCGAAAAGGCTGCTTCTATTGAAACTTCCCTCGACGATACGGTCGCCATGGCGATTCCCAAACCCAAAAGCAAGGAAGAGGAAGAGAAATATCTTCGAGCTTTTCTCTCCGGCCTGCAGAAGCTTTTTGAGAAAGAAAATAACTGGGGCTTTCTCCAGCCGCTTCTCCTCTCCATGGAGCATTGTGCTAAGTGCCAGACCTGTTCCGAGGCCTGCCCGATCTTTGAAATGAGTGGACGCCAGGAAATCTATCGCCCCACCTTTCGGGCCGAAGTCATACGCCGCCTTTATAAAAAGTACATCAAGCCCGGCGGAAAGCTGGCCACTAAGTTCACCGGGGACATTGAGCTGAACTGGACCACCATTGCCCGCTTGGCTGAGCTGGCCTACCGCTGTACCCTTTGCCGGCGCTGCGCCAGCCTCTGCCCGATCGGAGTGGATAACGCGCTGATCGCCCATGAAGTGCGCAAGCTTTTTTCCCAGGAGATGGGCATTGCGCCCAGAGAGCTTCATGAGAAAGGCACTGTCCAGCATTTAAGAATTGGTTCCACCACCGGCATGAACCCGATGGCGGCCAGGGACAGCATCGATTTTATCCAGGAGGAGATGGAAGAAATTACCGGTTATAAAATTGAGATTCCCTGGGACAGAGAGGGCGCCGAGGTTCTCCTGTTGCATAATGCTGGTGAGGTGCTTTCTTGGCCGGAGAATATCGGCGCTTTTGCCATTATTTTTCAGGCGGCCGGTGTTTCCTGGACCCTTTCCTCGGAGGAACTCGGATACGACGTCGTGAATTATGGGCTCTGGTATGACGATGTGCAGCTGGCCCGGGTCGCCATCAAACACGCCGAAATCGCCAAAAAGCTGAAGGTCAAAAAGATCGTCATCGGGGAATGCGGCCATGCCCATAAGGCCTTAACGGTTATCGCCGATCGAGTTCTAAGCGGTGATTTGAATATTCCTCGCGAATCGGCTTTCGTCATCCTGGATGAGGTAGTAAGCAGTGGAAAGCTTACGCTCGATCCTTCCCGAAACGATTTTCCGGTTACCCTTCACGATCCCTGCAACGTGGTGCGGGCCATGGGCATTGTTAAACCGCAGCGACGAATCCTTAGGAAAATCGCCCCCCGTTTCCGGGAAATGATCCCGCATGGAGTGGAAAACTACTGCTGCGGTGGGGGCTCCGGGTTCGCCATCATGTCGGGGTACAACTTTGCCGAATGGCGAGTTTTGGTCAGCAGCCGTAAAAAATTCCTGCAAATCCTTCAGGCCTTTGAGGACGAACCCCCGGATATTCCCAAGTACGTTTGCGCTCCTTGTTCAAATTGCAAGGGGTCCATCCGGGACCTTCTCGAATATTACCACGCCAAGAAGCGCAGCCATATCTATTATGGCGGCCTGGTAGAGCTGATTGTCAACGCCATGACGGACATGAAGAAGCCGATGATTCACTTTGACTAACAAAGTTCAACCTGGCCGGTTGATTGGGGTTAAGAAAAACGCCTTACGCTGTCTGAATGGGGAGATGCAGCATGCCGGATGAGCTAAAAGTGGACCAGAGCGTGATCCGTCTTACAATGGGGTTCATCATAGACCTGGATGTCGATGCCATTGTTTACTATGCCCGACCGGACCTGGTTCTGGGGTCCGGATATGGCGGGGCGATTGCCGCGAAGGGAGGGCCCAAAATTCAGGAGGAATTGAAGAAAATCGGGGGAATCAACACCACGGAAGCAGTGGTAACTTCAGGGGGTAACCTGAAAGCCAAATACATCATCCATGCCGTGGGGCCCCGATTTCAGGAAGAGAACCTCGAAGACAAGCTGCGAAATACGACTTTGAATGCCCTGGACAGGGCGGAGGAGAACAAGATTCAGAGTCTGGCTTTTCCGGCCATGGGAGCAGGCTTTTATGGCATTCCAGTCGAGGTTTGCGCCCGGGTGACCCTGGAGGCCGTGAAAAAATATCTGGAGAACTCAAAAAGCCTTCGGGAAGTGATCATCTGTCTGAGGGATTCCCGGGAATACAAACCCTTTCAGGAGCAGATGAAAAAGATGAAAATTTAGGAGGGCGTGATGAGCGAGACGCTTCGTTTCGTTTCGGATGATTTGCAACTGATGGCCCTGAGTTTCATGGCCGTTGTCTATATTCTGCGCATCCGCTGGCTTTTGCGTTTCAAAGCCGGAAGAGAGCGGCAAGGGCCCACTGGTTCGCCTGATACCTCTCCGTTCAAAGGAATCATCTATTCCTGGGCGAATATTGGCATGCCCTGGGCAATGGAAAGCACCCGCCAGCATATCTTTTTCTATTTGCAGTTTGTCATCTTTCACTTAGCAGTCGCCGCCTCGATTGCCATGTCCTTTATCATTCCCTATGCCCCCAGCTTGCTGAAACCTTCCGTTGTGGTTCGAGGTTTGCAAGGGCTATTTGCCGCCGGGTGTTTAATCGGATGTTACCGCCTATACCGCCGCCTCAGCAAGCCAGCGATACGCCTGATCAGCACCCCTGATGATATCTTCTCTCTCATGCTTTTGACGGTCTGGTTGTTCGTTTCAATTTTGGCCGCGCCGAACCGTCCGGATCGGGGAGAAGGACCTTTGATCACTTATTTTATTATGACAACTTTCTTTCTGGTTTATGTGCCTTTCAGCAAAATTTCTCATTATCTCTACTACCCTTTCACCCGCTATTACTTCGGCAAGAGCATGGGACACCGCGGAGTATATCCGGTTAAACACGTTCCCCAGCCAAAGCTGACAAAAGCTTAATCCTGGATAGATATGGACCTGCAGGAGTGAACGATGCCTGAAAGTAACAGATCCCATAAAGTAAACAAAGTAATTGAACGAATGGGCAGAAAGCTCAACCGCCAGATGGTAGGCTCTCTGGTGGCCTGTGTCCACTGCGGTATGTGCACCGAATCTTGCCATTATGTTCTGGCCAACCCGGATGATCCCACCTTTGCCCCAGCCTATAAGGCCGATCAGATCCGGAAGATCTTCAAGCGCCATTTCGATTGGACCGGCCGCTTCTTTCCCTGGTGGGTCAAGGCCAGGGACCTCCACGGGGAGGAAGAATTGGAAAAGCTCAAGGACACCGTGTTCGGCAAATGCACCAACTGTCGGCGGTGCTCCCTGAATTGTCCGATGGGGGTGGATTTTGCAACCCTTAACCGCATGGCGCGGGGGCTACTGGTCTCGGTGGGTATCATGCCCGAGGGTGTGGCGACAGTCAGCAAAGACCAGTGGGAGCTCGGGAACCAGATGGGGGTCCTCAAGGAGGACTACCTGGAAACTCTGGAATGGTTGTCCGATGAATTGGAAAACGAATTTGGAGACAAGGCCGCCAGAATCCCGATTGATAAAATGGATGCCGATGCGGTTTACGCCATCAATCCCCGGGAGATCAAGTATGACCCTCGCACCATTTCCGATGCCGCCAGAATCTTCTATCTGGCGGGAGAGAACTGGACCATGGCCAGCGAAGGTTGGGACATGACTAACTTCGGCTTCTTTTCCGGGGATGATGAGCTGGGTGCTGCCGTGGTCCGCAGACTCTTTGAGAAAGTCATCGAACTTCGTGGTAAAAAGCTGGTATTATCCGAATGTGGGCATGGGTATCGGGCCGTCCGGTGCGAGGGTCCCAACTGGGTGGCCATGGATGTCCCCTTCGATATGGAGAGCTCGGTGCTGACGATGCTGCGCTACATACAGGAAGGTCGGATAAAAGCGGACAAAACCAAGAATAATGATCCAGTAACCTTCCACGATTCTTGCAATAATGCCCGCAGCTGCGGATTTTTCGAGGAGCCCAGGGAACTGCTCAATCTGGTCGTTACTGATTTTCGGGAGATGTACCCGAACCGGGCCGAGAACTACTGCTGCAGCGGGGGGGGTGGAGCCATGTCTATGTCTGAGTACACCCCTCTGCGCCTCAAGG
>Ga0129298_10001225_pt1 | contig 10695 bp, 6 predicted proteins | sample I19B2metaG_FD_94707 | JGI IMG/M metagenome (GOLD analysis project Ga0129298, IMG submission 94707) | Lake sediment bacterial and archeal communities from Gulf of Boni, Indonesia to study Microbial Dark Matter (Phase II) - ​I19B2 metaG | ecosystem: Environmental > Aquatic > Freshwater > Lake >...
ATCAAGTCCGAATTGCGCGGCGCCTTCGAAGTAACCGGCCAGTTCGTCGGCGCTTTTCTCGAATTCGGCGCGGATTTCCTCGCCGCGCCAGACCTTGAACTGCGCCAGCGTGGTCTTGTTGGGGTTGAACGAATTCGACTCGTGCATGATGCCGCCGTAGCCGATGCGAGGCCGGCTTTCGCCGGCGGCCGCGACCGCGCACATAAGTATCCAGGTTAAAAGTTTCATCTCAAGCTCGCTCGACGTAGACCTTCCCTGGCGGCCGGTAGGCGATGGCCAGCTCGGGCGTCGCCATTCTCCTCCGCTGGACGCGGGACTCGAACAGGAACGCCAGCGCCCCGGTCGTGAGCAGCGTCCGCTCGACAGGATACTGCGGCCGGCGGGTCACGAAGAACTCCTCGATCACGTGGACCAGGGCGTCGAAGTGAGGCAGTGGCCGCTCGCCCTCGTTCACGTAGAGCGTGGCGACGGGGCGCGGCTGGCCCTGAAGCTGCGCGGCGAACAGGAAGTCGCTGATGTGGCCGTCCAGCATGTACGATGCGGCGCGGAACCCGTCATTGTATTCGAGCGCGAACACGACGGGCTGGCGGGCGTTGGCTTCCGGACGGCCGGGCCTTGCCGGCGCTGCTGCCAGCGCGGCCTCGAGCAGCGGAGCGCTCCACCGTCCCTCGCCGTCGCGCCATTTCCAGACGGCCTCGCCCTCGATCCACTCGACCGACCGGATGCCTTTCTCGCCGCCCCGGCGGCGCTCGACCATGCATTGCAGGGCTTCGAGCGTGTGAAAACCGTAGGCGTCCAGCTCGCCGTAGCCGGCGGAGACGGCGTGCTCGATGCGCGCGCCAAGCGGCAGTTCGAGCGGCGGGCGGCGAATCGTGACCGGAATGGACGAGCCGGCCATGAACGGAATGCCCAGTTCCTTCGCTTCGCGGTACATCGCGGAGGCTTTCTCCCAGGACCAGGAGAGGTGCTTGTCGCAGAAAACGGGGACCGGGCGCCCGCCGGCGCGGATCACCTCAGCGATCCGCCGGAAGAGTTCGTAGCGGGGGTACAGCTTCTGGCCGCGGTCGTTGGTGGGATAGTCGCCGTGCTCGCCGATGAGCAGCACGGCATCGACGGCCAGCTTGCCCGTGCCGAGCGTGAGCGCCTCTTCGACAGTGGGCCAGATGCGGAAGCCGTGCTTCGCGGAGAGGGCCCGGCTCATGTCCTTGGGCGCAACGTGGTCGGTGTACATTGAGACGATGCGGGTGCGGGGCTCGACCCGGCGGCCGTCAGGCGCGTAGCCCTCGAGGATGCGGCCGGCGATCACGTCGGCGTGCGACCAGTAGTAATAGGTCGTGACGATGGCGGCGACTCGGGGCTTCTCAGCGGGTGCGGCCGGCAGGCCGGCGGCGCCGAACAGCAGCGAGCGTCGGGTGAAGCGGCCGTTTTCCATATGAGCCTATAAGTTGGCTATTGAGCCCGATTTTGCAACGGCTTCATGCGATTGCCGCCGGCTGGCGGAAGTGCTTGGAGATCTCCGCGGCCGCGGCGAGCAGGCCCTCCACCACCGGTGAGTCCTTCTTCGGGTTGAAGCGCGAGGTGGGGCCGGAGATGCTGATGGCCGCGATGGCATTGCCGCGGCCGTCGAGGATCGGGGCGCCGACGCAGGTAGCGAGCGTCGAGGTCTCGCCGCGGTCGAAAGCGTAGCCGCGCTCGCGAACGCGCCGCAGTTCTTTGCGGAACTCCTCGGGGTCGGTAATGGTGTTGCGGGTAAGCATGGGCAGTTCGCGGCCACCGATGAGACTTTCGGCGATGTCCGGATCCGAGAAGGCGAGGATGGCCTTGCCGAGAGCGCTGGCGTGGGCTTCGACGGAGGCGCCAGGGCGCTCGTGCAGACGGAGCGCGTACTCGCTCGGGACGACCTCCAGATAGACGATCTTGTCCAGGTGCAATTGGCCGAGGTTGACGGTTTCGCCGAACTGGTCGCGGAGACGGAGCATGTGCGGCAGGGCGGCGCGTTTAAGCGAGTCCGCCGAGGCCACGTCGCTCACCAGATCGGCCAGGCTGTGGCTGACGTAGTAATTGCGCCGGGCGTCGCGCAGCACGTACCCGAGATGACGCAGCGTGGTCAGGATCCGGAACACCGTGGACTTGGCCACGCCGGTGCGATGGGTGATCTCGTTCAAGCCGAGGGCCCCCGCCCTGGAAAGTTCCTCCAGGATGCGGAACGTGCTCCTCACCACCGGCACCATGTAGCGAGATTCAGGATCGGTCTGCGGGGTTTTCTTCGTCTTCATGAGTGGCTCCGACAACGTCGGCCTTAGTATCGCACATTTCATTACGAAAATCACCGCTTGAGAAACAAAAGGTTCCGTAATGAGACACACCGCATGCACATTCGATGGACGGAACCGGCGGGCGGACGGCGCGAGGCGGGGTGCTACATTGACTAGTTGGCTCCCGCATGCGCCGGGAGAGGAGGGAGAGCCGGCCGCCATGCTCGACTGGAAGCAGCATCCGCACCGCCGCTACAACCCGCTGACGCGCGAGTGGATCCTCGTTTCGCCGCACCGCACCGAGCGGCCGTGGCAGGGACAGGTCGAGAGGCCGGAGCCGGAATGCCAGCCGGAATACGATCCGGATTGCTACCTCTGTCCCGGCAACAGCCGCGCCGGAGGCGTCCGGAATCCGCCTTACACCGGCACGTTCGTCTTCGAGAACGACTTCGCCGCGCTGAAGCCGGACACGCCGCCCGAGAGCTTCGAACTCGATGGTCTGATCGCAGCGCGCGGCGAGCCGGGCATCTGCCGCGTGCTTTGTTTCTCCCCGAAGCACAACCTGACGGTCCCGGGGATGAGCCAAGAGGAAATGCGGCGCGTCGTTGATCTGTGGACCACGCAGTATCAGGAATTGGCGCAGATGCCGTTCATCCGGCACGTGCAGATCTTCGAAAACCGGGGCGCGATGATGGGATGCAGCAACCCGCACCCGCATTGCCAGGTCTGGGCCAACGCCACTCTGCCGACCGAGCCGGCTAAGGAGCAGGCGGCTTTGTCGGACTACCGCGCGGCGCGGCGCTCGTGTCTTCTGTGCGACTACCTCTCGCTCGAATTGAAATCGCGGGAGCGCGTGGTCTGCGAGAACGGGTCGTTCGCCGTGGTGGTTCCGTTCTGGGCGGTGTGGCCGTTCGAGGTGTTGGTGCTCACCCGGCGCCACGTGACGGCGCTGGACGAACTGGAGGACGACGAGCGGGAGGATCTCGCGCGTATCCTCCGGGACCTGACGCAGCGCTACGACCGCCTGTTCGCGGTTTCGTTCCCCTACTCCATGGGATTCCATCAGCGGCCAACCGATGGGGACGCGCACGACGAGTGGCACCTCCACGCGCACTACCACCCGCCGCTGCTGCGCTCGGCCACCGTGCGCAAGTTCCTGGTCGGCTATGAGATGCTGGCGATGCCGCAGCGCGACATCACGCCGGAAGCGGCGGCCGAAAGCTTGAGGAGCACATAGCGGAGCGAGGAGCCATGCGCCCGCTGCCCGGAACCGCGCTGCTGGTTTGGACAGGCCTGGTGGCGCAGGCGCTTTCGCCTGCGACCCGCGCGGAGAACGAAGCCCGCGCCGCGCTCGAACGCGGCGCAGCGCTGTTCACCGAGCACAAGCTCGAGGAAGCCGTGCGCGAATTGCGGCGTTCGCTCGCGCTCGATCCGGACCAGCCGCGGGCCGAAAAACTGCTCGGCCTCACGTTGCAGATCGCCGGTAAGCAGGCGGATGCCGAACAGGCGTTCCAGCGGGCCTGCCGGCTCGATTCGAAGGACTCCGAGGCCTGGTTCTTCCTTGGCCGCGTCCTGTACCTGCGCAACTTCTTTGACCGCGCGCGGCAGGCGCTCGAGACGGCGCGGAAGCTCAACGCGGCGGACTACCGGATTCACGACGCGCTGGCGCTGGCGCTCGAAGCGGACGGGGAGACCGAGCGCGCGCTGGCCTCCTACCGCGAGGCGGTGCGGCTGAACCGGGGCGACCGCATCTCGCCGAGCCCGCATTTCAACTACGGGGCACTGCTCTTGAAGCTGAGCCGGTTCGAGGAGGCTGAGAGCCAGCTCAAGCGGGCCAAGGCCCTCGATCCGGAGAACTGGGAGGCGAGCTTTGAGCTTGGCAAGCTGTACTTTCAAACAGGGCGGCTGGAGGCGGCGGCCGGGGAGTTGAAGCTTGCGCTGGGATGTCCCTCCGCGAAGGAGGAGGACCGGCGGCGCGTTCGCTATCTGCTCGGACAGGTCTACCTGCGGATGGGACGGGAGGCCGAGGCCGCTGCCCTTCCGGAGGGACGGTGAGCTGAACCGCCGAGGCGCGGAGGACACAGAGGACAACCGGGTGATATAAGAGTTGATCTTCCGATGAGAGGTGTGAGTTGAAGAGACCATTTCGGTGCATTCCCGTCTTGCTGGTTCTATTGCTGGCAGCCGCGGGTTGCGGGATGAAGGGCGGCTTGAGCGTCTGGCCGGTGGACTCGCTGGTCAAAGTGTTTCCCGACGACATGCCGGGGACAAACGAGTCTGGCGGCACGGTCCTGACCGCGCGGAACGGCCATGCCAGCGTCCAGTTCGCCGTACGGTCCAGGGCCGGTATCCCGAAGCTGCGCGTCGAGGTCAGCGGGCCGGATCGTGGCGGAAAGACGCTGTCCGCCCAGGTGCGGTGGGCCGCCTGCGTGCCGGTGGGCTCGAATCCGCCGGAGACGCCGCGCGACGAGGTCATCCGACCGGGGCCGGCGTTGTTTCCCGACCCGCTGCGCGAGGATTTTCCTTTCGAGCTGAAGCCAGAGACCACTCAGTCGGTCTGGATCACGGTGTCCGCCCCGCCGGATGCCGAGTCGGGCGAATACAGCGGCGAGGCGAAGTTCTATTCGGGCGACGAACTGCTCGGCGCACGCGGCTTTCGTGTGCGCGTGATGGAAGCGACCGTTCCGGCCGCGCAGACCCTCAAAGTCACCAATTGGTTCAACCTGAGCGCCGGTCATCTGCGCCGGTACTACAAGGTCGAGCAGTATTCGGACGCTTACTGGGGCCTGCTCGGGAACATCGGCCGGGTGATGGCTGAGCACAAGCAGAACGTGCTGCTGACGCCGGTGATGTCGCTGGCGCAGCCATCCGTGGCGGGCGGCCGCATTCAATACGACTTCGCGCGTCTGGACAAATGGGTCGAGACGTTCGAGAAGGCGGGATTGTTGGGAACGATCGAGGGCCGGCACTTACTCGGTCGCCAGTCCGGCTATCACACGCCGATGGTGGTGCCGGCCTATGTGGTGGAAAACGGAAAAGTAGTCGAGCGCAACCTGGAGGCGGGCGATCCGCGCGCCGAGCAATTCCTCAACGGCTTTCTCTCCGCGCTGTACGCGCATCTCAAGGAGAAAGGGTGGACGGGGCGCTACATCCAGCATGTTCACGACGAGCCGCATGGCCGCGAAGCGCCCACTTACAACCGCTATGCGACGATCATCCGCAAGAACCTGCCCGGGATCCCGACGATCGACGCGGTGGGGCTCGACCAGGATATCGGCTTCTTCGCCGATGTCTGCGACATCTGGGTTCCGGTGCTTGGCAGCTTCGACCATCAGCTCGACAAGATCCGCGCGCACGTCGGGAAAGGGGGCACGGCCTGGTTCTACACCTGCATCTTTCCGCAAGGGCGTTATCTGAACCGCTTCATCGACCTCTCCTTGGTCAAGGTCCGCCTGCTTCACTGGTTTAACTTCCGGCACGATTTCACCGGCTTCCTTCACTGGGGCGGCAACTACTGGGGGCCGGAACCCTTCGACAACGTGCAAACGGTGATTAACGACAACCTGACGCTGCTGCCGGCCGGCGACAACGCGATCGTGTATCCGAACCCGGAGAAGAGCAGCGTACTGAGCTCGATCCGGCTGGAAGCGATGCGCGAAGGCATCGAGGACTACGAGCTGCTGGCGGCGCTCGCGAAGAAGAAGCCGGACGCCGCCCGGCAACTGGCGCGGGACGCGATTCCCAACATCAACGATTACGTTCGCGAGCCGGCCGAATTCCGGAAGCTTCAGCGGCGATTGCTGGAGGCGATGTCCGGGGGAGGGAAGTGAGCCATGGGGAGGCGGAAGATGCAGGTGCTTGTGTACGGTTTTGCGCTGTTCGCGCTCGCGAGCGCGGCCGGCTGCGGGTACTCCCCCGAGGTGCGGCACTGGTGGGTGGATTCGCTGGTGAAGGTCTTTCCCGACGATCCGCCGGGAACGAACCGGCTGGAAGGATCGACGTTCCAGGCGGCGCGCAACGCCAACGTGAGCATCCAACTCGCCGTGCGTGCTCGCGAGACGGTGGGAGACCTGTGCGTCGACGCGCCGGCGCTCAAGGGTCCGGGCATGCCGATCGAGACCACCCGCGTGCGCTGGGTGGAATACGTGGTGGTGACCACGAACACCGAGGACACGCCGGAGGACGAGCTGGTGCGCAAGGCGCCGGCGCTGTTCCCGGACGCGCTGTTCGCCGAGTTCCCGATCACGCTGCAGAAAGGGCAGACGCGCTCGATTTGGGTCACTGTTTCCATTCCGGCGGCGCAGGAAGCCGGCGAGTACAAAGGCGAGCTGCGGCTGCGACAGGGGACGCGCGTTTTGGAGCGGGTCCCGTACACAGTGGTGGTTCGCAAGGGGACCGTGCCGGCCAAGATCCCGCTGGAGATCTGCAACTACTTCAACCTGGGGGACCGTCACCTGGAGCAGTTCTACGGTTGTTCCCGGAATTCGGACACCTGGTGGCACCTGATCGGCAACATGGCCGGATTTCTCAGCGCCTACCGCCAGACGGTGGTGCTTGCGGATCCGGTTGAACTCGCGAAGGCGGAGGTGTCCGGCGGCGGATTGAAGTACGATTTCAGCGCCTTCGAGCGCTTCGTCGAGACATTCCGGTCGGCCGGCGTCAACGGCTCCATCCACGGAGGCGATTTGCTCTACCGGGAACGCCGGCGCGACGCGCCGGTCCTGGTCCGCGCCTGGATCGTGGAGAACGGCAAGGCCGTGCTGCGAGAGGTGCCTTACGCCGATCCGCGGGCGCAGCGCTTTCTCGACACATTCCTGCCCGCCCTCGCCAAGAGGCTCGGCGAGCTTGGCTGGACAAAGAGCTATCTCCAGGGCATTCTGGATGAGCCGAACCAGTGGGAGATCAAGCCATTCGTCGAGACCGCAGCGAGAATCCGAAAGTTCATGCCGGGCGTGCGGACCATCGAACCGGTCGGCGCGGACCAGGATCTGAGCTTCATGGAAAAGACCGTGGACGTCTGGGTACCGCTCCTCGGCACCTTCGACGACAAGATGAATCTGCTGTCCGCGCATGTCAAGAACGGCGGCGACGTCTGGTACTACACCTGCCTCGCGCCGCGCGGCCGTTACCCCAACCGGCTGATCGACTACTCCCTCCTGAAGGTCCGGCTGCTGCACTGGATCAACTTCAAGCACGATTTCCGCGGCTTCCTGCACTGGGGCGGCAACTTCTGGGGTCCGGAGCCGCTGCTGGACACGCAGCCGGTGATCAACGAAGGGCGCACCTACCTGCCGCCGGGCGACGCCTACATCACTTACCCGGACCGCGCCGGACTGTCGCTTCGCAGTTCGATTCGCCTCGAGCAGATGCGCGAGGGCATCGAGGACTTCGCGCTGCTCTCCGAACTGGCGAAGAAGGACGAGGCGAAGGCGAAGCAGCTCGCAGGCGAAGCGGTGAAATCCTTCGTCGAGTACGTGCGCGATCCGAAAACCTTCCGCGACATCCAGCGCAAGCTGCTTGAAGCGCTGTAAGTGCGGCCGCCCTACTCTCCCGCTCGTTCCCCGGCGAAGACGTACATCCGCCCGCCGGGTACCGGCTTGAAGTCATACCAGCCGGGGCGCGGCGAGCTCAGGGCAACCTTGCCGAGGCTGTGGCCCTCCGGATCGTAGGCGACCATTTCGCCCTGGCCCGGGGCCTGGAAAAGCAGCGTCTCGTTGCCGTAGATGTCGATCAGCTCGACCACACCGCCGCCGCGCTCGCGCCGCGCCACGCTCCCGGAGGCCCCGAGGCTTCCCATCTCGGTCCACGCGCCGCGCCCATCGAGGAACTCGTACTCCGGCGCCTTCACCCAGTCGATGCGGCGGCCGCTGGCATTGGCCGAAAGCTCATAGAAGCTGCTCGCCGGGTGGGCGGCGAGCCAGCCGTTGACGGGCAGCTCGACCGTCCTGGCCTCGTGGTCTTTCACCGTCCAGGCGCCTTCCTTCGCGCGGTTGACCCAGACTTCGGCGCCATTTTCGTAAACGACGTGGAGCCGCGAATCGGTGATGGCGCCGGTTGCGTGTGCCTGGCTCGGCGACAGCATGCGCCCGTCCCCGGCGGCGTATTCAATGAGCCGCGGCCGGACGAAGGCGTACTGCTGCTGGAGCTGCTGCATCATGTAGTACGAGCGCGCCATGGCCTCGATGCCGAACGGATCGTCGAGGCCCCAGTCGTTGACCAGCCAGCCCATGTTTCCGTAGCCGATGGTGGTGGCCAGGAACAGGTCCACGTAGTCGCGCTTCTTCGGGGATGTCTTCCACTCTTTGTCAAGCTGGTCCAGGTAGTAGTGCGTGTAGCCCATGCCGTAGCCGCACTCCAGGGGATGCAGCTTGTGCAGCATAAAGGCAGCGTCGAGCGGATGCGTGAGCAGGTTGACATCCGTGTAGACCCAGCCGTAACTGCCGGACTCGAGTCCCGCGTAAAGCCACTGGTATGTGGCTTCGGATTGCGTCGGGCCATAGGTGCGCTGGTCGTTCAGCAGCAACTGTCCATAGGCGTAGAACGTGGCGGCGAAGGTAGCGGCGCCGGGGACGCGCGCGTCGTAGTCGCAGTAGTGCCACGGAGCGACGGCCGAGTGGACGTCTGTGTAAGACATCCGGTTGCCGTACTTCTCCTTGATGCGCTTGGCGTAGTACTCGTCGAACTCGACCGCTTTGGCCGGCTTCAGCGCGTAATTCCGGGGCCAGGCGCGACGCCATTCACCGTCGGGCATCCGCTGCACGTGGTCCGGGCTCCAGTTCGTGTTGGTGGGGCAGAAGTCGGTGTAGTTGCTGTAAGTCCCCTGGAGCCATCCGAGGCCGTTTTGTTCCCGGATATACCACTGGAGCTTCGCGTCGCCGCCCTTCTGCGGCGCCGCGCGCAGCCGCACCGTGAAGCTGTCGCCTTCATCCCGCCAGGTGACCTCGTGGCTGTGCTGCATGATTCTGTCGAGCCCATAGGCGCGGATATGGCGGCAGCGCGCCTGATCGGCGGTGAACGTCTCGGGCTCGGTCACCGTCCAGATGACCTGCTTGCCTTCCGACTGGCGCAACGACGGAGGATTCGCAATCGTGGGCAGCGTCTCCTCGTACACCGGGGAAGCCGTGATGAAGATGCGCTCGTAGATGTTGTTGCGCTGGCCGTCGGTCTTCGCGATGTAGCGCATGCCGCCGTTGATCTCCGCGCTGTCGGCTGCCAGCTTCGGCTCTTTGACGAAGTATGGCTCGGAGGCGTTCGAACGATACCAGTCGAACCAGACGGAAGTGAAAACCGGCTTGGCCGGCGCGCCCGACAACAGGACCCGCGGGTTGGTCGGGCCATAAGTGAGATAGGGAACGGTGATCAGCTTCGGATTCCCGACGCCCGCCACCCGGCCGAAGGCCAGTTCCACCGCCTCGCCGCCGTCGCACCACACATCCAGGACCACCGACTTCTGCCACAACCGCAGGGCGTAGTCCACGATCCGCGAACCGTGCCGGAATCTTGCTTCGATCACGTCGCCGTTGAGCGACGCGGAGATCAGCTCGCCTTCCGAAACCTTGCCCTCCGGCGTATCGGTGAACCGCACGCCCCCGCCGTCCATCGGCCGGAAGGGAGCGCCACCGGACACGCTGACGGTCAGTTCGGCGAGGTTGCCCGTCCTCGGCCGGTAGTCGTAGGCGACCGTTGTGTCCTTTCCTTTGTAAGCGAGCTCGAAGCGATTCTTTGCCACCTGGCGGACCGCGGTGCTGAAGTCCTTCTCGAGGTTCGACGGCAGAATGGTTTCCTCGCGCGTGGGGAACGGAAGCGCGCCCTCGCCGGTGTTCAATCCCGCGATCTGCCCGCGGAAAGGCTTCAGGTTACGCTTCGGCTGCGCGTGGAGCGCCAGCGGCTTCAGCTCTTCGGTGAAGAAGGCCAGCGAATCGCAGTAGAAGTAACGCGGCTGCCCGTGGCGAATCTTCGAAATCTCGATCCCGGTGAAGCTGGCCGGCCAGACGATCTGCTTCATCATGTCCGCCGCCATGCGCCGGTGAATCAACCACCACTGCTTCCACTGGATTTCGGCAAGCTGGATGGTGAACTCCTTGCCGCGCGCATCGGTGATCAGGATGGAGACATCGGCCGGCGGCGTGCTCTTGTCATCCACCCAGCTCCAGCGGTTGCCGTAGCCCCACATCTCGATCGAGTCGAACTTGCCCGGAATCAGAACCGGGTTCGGCGGTCTTGCGACGACACGGCTCTTGTCGCCGGTCCCGGAGTAGAAGAACCTGGCGACGTAGTGTCCCCACATCTGCTGCTCGCGGCTGCGGCGCAGCTCGCCGCTCGCGCCATCGTGCAAGGCCAGCGACCAGCCGCGCAGATCCTCGAAGTCAACAAGGGTGTTGGGATGCTCCTCGCGCTGCACCCAGGTCAGCTCGTAAGGCTGCTGGCCGACCTGCTGCCA
>Ga0129298_10001230_pt1 | contig 10684 bp, 7 predicted proteins | sample I19B2metaG_FD_94707 | JGI IMG/M metagenome (GOLD analysis project Ga0129298, IMG submission 94707) | Lake sediment bacterial and archeal communities from Gulf of Boni, Indonesia to study Microbial Dark Matter (Phase II) - ​I19B2 metaG | ecosystem: Environmental > Aquatic > Freshwater > Lake >...
CAAATAGGATCAGTGATTGCCATCCTACACAGTTCCATGCAATGTAAACGGTTAGCGCGCGACCTGTAGACTGTATGTGTAGGTACTCGCTTGAGACGAGCGTTTGGATTCCGAAGAGGTATTGGAGTATCGCTGCGACCATTTTCACTTGTATGGGGACCACGACATCATGGATGAAAGTGTACAATTGAATTCTCATCACTATTGCGGTCAAAAGTTCGTTGAAGCTGCTAACGAAGGGGAGAATCATGAAGAGCACAGCCGCTATGATTATTATGTACTGGTAGGTCCTCCGAGCGATCGGCGGTTCCTTCTCTGCTACCAATGGAATCAATCCCTTCCGAGGCATCTAGAGGTATATTGTAGAGACGCTCCCTCTTTTAGATTTCAGAAGCTTCTAAGCCAGCCTTCATCTCTACCTTCCTCGTCGAGAATCGATACGAAAGTGATCGATCGTCTTTTCTGCGCCTTCTCGACCACATACAAGTTTCTAAGTCGAATACTGAAGGTTGAACTGCATTTCTTGCAGATAATCTTGTAGTCCGCAATTTCCTGATCTCTGCCGCGAACAACCTCAATCTTCTTTTCTATCACTTCCAGTTCTTCGACATTCTGATTCGAGCAACGAAAGCATTGTTTGAGCTTGATAGGTTGAAGCCCCGTGTGCCTACTGGCGCATATATTTGATCTGAAAGATCTTCGATCGAGTCACCTTTCATCCGTGATCCCTTCAATTCCAGCAGAGAACCTGCAGCTGCTATGACTAATGTTGCAACAGTAGCTCTACTAAGATTTAAATGGCTATAACTAGCCGATACCTAAGAGGTCCAACAATGTCCTATACTTGTCCTTACCGCGTCTGCCTGACCGATTATCCGATGAAGCCATACCATAGATGGCATATCCATCGAAGGTCTGAAAAGCCACGCTTTGATCTAATCATTCCGCAGCAGTAGCTAACATCAGATCCATTTCACTCTCGATCGCATAGCTAGGAGAATATCTTTAATTTCTACTAATATTTCTAGAGAGGTATCTGAGGACCACACTGTGGGCAGCCATGATCACGAAGATTTGGGCATTGCGTTGAAGAAACTATTGTTGTTCTTAAGAAAGTCGAGCATGACCCTGATCTTATTATTCATTCTAGGCCTGTACGTTTATAATGTTCAAAACGCGCTTTTCGCCAACAAGTTAGATGAATCATGGTACGCCAATGTTCAAAGCAGGCTTTCATCGACGGAAAGGGGGGAAACGTCAAGTATAGAAAATCTCGTTTTTGATGCAGAGCTTTATGCTTTGGCGGGGTGGCTATACATTCACGGCGTCTCACCGAGCGAGTTTAACTTTGAGCATCCTCCGCTTGCGAAGTTTTTCATAGGTATCTCGGAAGTCTTGTTTCACAGCCCAACCTCGATGAACGCTTTCTTCGGTTTAGCCACCTTACTTGTGGTTTACCTACTTTCCATTAGGCTTTTTGGCAAGACTTTTTTCGCGTTGATACCTGTCTATATGCTCAGTTTCGAGAGGCTTTTTCTTGGCGCGGCTCGAACCTCAACATTGGATATTTACTCAGCGTTTTTCATTTCCTTGTCCGTTTTAATGTTTCTTTACACCGTTAAGAATCCCAAGCTCTTCCCAGCGCTCTCCCTGGTGATCGGCCTTGGAGTAGCCTGCAAATGGGAGACAGCCTTCGTAATATTGGCCTTCATGACCTTTCTTTTGCTGGATAAAGCGTGGGTGAAGCTGGGTTACTTCATGGCTAGCCTACCATTAGCTCTTTTGACATACGCCATGGCGTATACAACCTATTTCTTAATTGGACATAGCTTTCTAGAGTTCCTTGCTTTGCAAATGTCCATTTACAAATTCTATTCAATGGGCGCGCCTACTCGAGGCGCCCTAACGATATGGCAGCTTCTTTTAACAGGGGTTATAGGCCCAGAGACCCGCACCATCTTCTTCATCGATGAGAAGACCAGCGAAATAATCAAGACCGTAACGGTAAAGGGTTTAGCGATAACTTACTCGTTTAATCCGTTAACTTGGTCCATCTCCGCCTGGGCCGTGCTTGCGTGTTTTCTAAAAACTTTTAGAGCAGGTGAGGAGGCTCGCATGCTGCCGCTCTGGTTTACAAGTTTCATGGCTCCCATGTCATCTTGCCTACTCTTAGAGAATCATCTCACGGGTCTTATGCCAAGCTTCATTCTAAGCATCGCCTACATCCTCAAAGATGGATACATCAAAGGAGAAGGGCGTGGAAAAACTATACTTTTAGCCGCCATAATAGTATACTTGTGCGTTTTGGCAGTCTGGCACTACATTATTAGAGTTCCAGACTTCATCGCCATATGATTAAACGGTGAACTAAGAAAGTGGCTGTTCCTGCGTTCAACGCCCGTAGATTACCGAGCGAAAGAAGACAGGCCCACTTCTAGTTACTATTCTAACGATTTAGTCCGCACCCAGCGCTAATGCAACAGCTTTGCCCACTGTTGGGGTCAATGGGCTTCTCTCTCTAGAAGTAAAAGTGCTTCCACATATATCACAAGAACAATCGTTTTCGTGGGCCCAATATATTTAGACCGATCTCTCGATTAGGAGCGTTGTAGGCGAGCTCCGGTTCGATCTGCCAAGTTACAGTATCTTTTCCCTCGGTTGGCTACTGTGATACAGAGCATCCAAGTCGCTACTTGGATAAACTTCTCAGGATTATCGGTTTGGAACGATTATCACGCCCGAGAATAAGAGTCGAGGCTACAAAATAAAGATCGAACTTTGAAATTAACGTCATTCCAATTGGTCCCCACCAAGAATCCTGGTAATCACCTAGAAACCATTGGTAGTTGCAAGAAATGACTATCTTAGTTAATGCTAAAGAAGAACGTTTGACAATCGTTTCGGCTAGTTATCGTGCTTTGTCTAACCCCAATTGGAAATCTGAAAGGAGAAGCGTATTCATCAAACCCAATATTTGGGAAACTTCCAAAACAGCAAACACGCATCCAGAAATAGTGAAATGGATAGTTCATTATCTAAAAACTTGGAATTGAAGGCATCATAATAAGTGAGGGTTCTGTGGAGACAGAGTACGAGAGCACTCCTTACAATTTCGACCATTGCGGATGGGATAAATTGCTAAAGAGGAAGGCGTTGAATTAATGATCCTAATAGGGATCTGAGAACAGAAATTTCTTAGCGCATGCATCTGATCAGGAAGATCCTCGATCGAGTCACCTTTTATCTACGGACGCATCCATTCTCGCAACTGGCATTTAGCGACTATGACCAATGTCTTACCGTCGGTTTTTACTAAGCTTTAAATGGCTACGACTTGCCGATACTTCTAGTGAGGATGATCTCATAATGTCGTATATCTGTCCTTACTGTGGCTGCGGTACAGTTTATCCGACTGAAGCCATGCCATACATGGCGTATCCATCAAAGGTATGTCGATTCTGCGGCGGACTCGCGACTTGGATACCTCAATACCAAAAATGGTACTGTTTTCACTGCAACCACTACGTCTGAAAAGCCATTTCTGATGTAACCAGCCTGCAATAGCGGCTAACGTCAGGCCCATTTCCGTCTTGATACCATATCAAAGAGGATCTTCATTTGTTTCTGCTCTTATATCAAATAGGCTGGGAACACTCGAAAGACATAGAAAAAAGGTTGCCGAGGAGCCTGCTTTGAAGCCTCGTTCCAATGAGAGAGTATTAGTAGCACATAGTATGTTGCACTGGCCGCCAATATACGCGAGTACAGAAAAGAGAAACAACGGGATAGACGAACCCTGTGAATAGTTCTTTAGGCGCAATGAGTACTCAAAAATGCTTAATTCGTATTGAACTAAATTTAATGTCTGCCCTAATCGATGAAGTTAAGGTGGACTGGAAGCGTTGTACGCCGAGATTTTTTACAATTGTAATGGAAACCTCTCTCCTGCTAAGCTTACTACCTATTCAAAGCGTATTAGTCTCGGCCGCAATGAAATCCTCCGAAGGCCTGACAGAAAATAGATGCTGGTTTGTCTTAAGATGGAGCTAAAAGGACACGTAGTTTTTAAGAAATACTCCGTATGCTCCTCATATGTAATATTGTTCATTTTATTCCTATTTTCTTATTTTAGATTCGTCATTTTCCAACCGTCAAGGCGACTCGGAGAATCATCTCTCTCGGATTTCTACTCTGGTTTCTTCGTTTGGAGAGAACAATTATCTATGATAAGCAAGGGGTTTATTCCATTTGGGACCTTTTGGTTAAATAGTTACATTGAAGGAATCCCGGTTACGCTTCTCCCCTTTAATGGCTGGGAAGATCTGCCGAACTTTATTGGTACAGTCTTATTCGCTTTAACTGGGGACTTCATCATTACAGTAAGGATAATGATAGTTGGCCTATTTTTCATTTCAGGGATCTCATCATACTTTTATGGTTACAAAACCACCAAACGCGTTAATAGTTCCATGATTTTTTCCATTGGCCATACTTTCAGCATTCATCTTTTTACAGATCCATACTACGGTCACATAAACTTGATCACAGCATTTGCTTTTATTCCGTTTGTACTACTATTTGCGGAGAAACTTCCAGAGAGCTTTTCTATTTGTGGCTCTGATCTACAGTCTAAGAATAAGAGTCTTATCAGGATGCGCAGTACATGCGGGACCAATCAATAATCACTGAAAACTGCTTGAACATAATCAGCCAGAAACCTACCGCTAGCGCTGAAGAGAAGAAGCAGGCCCAGAAATAGTATGAATGTGATAACAAGAAGAATACTAAGGTGGATTTCGTCGAAATCCTACGATGATGGAGCAAAGAGATGCAACGCCTTAGCTCTAAATCTCATAGTGAATCTAAAGGCGGAGAAGATGTTGGACGTAGGATGCGGCGACGGAACGATAACCCTAGAGTTCGCTAAAGTTGTAAAGGCGAGATCCATCTATGGAGTTGAGTTTACTGATGAGCATAGGACCAAAGCTGAAGAAAAAGGAATTATCTGCGTGAAAAGCGATATGAATGAAAGATGGGATTTCGAAAGTAACTTTTTCGACTTCATTCTTTCCAGCCAGAGCATCGAACACGTCCATAACACGAGACGATACCTTCAAGAATGCTATAGATGCTTGAAGCCAGGAGGAGTCGTATTAGTGCTTACTGCAAATCTTGCTTCGTGGATAAATATTCCAGCGCTAGTGTTTGGCTGGCAGCCATTCGGAACCACCGATATATGCGGCTGGCGTGCAATAGGCAACCCTCTAATCTGGCACGCTGATCTCGAAATAATAGACCAAGACTTCCTAGACAAATACTACTCCGCCGGCGTAATCGGAACAGTTGGTCACGTCCGCGTATTAGCTTACGCAGGACTGAAGGACCTCATGAAGAAATCAGGGTTCGTTGACATAGATATTTACAGTCGAGGATACTTGCCTTTTTGGGGAAGACTCTCCGACTTTTTCTGCAAACTTGACAAGAGGCACGGATATTTTTTGATTGCTAAAGGCCGAAAGCCATCTCTGCAGTTAAAGGAGATGTTGTGCAAGCCTAGCTTACGCTGACGGAGAATAACTGAGAGAACGTAGCGATCTAAATCTCGAAATCCGCCTCTTCATTCAATGCGGTTTAGTCAATACGCTTAAACATCTGTCCCAGAGAAAATCCCACTTATTTGGATTGCCATTCTCAATCCGTTCCTTAAAGGTATATGTTCCAGCAGGCATTCGCTTACATATCCATGAAGATTCATTGTATGCACAGCATTTAGTGTATACCCCTCATTTGCGCCTTTAAGTGGGGTAATAGGCGTGCTCCTCCAGACTCGCTTCGAAAACCATCCACCTCTTTGACCATAGGTCAAGATGGACGCCGGGAAGACAACTTCAAGAATTGTCCATCTGAACCCTTTGGGAGACGGGTGAGTTTCGGGGTCGCATTAGCGTATAGAATATCACCGGCGACAAGCGAAGACAGGTACAGTATCGAGGTGAGTCTCAGATAGAATATTGTGGTCGTCTCCGGCAAGAGGATCACTCCATGTCGGTAGACCGGAAACCATTTTAAGATATTTTCCTTCAGCGCCTCCGGGTAGTCTAGCCCACTTCGCAGTGTTGTGAACGGCAAGGGTTTTGTCGCTCTTTCCAGACAACTTCTTCGACTTTGCATACAGTTTCACAGTCTTCCAACACATATCTGATAAAGAAATAATTGCGAACTATATATCGGAGGCTTCCGCCGGTCTAAAACCCGATAGAGTGTTTAAATTTCAGGTTAACGGCCAAGTCGACCCTGAATACCTTAATGCCCTGAAGGACCCTTGGATAGGAGAATCCTTCTCGGAAGAAGAGGTGAGATATCTCCATGAAAACGCTGGGTTCGGAGTCATTCGATTGACTGATGCTGGCACTGAGTTTATGTGGGTGCCACTTCGCAACATTAAGAAACAGCAGGTGAAGGAAGAATCAGAACTATCACTGGAACAATCCAACATTCAATAACAGATGCAGTCAATTGCTGAATCTAGCCATTAACTATGGTAGTCTAAGAATAAGAGTTCTTGTAATATGGTTCGTCAAAATGAGTAAAAAGACTTCGGCTTTGTTGTTAAGGACGTAGTCAAACTTTTCTGCATTCTATTATGAGGGTTGCGGACAACATAGGGAAGAACCTTGACATTTCTTCTAGGAGTTTTACTATTCCGTTCGTAATTCCTAAGACCAGAGTACCCGTCCTGAAACTCTGCCTGAGTGGAACATATCGCTTCCTAGCCCAAGCATATATGACCTTCTGTATCAAAGAAGGTAATGGAGGAAGTATTGGTTGCTTTACAAGTCTAGCGTTTGCGTGAAAACCTCTTATGAAGTTGAAAAGCGTTTTGTACGAAAATGCTCTAAGGTGGTCTGGTGAATACTTGGCCAAAGGATTTGAAATAATGTTGGGCGTGGTCAGAAGAATCTTATCGTTCGAGACCCTCCAAGCCTCCTCAAAAACGCGGTTAGGGTCAACAACGTGTTCTATGATCTCTCCCATTACAATTGTATCGAATGAGTTCTTTCTGAATGGAAGATATTCTGCTACGCAGCAGATGAAGTTACACCTCTGTGATTTCATGTTTGGTATTCTGGATGGCACAATAACATCCACTCCAACGACTAAATGGCCACTCACAGTAAGCCAATGGATTAATGGAGAATCCGCACAGCCCACATCTAACACACTGCCCCTAGACTCTCTTAGTAAAGCCCGAAGACGGCGCTGTTGAAAGAGTCCATAAAAAGATTCTGCACTGTCGATCGTATAATGACTGTATCCCTTGGCATACCTTTCTTTTCGAGCTTTCCACTCGATCGTCAAGTAGTCATTCTTCATCTCGAAGTTCAACCATGGTTAAGTACTGTTTATTCTTCACTAGACTTGTCTATGCGTATTAAGACTTATTCTCTTTTGGAAGCTAATCCTAGATAAATGCCAACTATTTTAGATGCAACGCTATTCCAATCAGAGCTCAAATCTTCGCTAAAACGATTTATTTTAGAAGTAATTATTGTACTCCCGAAACTTTTAGCCAAATGATATATGCCGCTCGCGCCGCAAGTTTCAAGTTTATAAGGCAAGTAGACAACATCTGCGGCAGAAAATAGAATTCTAATCTCTGTCTCACTGAGAAAGTGTTCGATAAACATAACGCGTCTTTCCAACCCTAGATGATGCACAAGCCCATGAAGGTATTTAACATATTGTTCCTCTACAAGGCTATGCCTAAAAGGGAGCGTTCCAGCAACTACGAGAGTATAATCATTATATTTTGGAGATCTTAGCGCTTCAATCGCCCTTTCAAATCCTTTATCGGGTTTGATGAAGCCGATGCATAACATGATCTTTTCGTCATTCAATTTCAGCATATGTTTGGCTTTTTCTTTTGGAATCTTCGGTATACTATCTCTTCCATGAGGAACAATTGCAATTTTCTCATTTTTAACATGATATTCGTTACGAAGAACTAGTTTGCATGAGTTAGTATGTACGGTTACTATGGAAGAAAATTTGCAAACTAATTTGGTCAGGAGTATAACCCCTATTTTCTTAACTAGAATAGGAAGAAATGCTAACCCATATCTATCAAAGAAAGATTGATCCATGGTTCGCATTGGGAGCACGGTGTGTAATGTTACTATTGTAGGATATCCCAGCACACGTAGAATTAATATCATGAATATTAGTGGGATACCATAAAAACCATACATAAGATATTCATGTTGGAAATGAATAACTGAAGGTCTATTTTGGATTACTTTCTTAAGGATTAGGAATGGGTACATAGGATCATTTTCTGTAATTTCATCTGTCAAAACCGATATTTGTGTTGACTGACCAAGGTTCTTAAGTGAATTAACTAGTTTCTCGGTATAGTATGCAACTCCGCATCGAATTGGCGGATATGTAGAAATGATACATATTCTCAATTAACCGAAAACTCCTAAATGCAATTTTTCGATCATGTTAACGTCGTGACATAATACGTGTAAAGCAAGATATGGACGATCGAGCAATTTGCCACCGACGCCCTGACGACATTTAATTAGGCTGTATTAAGCTTCAATTTATGTGAAAAGGTTGACGGAAAGCAAGTTTGTGGGCAGCTTCTTTTTTCTTTTTATGTTTATTGTTCCTCTTTTGATTCGTTTCTTCTGGGCTTTCAGTCTTGCCCCAGTTCCCTACTTGACTCCTGACGAGTTTCTATATCCCTACGCCGGCAAGCTTTACGTCCAAGGCTTGGCTTCCGGGAACTTCTCTGTTTTCAGGGTTAATGCCGAGCACCCTCCCTTGTCTAAACTGATCACTGCACTGTTCATATTATTGCTTGGCCCTTTTGGTTTTTCCGATATCGGCGCACTAAGGGTGCAAGGCTGTTTTTTCTCCGCGCTCACCTGCGTTTTGGCGTACTCGATCGGTTCAAGGGAGGATAGACGCATCGGCGTGCTTTCTTGGTTTCTCTTATCTCTCGACCCTGTTTCTATCCGGTTCGCTATTGCTTCGCTTGACGTAACCTCCCTATTCTTTGCCTCCTTGTCGATCTACATGCTCCTAAAGGCCCATTCAAGTTCTTGTAGCCTATTTCTGCTTTCTGGGCTTTCTCTTGGTTTGGCTACGCTTTGCAAGCGCTCGGCCTACCCGATAGTCTTAGGCGCCCTTGCGCTGATTCTTATTGGCGGAACGACTCCTTTCAGGCCGGCCTCGCTAAGAATCTCGCTCGTGGCAACCTCATCACTCGCACTGTTGGTTTTAGGGAGCCCCCTTTTCTGGCCCCCTCAGCTAATAGGCTTCTCAGGTTACAGCGTGTTCCTTGAAGCCTCAAGCCGGTACACTATCGGTCCTGGAGGCATATGCCTAACTCCTCTAGACTGGCTAGAACCGCTCTTAAAGGCGTGGAATACGCCCCACGCAATGTTCTATCTATCCATGTTCGGCTTGGGCTCTCTGATCTATCCGCTTCCGATATTTCAATCCTCATATCTCCCATGGCTCTTCTTGGCTTCTCTGCTTCAGTTGGCAAGGCGAAAAGCTAAACTTGAGGGGGTGAGGTTCAAAAGCCTACTATGGTTCTCGGCTGGATTCCTGTTCTTCTGGCTTCTAGCCAAGTCTCAAGCTGAGCCATACTACTCTATTTGGCTTCAACCTCCATTGGCCATATTCTCAGCTGGCTCAATAATGGATGCTTGGAGGAAAGCAAGACGATAGTCTCAGTAATAGCTCTTCCAGTCTTCCTCCTTTCCCTCCTAGCTGCGGCTAGGCTGATGGAAATCTCCAGGCGCACAGCATTGATCTTCACCTTCGAACTATTTTCGGGAACATTTTTGGTTTCAAGGATTCTTGGGATTGATTATATGCGATTCCTAAAGCTAACTCTAGCCACTTTGTCGCTTACATTAGTCATATCAGTTCCACTATGCCTACTAGCCTTCCTTTTCATGCCTTGAAGGCAGGAACCCCTAGTTCGAGAAGGCTATGATGCTGATCTCGGCTTCTTTGTTTCCTGCCCATTCTTTTTTATATAATTCTTTTTTCATATCATTCCCAAATCCAGAGTGAAGAGTGATGGCAACGTTGAAGCTCGAAGATAAAGTCATGACCTTGCGCGAGGCTGCCAAACTCGTTCCGGATAGAGCTCACGTCTCGCTTGGGGGTTTTACGATCCAGCGCCATCCGATGGCATTTGTTCACGAGATGATTCGACAGCGCAAGCGAAACCTCCACGTTTACGGGCACTCCCCAGGCGGTGACTGGGACATGCTGATCGGGGCCGGCTGCGTCCGCAGAGTTGAACTCGCCTACGAGGCAGATGAGGCCTTCGCTCGCATTGGTCCCCGCTTCAGGGACGCGGTCGAGAAAGACCTGATAGAGTGGGAGGACTACAGCAACTTCAGCATGGTGCAGAGGTTTGCCGCGGGCGCCATGGGGATCCCCTTCATCCCTACGCGGACCATGTTAGGGTCAGACATGCTCAAGAAGGAAGGTTTCAGCCCCGAGCTTAGGAGGAGCGACGAGAAAATCGCTTCTAAGAAATTTGCGTTAGTAGAATGCCCTTTCACTGGAGACAGAATCGTTCTCCTCCCCGCAATTCAACCTGACGTAACTGTTATTCACGCTCAAATTGTCGATGCCCAAGGGACTGTCAGGA
>Ga0129298_10001234_pt1 | contig 10673 bp, 11 predicted proteins | sample I19B2metaG_FD_94707 | JGI IMG/M metagenome (GOLD analysis project Ga0129298, IMG submission 94707) | Lake sediment bacterial and archeal communities from Gulf of Boni, Indonesia to study Microbial Dark Matter (Phase II) - ​I19B2 metaG | ecosystem: Environmental > Aquatic > Freshwater > Lake >...
GAGTTAGATGAGCAGGAGAAGAGCTAGTAGCCGAGAGAGGCGGTGGCTGTTTTTCCTGTAGCTAGCTCTGAGCTGGAGAAAGCAACGTAATGCCTAGAAGGTTGCCAGAGAGATCGAGACAGCCGGAGAAAAGATCAAGGGACTACAGAAGGTACGGGAGACCGATACAGCTGGAACAGTTGGTGCGACCCGCCCCCATCAGGCAGGGAGAAGACTACGAAGTTCTTATAGAAGACGTCGGTAGCAAAGGCGATGGCGTCTGCAATATCAAGGGTTTCAAGGTCTACGTTAGAGGAGCGAAGGCCGGAGAAAGGGTCAAGGTCCGGATAACGGGTATAATGGGCGGCTTCGCAACGGCTAGCGTCATCGAGCAGAAGCTACAAGATACGCTCGAAGCAACGGAAAAATGACTTTCCTAGGCATTGAGACTTAAAAGAGGTGAGAAAGATGAGTTTTGAAGGAAGGCGTAGAACATTCGCGAAACCGGTCGAAGAGGGCAAGGAGTACGAGGTTGACATAAAAGAGACAAGCAGACGAGGAGAAGGAATAGCAAGGATTGAAGGTTTCGTCATATTCGTCCCCAACAGCAAGCCTGGTGATCACGTGAAGGTCAAGATAACACGGGTAGCGAACCGGTTCGCGTCAGGCGAGGTAGTCACATAGGAAACGCACAGGTGCCTAGAAAAGAACCCAATAACCGTCCCGCTTTTTACTGGTCTCCCTTACATCCGACCGTTCCTTTCATCCTGCGCAGGAAGTTCTTGCAGGTGAAGCATTCGACAAAGGATACAGTCTTAGCTTTCACGGGACAGTCAAGTGCCTCCTTCTTCATGCGGCTAAGAAGCTTCCCTCCAACTGCTCCTCTTAGGTCCTGAACAAACTCCTTTGGCACAGGCAACGGCTTCTCCAGCGGCCTGATCTGGATTGAATACTTCGCGTCTGCTTGGTCGCCCATCAACTTGTTCGACCCTCCATCTGACATCGTCGCTTCGCTCTGGACTAATATGAATCCTGTCAGGATTTTTTGATAGTTCAATTGGCGTCGAAGGATTGTCTTGCTGTGTCCTTGTGCAATCGGGAGGCACAGTTCCGCCCAAGAAGGTTCATTCGCGAGTGTTCGGTTCTCACCTGCAATCGTCCCAAACGGAAAATCTGAGTGATAAATGACTAAGTATCAACAATCTCGGGATGGATGCGACTGGAATATCTCACGACGAGGCTCGATACGTGGTTTCCTCAGCAATGATTGTGTCTAACACGAACTCATCTTGCCGTTAGCGTCTGGCTGACCACAGGTACTATCGTTTCTCCGATGCTGCTACTGGGGTTGAGCCTTCCCGCAGACGGGACAATAGGTTGCCTCCTTCAAGATCTCTGCCCCGCATGCTATGCAGAACTTCTTCCCTGGGATTTCTCGTCTCGACGCGCCTGGCGTCACAGCTTCCACGTACAGAAGGGCAGCAGATCTTGAGGAAAAAACGCCGAATATTGGCGATACTATCATTGAGATTATCCATCCCACGGTGGGTATACTCCCAAGAGAGGCAACGACGGCTCCAAATACGAAGATCACTATGAGCCACAGGATGTACTGCCCCCAACCCACCTTCCCGATAACGCTGAAGATCTCTCCGAAGGCAAAGGCTTTGCCGAAACTCCCTGTCTTGACCATGTGAACGATACCCATCGCCATGATCACAGCTATGACAAATGCGAGGATCACCCCCACAGCCAAGACTATGGCGCCCAGCCCTCCTCCGACCAATCGGAGGGGCATTCCGAACGACTGGGAAAAGACTCCTGCAAACAGCGACACTCCCCCCACAATGATCAATATCAAGGGGAGCAACATGTACAGCACTAATGCTACTGCAATCTTCAGTCCCTCAACCCAAAGATTTCCATAGTTCTCAAGCTTCGGCGGTGACTCAGAGCCAGGGGTCTCCCTGACGATCTTGGCCATGTACCCTAGAATCACCAAGTCTACTATGGGTATGATGTTCAGAACAATCAATAAGGCAAGCTTGCCAGAATCGGCAAACAGCTTTCTGACATAGTTCATCGATAGACTGATGTTGTCGCTCAAATCCAAAGCAATCATCCGTCCACCCACTATAACTTCGCTATAAAAACAATTGCCTTCAACAACCGCAGAAGCAGCATTCATCTTCATTTTGGTGGGCAGACCACGGCCATTTCTAGCTTCAAAAGAATGCTGTGGGCCCCAGCGGCGGCACCAATTCTACACATGTTTTCTTACAAAATCTGTAAGTTTCATCTCATGCTGAAATGCAAGTTTGCGAGCCATGCGGAATATCAATCGACGCAACTTGTCACTTATCGTTCTGTTCACGATAGCCATGGCACTACTTCTCCCCTTTCTAGACGTGCGGGGAGACGTCGCAAGCGAAGAAGAGCTTCTTCTCAGTCTGATCAACCAGGAACGGAATTCCAGAGGGATTTCTGGACTGAACCCCCACCCAGTGCTTAAACTGGTGGCAAGGAACTACAGCAGGGAGATGATTGAACATGGCTTCTTCAGTCATACCTCAGCCGTCGACGGCTCCAAGCCACAAGACAGGGTGAACCGTTCAGGTTACTACGACAACTACAACGGTGAAACGGTGGTTCGGGAGAATCTAGCGCTCATCTCTGGCTCAGCCAAGGGGTCAGCGGCTCATCAGAATTTCATGAGCAGCGAGGGACATCGGCAGAATCTGCTTGCATCAGATGTCAATGAGGTTGGCATCGGAATCGCGGAAGGAATGTACGGAGGCGTCTATGTATCCATATACGTCGAACTCTTCGCTTATCACGCACGCGACCAGCCGGTCACACTATCGGCCAGTGTCAACCCGAGCACCGTGACGGTCAAACCGGGAGAGGTAGCAGCTTTCAAGATACGCGTCGAGTCGAACGTTCCTACTTACGTCTCTATTCGCTTGGTGAATATAGCACCCGCCTTTGTCTGGAGGATAGATAGATCCTCAGGACAGACTCCTCTAGATGCGATATTGACAATACAGACCGCACTCATCCAGGTCGGCACCTATACGTTCGGAGTTGTCGTGACCTGCACCAATCAGGCCAAGACATCGTGGGCTACACTCATCGTGTCTCAGCCCGCTCAACCAACAACGTCGGAGATCACTTCCATCTCGACATCAGCCCAGAGTCCAACAGCAATCACTACAGGCTTCACCCAATCAACGACAACCATCAGCATGACAACAAACACGTCGAGAAGCCTGTCCACAAGTCTGACTTCATCCTCCATTGGGCAAACAAGCTCTTCGATCGCGACAACCAGCCCGCAAACGACTACAGCCACACTGCAGACAGTAGCCGTTTCAACCTCTCAGGCAGCCCAAACGGTGAGTACCACCACGACTGTCACTACAACATCATCAACTAGTCATCCTACGGAGACGCGGACTGGCTTCTCAACAATGCCTCTTCCTAATATGCGCTGCGTGATAGCAACAGCTGCCTTCGGTTCGGAGCTGCAACCTGAGGTCCAATTCCTCAGAGGCTTCCGTGACGAGAAAGTAATGTCAACCCACGGCGGACGGATGTTCCTGACCGCATTCAACGCCGCCTACTACGCAGTCAGTCCTCCCTTCGCCAAATACGTCGCCGAGCATCAATGGGCCGGGTCAATCGTAAGAATACTGATCTATCCTTTGATAACCGTGTTGCGCGTGACTGCCCCAATATTCGATTTCTTAGGCTTCGAGGGAGAAATTTCAATCCTGTTGTGCGGCCTACTTGCGTCATCGCTAATAGGCATGGTTTATGCCCTTCTTCCTGCGATTCTAGTGCATCATATTCGAAGATCGCGATCTCACATTCTGATTTCCGCGATTCCTCGGCGCGAATGATCCGTCTTCCTTGAGTCTGCCGTTTCGAAGAAGCATGCACCCAATAGCACCAAATGTACAGATGACTCAAGGGAGAGCTCGCAGCTTCCACACTGAAAGATGCTTGTGAGTGAAAGCTTATCCCCGAGGCCGCTGATCTCTCTTTCCCAAAGGCGCGACATCCTCGTTGAGAATCAGGGGATACGAGTTCAGTGTCTCAGAGTTTGCCGGCTCATTAGGCGATTTCGGACCCTTGAATCCTTTCCTGATAGGGTATGTAGCAATCCTAGGCGTCGACCCTGTCGGTCTCTTCCTTATGATGGGGATAGTGAACATACTCATTGGCGTAGTCTACAACGTGCCGCTCTCAGTAGAAGCCAAGAAAGCCGTAGGTACAACTGCATTAGCCCAAAAATGGAATCCGAGTCAACTCTACGCGGTAGGCGTAGGGACAGGTCTCACTTGGACGGCGCTGGGTCTCTCAGGTCTCACGGACAAGATCACCAAACTGACTCCAACGAGCGTGGTGAGGGGAATACAGCTCTCACTCGCATTGACGTTGGTCCTTGAGTCGGTGCGTCTCTCATGGGCCAATCCATATCTTGCCGTGTTTTCGGCTGTCTCAGCGTTGTTGCTTTTGAGAATCAAGAAAGTCGGTCGCTACATCCCTGCGGCAATATTCCTTTTTGCAGTTGGATTGTTCCTCGCTTTCTCAGGTGATGCGCTACCTCGCTTGAGCGTCGCGTTTCGTGCTCCGTCAGTTCACGTATTCTCCACTAGTGAGGTCCTTTCTACAATGGTTACTGTAGGGTTCGCACAAATCTTTCTTACGCTTGGAAACGCCGTCATAGCGACGGCTGCTTTGTGCAGGAAGTATTACCCTGAAAGAGTAGTGAAGGAGAAGCATCTGGCTCTGAACATGGGGGTGCTCAATGCCGTCACGCCATTCTTTGGAGGGGTGCCTCTATGTCACGGAGCTGACGGCGTTGCCTCTCAGTATCTGTTCGGGGCCCGCACGGGGGGAGCCATGATTCTTGAAGGTATCTCGGAAGTAATCCTCAGCCTTTTCTTCGCCGATTCCGTTGTTGCTATCTTCACGGCTTTCCCCCAACCGGTGATCGGCGCAATGCTTTTCCTCATCGCGTTTGAACTTGCCAGGGTCTCAATTGATCTGAGATCAATGCCGGACGTTCTCGTGATACTGGTCATCATGGCAGTATCGTACTTGTCTAACTTGGGGGTAGCCTTCTTGGCAGGTATCGGTACCCACCTACTGCTAGAGAGATGGAGGCATAAGTGAATGCGAGAGTCGATCCTGATCCGCTTTCGTTTAGCGCTGTCAAGAATCTAACAGGAATGGTCCGGCTGCAGAGAAATGTCAAGTGTCGGAATGTTCTCTGTTGAGGGCGGGCATGTAAGACCCGTCAAAGTCAACGTGAGAGATCTTCGTTTCAAATGCCTGCGATGCGCAGCGTTCTGCTGTTCGCTTGGGGGACCAATGGTAAGTCGCAAGGATATCAGCCGACTGAGGAGAGGCGTCAAGAAGATCGACCAGTTGATCGAAACGGTCAATGTTGGGACGCGCAAAGCCAAGGTTCTCTCCAGCAGACCAAACGGACAGTGTATCCTACTCTCAAAGCGCAGTCAAAACAGGTACGGCTGCTTAGCATATGAACTTCGACCGGACAGATGCAGAAGTTATCCATTCAGATTGATCAGAAGGGGAAGCCGTCTCGAACTGTTCGTCCTCCCTTGTAGAGGTCTAAACCGAACACGCGGCAGACTAGTTGACGAAGAATTCGTCAGAGAGCACTTGGAATTCGCAGCACCGCCTTAAATACCTGCCATCGCAATACAGCCGACCTGAAAAAACAGTTTGCGCTAGCATCGGACTGAGTCAGATGAAGATTCTGCTCACAGCAGGAGGCGGAGGACATACAGGATACGCAGTCGCGTTGGCTCACGCTCTTAGGTCCAAGGCATCGCTAATCTTTCTGGTTGACAGAGACGACTCCCTCTCAAAGGCTCGCTTAACTCCCCTAGGAACGATAGTCACAGTTACTAAGCCTCGACAGCCCGGAACGCCACTGTGGCGTTTCATCTATAGATTCGTCGTGTGTGGCTTTCAATCGCTCTGGCTATGGATAAAGCACAGGCCAAACGTCGTAGTATCGACAGGCTCGAACATCGCGATACCAATCTGCATCGTGGGGAAAGCGTTCGGTTCAAGGGTCGTGAATGTGGAGGATTCTGTTCGAATATTCTCGCCCAGCAAGACATCAAAGTATCTTGATCTCATCTCGGATGTCACATTGCTCCAGTGGAAGGAGCAACTTGAGTTTCACCCCAAGCGGGGCAGATATGTAGGCCTGCTCCTTCCGAGCGTCCCTCGGTCCACGCGAGACGGAAGGATACTCGTAAGCCCGGGAAGTTTCGGATTCAAGGAGCTCTACGATATCGTAGTGGAAACAGACCTGAGGGGAGTCACGATGACGACAGGAGACCTGGATGCAGAACGGTACACCAAGCCTGGTTGGCTCGTTGTAAAGCAGCTAATCGGCTTAGACCACGAATTGTCCTCGGCCAGAGTTGTTGTGACACACCTTGGATACACCATCTGGGAGGCCCTGAACTATGCGATCCCGGTTGTCATCGTTCCGAACCCCAGGTGGAAGAAGAGCGCTGTCAGAGAAATCGAACGTGTATCCACTTTTCTTCAGGAGAAGGGCTACGGGCTCTACCTGCCGACGGAGGAGCTTACGCCTGAGAGACTTGAAGATGCAGTGGGCCGCGCCGAGAAGATGAGGGTACCTCAGATGGAGAGGGGATCTGAAAAAGCCGCGCGGGTAATCCTCGGGGAGTTCGAATGAAGATCTGTCTTGTTCATTCTGAACCAGAAAAGCTGCCCCGAGTCCAGCTTGAGCATCAGAGTCTGAGAAAGGCTGGGCATGATGCCTACATCCTCTCGCCAATGGTGACGGTCAGGTTCACGCCAAGATTGCTCGCAGCAGGGCTCCGGTACGCGGGGCTGATGATACAAGAGGTCTTTGAGTCGCCTGACGTATACCATGTGCTGAATATCCCAGACGTCCTAGCTCTGGCGCCAATTCTGAAAGATAGCAGACTGGTCTATGACGTGCGCAGCCCTTGGGGGGACGAGATCGAAGCCTTCCACGGGTCAAGAACGATTGCCGATTTTGCACGAGGCATAGAGCGATATGTGACAAGGCACGCAGACGCCGTCATCGTTGTGAACAGGACCTTAGAACGCCGAGCAGAGGAATGGGGCGCCAAGAAGGTCTACGTCATCCCAAACTATCCGCCCGCGGACTTTCAGCCAACAATCAAACCGGAAATTTTCAAACGGCAAATCGGCTTATCCGAGAAGAAAGTTGTGCTCTATGTGGGGAAATTCTCACCGGTCGAATGCACACTAGACCTACTGAAAGTCATCTCTGATATTCTGAAAGAAGAGAGCAACATCGCGCTCGTGTTGGTAGGAGACGGCCCAGAGAGGCCCAGCATTGAAAGGTTCATCGAAGAAGAAAGAATCGGAAGCCAAGTGCGTACCACAGGATGGGTCTCCCACAGCGACGTTCCAGACTGGATCGCCATCGCTGATGTTTGCGTGCTTCCACGTCGCGAAGACACGCCATCCGCAAAGTTCTATTCACCCCACTCAGTAAGGAAGGTTGGAGAGTACCTCGCTCTGGGAAAGCAAGTGATCGCGACACCAGTTGGAGAGTTCGCAGAGACCGAACTTCCGATCACAACGGTGCCGCTCAAAGAATTTCCAGTGGCAATCATGAAAGCTCTCAGGAACCCCTCGACGATTGAACGTCCCAAAGACTTCACTTGGGAGAACTCAGAAGGGACTCTCGTGGAAGTCTATGAAACCTTGAAAGACTCCCTCTAGTCAATGGACGGAAGCGTGAATGAAGAAGTATCACAGAAGGAAAGCGAATTCCTTGTGCTCTGCAATGCGAGAAGCAATGTGCGGAAGGAACCTGCTACTGATGACGCTTCTGTCAGGAGTGTTGGTTTTTTCTCATTTTTCAGATTTGCATGTAGATCGTACGGCAAGCCCGCATCTGGCCGCGGTCGCCCAACCCGTATCGCCAAGGACGATGACGACGACGGTCACAGTCACCTTGACCACCACTGAACCTGTGACAGTCACGCACACGACAACGCGTAGAATCCCAGCCGCACCGGTTGAGCTTGTCGTTGCTCTCCTTGTAGCGATAGTTCTGTTAGCCACGGCGGCTGCATACCTCTACACAAAGCGGCGACAACCGCGAAGGCGATGAGTAGAAAATGGCTAGGCCAAACAGAACTAGGATGCTTCCGGTTGTTCTGCAATTTTCAATATTGATCCTTGCTCAGTTCGCCTGCCAGACGGTCCAGGCAGTCGACGGTCGCTCGCTCTATCTCACAATTGACAAAACCATCTGCACCCCTGGAGAGACTGTCACGATACGCGTCTACATCGGAAAGGAGAGCTGCAAGGAACACGGACATTATGTCGATGTCTACATCTACGATTCAAAGAACTTTCTGGTGCACCGAGTCTACTTTGAGAAGGCTTCGGGACTTGCGGTTCAGCCCGGGGATTTTCCTCTGAATGTAACTTATACCCCTACAAGAGTGGATGTCTACACGGTCAAACTGTGGGTCATACACTGGTCTCCATGGGGTCATCCCGTAGCGATTCTGGAGGATACTCTCACATTCAGTGTGGTCCCTTACACAACCGCCGTCGTGACAACAACTCCCCTCGCCACGATGACAACATCAGTAACCGTCATCACGACAGTACATAGTTACACGACAACTACTCTCACATCTACCGAGATGGAGACGGCGAAGATCGATTCGGCAACAGTCTCGATCTTATTGGTGATTGCTGTATTGATCATCGCAGCGTTTGAGATGGGAAGAAGAAGAGGACGGAGAACCGCACGTCAACCCCGATGAAATCTCTGAAGATTATGCCCGTGGTCGGCGTCCGGCCGCAAATAATCAAGGCTGCGCCTCTCCTGAAACTTCTAAGCAGAAACAAGAAGGTTCAGCTGGAACTTCTGAACACTGGCCAGCACTACGATCTTGAGATGTCAAGAGTCTTCTTCACGGATTTCAGTCTTCCAAGGCCTTTGATCAACCTGAAGATCGGAAGTGGGACCCATGCAGAACAGACTGGGGCGATGATGGTCGGGATTGAGAAGGCCATTACTCACCACAGGCCAGACGTGGTCTTGGTCTTCGGAGATGCAAACACTGCCCTGGCAGGCGCCCTGGCAGCCGTCAAGGTGCATGTACCAATAGCGCACGTAGAGTCCGGCCTCAGGTCAGGAGACCGCGACATGCCCGAAGAGGTGAACCGAATACTCGTCGACCATTGCTCTGACCTCTTGTTCGCTCCAACCAATCTGGCTGTGCGCAACCTCTTCAACGAAGGAATCTCACCAAGATCAGTCTTTCACGTTGGAGACACAATGGTCGATGCGATGCTCCTGTGGAAGAGAGCAATAGAATCGTCAACCATTCTGCACAAGCTTGCTCTGAAGAGGGAAGATTATGTTGTACTGACGACGCACAGAGCAGAGAACGTAGACAACCCTCGGCGATTGAACCAAATCCTCTCGGCGATAGCTAAGATCAGAACCCTAACAGTTTTTCCAGTGCACCCAAGGACGAGGAGAAACCTTCACAAATTTGGCCTCTGGTCGAAGTTCAAGCGGTCGGACTGTATTCTTCCTATTGCGCCTCTAGACTATCTGGACATGCTCAGTCTCATGAGCAGCTCCAAGCTGATAATGACGGATTCTGGGGGCATGCAGAAGGAAGCGTTTCTGCTGCGTGTCCCCTGCCTGACACTGCGAGATCAGACTGAATGGCTCGAAACGGTCAAGCTAGGAGCGAACAGGCTTGTCGGCACAAGCAGGTCGAGGATTGTCAAAGAGGCAAAGAGAATTCTAGCTGAGAAGGACCCAAAGAAAAGGTTGTCAAGACTGAAGAGCCCCTTCGGAGACGGGCATGCCTCTGAGAGAATAGCGTCCATACTGCTTCAGAAGGCCAAATGAATCGCCGTAATTCTAGGCAAGAATCAGAAGAGAACGCGTGTGGTTCCGGATCATGCAGTACGACTTAAATAGTCAGCCGGAGCAACTTGACGGCTTGGTGGGCAGCATGGAAGGTGGCCCCTTTAACGAGCCTTTACGGCTCAAGTAGAGATCTATCGCTTACTCTTCCCTGTCCGCTGTTGGAGGTTTTTCTGGCTTGACAGAGTTCGTTGAGGTAGCGAAGATACTGGAGGGAGGCATAGAAGCCAAAGAGGTGAGGATCAGGGGATGGCTTCACGCTAGAAGGATGGGGGGTGGAATAAAGTTCCTTCTTCTACGCGACGGATCCGGAATCATCCAGTGCACTGCGAAGAAAGACCAGGTCGGCGATCAGGCTTTCAGAATGCTTGGGGAAGTGCCACGCGAATCTACTCTGGAGTTGTCCGGCATCGTTCAACGAGACACGAGGTCGCCGGGTGGATTCGAGATCTCATTACGAGGCGTGAAGGTGCTCCACAGATCGACGGAACAGTTTCCGATAGCCAGGAAACGCCACGGGCCGGACTTCCTTCTGGATCATCGGCATCTCTGGGTACGAAGCGAAAAGATGCAGAAGACAATGAGAGTGAGGGCAGAGATGCTTGAAGCTGCTCGAGCCTGGTTCAAATCCCAAGGTTACACAGAGATTCAGGTGCCCACACTGATCACAGCAGCGGTTGAGGGTGGCTCAACGCTATTCGAAGTCAAGTAC
>Ga0129298_10001237_pt1 | contig 10669 bp, 10 predicted proteins | sample I19B2metaG_FD_94707 | JGI IMG/M metagenome (GOLD analysis project Ga0129298, IMG submission 94707) | Lake sediment bacterial and archeal communities from Gulf of Boni, Indonesia to study Microbial Dark Matter (Phase II) - ​I19B2 metaG | ecosystem: Environmental > Aquatic > Freshwater > Lake >...
GATCCTTTCAACACAGACCCCTTCTGTTCTTTCCGGTTTACAACTAGCGCATCCCTGCAGTAATATTTCGTCATGAATTATTTCCGCATCTTTGTCGTCTTCATCCGCGATCTCTACCTCCGCCGGGGGATGATCATCGAGCTGGCCAGGCAGGACTTCAGGAGCAAGTACCTCGGCTCCTACCTGGGGATACTCTGGGCCTTTGTCCACCCCACCATCTACGTGGCCATCCTCTGGTTTGTCTTCGAGGTCGGCTTCAAGTCCAAGCCCGCCGGCGACCTCCCCTTCGTCCTCTGGATGCTCTGCGGCATCGTCCCCTGGTTCTTCTTCAGCGAGTGCCTGAGCAGCGCCACCCATTCGGTGCTGGACAACTCATTCCTCCTGAAGAAGGTCAACTTCAGCGTCGGCATGCTCCCCATAGTGAAGATCCTCTCCGCCCTGGTGCTGCACGCCTTCTTCATCGGCATCATCTTCATCATGTTCCTCGTCTACCGCATGCCGCTCACCATCCACTGCCTGCAGGTCTTCTACTACCTCTTCGCCGCCATCGTCCTCCTCCTGGGGCTCTCCTGGATCACCTCCTCGGTGATCCTCTTCTTCCGCGACATGGGGCAGATCGTGGGGATGGTGGTCCAGTTCCTCTTCTGGATGACCCCAATCTTCTGGTCCGCCAAGATCCTCCCCATCAAGTACCTGAACATGGTCAAGCTCAACCCGGTCTACTACCTGGTGGAGGGGTACAGGGAAAGTTTCATCTACCATGTCTGGTTCTGGGAGAAGCACTACACCCTGACAGCCTACTACTGGCTGGTGACCGGCGCCATCCTGGTTATCGGCGCGGTCGTCTTCAAGCGCCTGCGGCCCCACTTCGCGGATGTGATTTAGGGGCTGTTAGTAGGGAGTAGGGAGCAGGGAAATGACGGAGCATAAGACGCACAAGGATCTGACCGTTTGGCAGAAGTCCATTGACATGGTAGTGGAAGCATATCGTGCAACTGACTGCATGCCGAAGAGCGAGCTGTACGGGCTGACAAGCCAGATACGCAGGGCATCAGTCTCTATCCCCGCTAATATAGCAGAGGGTGCGGCTCGTAATCACTCAAGGGAGTTTGTCCAGTTTTTGTACATTTCGCTCGCTCGCTTGCAGAGCTTGAAACCGAGTTGCTGTTGGCTGCGCGATTGAAATTCATTGAGCCGGCACTCATTCCGGATCTTGCCGAAATCAAGATGATGCTGCTGGGATTGATCAAAAAGGTAAAGTCGAGGGTTGTGGAATCAGGATGACGCCCTGTCTGTTCCTACTGACTACTTACTGCTTGCTTCCCGCAGGGGTGAGTTGGCTCTTTTATTGCATCATAAAGAAGTAGCATTTGTCGGCGATAACTGAAAATTCAGTATCATCAATATCATGCCACAGTTTGCTTGCAATTTGCCGACACATTAGGTAAATTAAATTTTGTCAAATCGAGTAGCGGGCAGCTAAATAACGTAAGGTACGGAAGATAGCGCGAAGGGGAGGTCGGCAAGGGATTAAAAGGTAAACGCTTGCCACCCCTTACCGCTTACTTCTAACTACTTGCCGATTTATCACCACCTAAATTCTCAAACAACGGGAGGTTTAAGATGAACAAATTTTGTAAAGTGTTATTGGCAGCGGCAGCAGTAGCGGCTCTTGCAGCACCGGCAATGGCGGCGGATAAGTTGATTGTGAAGGATTCGGCGGGAACAGTTGATGTGTTCAAGGTTGACGATACGGGGATTGTAACGGCTGTAAAAAGTGGTCTTGGTCTTTCCGTGGGTAAAGCAACAGAAGCACAATTGCACGTTGTTGATACAGCAGGTGCGGCAGCTCGTGGCATTATGTTGGGTCAGCATAATGCTGCTGCGACAGCTGCTAACGTTATATTCAGAAAATCACGTGGGACAGATTTAGTCCCGGCAGCTGTTAACTTAGGTGACTATGTTGCATCATTTCATGCGAATGCTTATGATGGCACTAAGTACCTGACTACTGCTACTGTTAGTATGCAGATTGATCCGAATGGTGGAGCTGTTTCTGCTACAAATTTGCCGATTTCGCTTATGTTTATGACTGGAATCAATGCTAATGGAGCCGCAGATCCAGGGAACAAGACGGACAGGTTCAGACTTACATATAATGGCAATGTTATTGCCGCAAACAAAGGCGGATCAGCCACGGGTCCCATAGCAGTATCTGATGTTAATGGGCACTTTTATCTTCCGACAGTATCCGGTGCAGTTACATCTTGTGCGACAATGTCAACATATACCGGCCACGCACCTGTTTGGGTTGATACAACCAACTTTAAAGTATGTTCCTGTATATCTGGCGCCCTCAAGTGCACTGCTGCAATGAACTAGGTATTTTCACATTTGATAGACGGAAGGGCGACTGAAGTGATTCAGTCGCCTTTTTTATATCCCTTGGGTTGAATCTTTCTGGGTACTATTCCCGGCGGTTTGCTGTGTTGTCGGAATCAACTATTCTGAGAGGTACCCCGCTGCTCGTGGAGGGGTAGTTCTGTTTCAACTGCTACAATAGCTCAAATTATGTGAATGAAGGCTCCGCTAATGGATAATCTGAATGTTAAACTCGCGGCTCCTGATACAGAAGTTGCTATCAAAGTAGTTAGTCTTACAAAAATATATAAGCTATATGATTCCCCGATGGATCGTCTAAAAGAGGCCTTGAGTCCTATTCGCAAAAAGTACCACCGTGATTTTCACGCATTACATGACTTATCCTTTGATGTGAAAAAAGGTGAGACAATTGGTATTATTGGCAGGAATGGTTCAGGAAAATCTACACTCCTGAAACTTATTACCGGCGTATTATCACCCTCCAGCGGTAGCGTGCTAGTCAACGGCAAGATTTCCGCATTGCTTGAGCTGGGAGCAGGTTTTAACCCTGAAATGACTGGCTTGGAGAATGTCTACTTCAATGGCGCGCTAATGGGGTACAGCAAGCAGGAGATGGATAACAGGCTGGATAATATACTGGGTTTTGCGGATATTGGTGAGTTCGTCCATCAGCCGGTAAAAACTTACTCAAGTGGGATGTTTGTCAGGTTGGCGTTTGCGGTGGCGATAAATGTTGATCCGGATATTTTGATTGTTGATGAGGCGTTGTCGGTAGGTGATATCAAATATCAGCGAAAGTGCTTTTCAAAAATTGAGGAATTTAAAGAAAAACAAAAAACAATCTTATTTGTCTCCCATGACTCCGGGATGATCAGCAATCTTTGTAACAGTGCGATCCTATTAGATGGCGGGAAACTAATAACCAATGATGAGCCCAGAATTGTTAGCAAGATGTATATGCAGTTGATGTATGGAGAAAACATTGATGATGGTAAAGATATCTCATTTATTGATAGAATTAAGGATGAAGATTTAAGCGATTCTGAGATAAATAAGAACTTTTTGAATGAAAGACGGTTACTAAGAGCAAATGCCATAAACAGTATTGGCATATTAAGCAGACCATCATCTTGTGAACTGCGACATGGGAACGGTAACGCTGAAATTATAAATTTTGGGATACTTGACAGTAATAATAATCGAGTTAACCGTCTGAAAAGCGGAGATAAATACACAATATTTTATTATTTGCTGTTTTATGAAAATGTCGTTGACCTTTTCTTGGCGATAGCCATAAGGGAATCTCAAGGTATAAACCTATTTTTTACAAATACGAATATTCTTCAGACGAAGGTATTCGATAAAATTAAAGGTGATTTGCTGCTAGTTTCTTTTGAGATTGATATGGTACTGGCGGCCGGTGAGTATTTCATGTCATGTATTGCCATGGATAACCAAAAAAACGAATATCTCGACAGAAGGCTGGATGTATTTCATTTCTCAGTCGGCTCACATGATCTGAAATGCAAAGGTTTTGTTAATTTAATGCCTTCGATACAATTGCAGACGGTTAATTACCATTAGCCAATAAAGTGAAAATTTTACAGGTGTTGTTTATGAAACTTGTTGAATTGTTAAAAGTCAAATGTAACTTGCAATTACGCAAGGAAATAGCTATAGCCAGCGCATTGAAATGCAAAGGTTGGACAAGCGATGAGAAGTTGTCACTTTTATATGATCTCGCTCAGCGGACAAAAAAATTAGATGGTGATATTCTTGAAATCGGTTCAGCCTGGGGTAGAAGTACCGTTTTATTAGCATTAGGAACAACAAAAAAAATCTGGTCTATCGATCCTCATACTGGGGGAATTGCTTTCATCCGTAGAGGGGAAGTTCAAGATTCTTTCGAAGAATTTAAAGAAAACCTGAAAAAACACATGGTTGAGAGTAGAGTGAATGTTCTTAGGAGGACTACAGCCGAGACGGAAAAATTATGCATTATCCCTCAAAATGTCATATTTTCAATGGTATTTATTGATGGACTCCATACATCTGAGGGTGTATCTATTGACTTTAATTTTGCATATAACCGTCTTGTAAATTCAGGAGTTATTGTGTTTGACGATTATTTTGAACCCTCGCTTGATGATTATAAAGTGACTATTGATAATTTAACCAGTGATAAAGGCATAGAGCTCGAATTTGACTATAATTCAAGACTAGTATATTTAGTGAAATGATAACAATGCATGAATAAAAGGCGCTTACGATTAAGTACGGAGATCTAGATGAGAGTTTTTGCATCAACAGTAATAAGAGGTGACTCAAATCCTGAGTTAACTGGATACCTTTATGACTTGGACTGGGAGGCTTTCTGCGTAAAAAAAAGGATCCCTATTCCGATAGACTCTTCGCATCCTTTCTGGAATGCTCGTGGAGGGAATCGGGGGGGAAGGGGCATTGTATTCTGTAATGGGCTTTTGTATGTAGCCACTGCTACTTCTATACTGAAATATGACTCTGACCTTAATCTTATTGGAGCCTTGGACAATCCGTTATTGGCTGGATTGCACGAAATGTATACGGATAGTGATGGTATTTGGGTGACAAGCACCGTTCACGATCTAGTATTGAAGATCAGCTTGGATGGTGAAGTGCTTGATAAATGGTGGGGAAGTGAATCTGATCTCTTAAAAAATCTATTCGGATACTCTTCTCGGGAACTAAATCTTGAAATGGATTTCGGTACTGATAGCTTTGCAGAAGCGTATGATAAATATTGCAAAGATGAGCGGTTACATATAAATACCGTGTGGATGCATAAGGGTGCAGTTTATGCGTTCTCCTGTTGGAAAAATTCTTTGATTAGAATAAGGCCTTCTCCTGAAAAAGTCGTTATACGTGATGATTCTCTAATGGCACCCCACAACGTAATAATAACTGAACAAGGCAAAGTGTTGATCAATAATACTATGAGGCAAACCTTGAACGTATATGACTTAACGAATGGAGTGTTGTTACGGGAGATTCCGACTCGAATTTTCGGCGAAAATATTTCCGAGCAGTTTGCAAAGGCGGGATGGCAAAGGGGACTGTCGCACCTTGAAGGTTCTAAATATCTGGTAGGAACTTCACCAGCAGCAATCTTTGAGGTGGATATTGATACGGGTGCCGTAGGTCAAGTGCTGCAAATTGATAAAGATGTCAGGCATTGCATCCATGGTCTAGCTGTAGTACACGACTTTTGATCTGGAGCATCGATATTGCTATGGTAAACATTAAAAATTTGATTAGTGCCTTGCTGCCGGAACAGCTTGAAGTTTACAATGGTTCCGTCGCAGTTACAGATAGTTCTGTTATTGAGCAATTCGTTAAGAGAGAGGCTAATACATTTCTGGTTAGTTTCCCCCGTACTGGTAGCCACTGGCTTCGAATGATCATGGAGCTTTATTTTAAGCGTCCGTCTCTTGTAAGAATTTTTTATTTTCCAGAAATAACTGATTATCTTACCTTGCACACACACGACAAGGACCTGAGCGTAGAACGGAAAAATGTTATTTACTTATACCGTGATCCAGTAGAAACCGTGTATTCTCAGTTAAACTACTACAATGAAAATATCAATGATCAGTCAAGAATTATCTATTGGGCTGATCAGTATGGTCGACATTTGGATAAATGGCTTTATGCTGAAAGTTTCACAAAAAAGAAGACTATTCTAACCTATGGCGGGATGAAGCATAATATGGAAGATGAGTTTAGAAAAATAACTGATCATTTCGGTGAAGATCTGAATAGGAATATGCTCTTAGATTCCGTTGCGATGATTACCAAGCAAGAGGTGAAGAAAAAAACTAGTCATGACCAACAAGTAGTTCAATTGTCATCTGACTATGAAGATTTGCGCGACAATTTCAGGCTACTTAACGGTACATTGGTTATGAATGCTGTACTGAAAGGTAGAACTCATCTTTTGAAGTATTTATGAAAATTGTTAGGATAATTAAGAATTACGGTTGTAAAGGGTATGAACTGTTAAGGCAGACTCCTGAGCAGAAAGGCGTTTTCTATGACGCTTGCTTCACTGAAGAGCCAATCGCAACTTGTGATTACTTGATAGTACTGAACTACTCACCTAATGATGCTGTAATAATCTGCCCGCCAGATAACATGTGGTCGCTGGTCCAGGAGCCTGATTTGCCCGCGATTTTTCCATGGGTTGAAGCTGGGCATGAGCAGTTCGCCCGTATTTACGTTCCAACCGAGCGAATCACTGGTCCAAAATATATCCATTCTCAGACCTGTCTTCCCTGGTTTAACAATGATGCTGGCTTTTCTTTAGATTTTCTTTCTTCTTGCAAACTTCCTGAAAAAACAAGAATAATTTCCTTGATATCAAGCAGCCTGAGCGCTTTCCCAGGTCATCTCAAACGGCTTGACTTTATTCGTTACTTACAGGATCAGAAGCCTTTTGTGGTCGATCTCTACGGGAGAGGTATTAACCCCATTGAAAACAAGTGGGATGCATTAGCTCCGTATAAATACTCTATAGCTATTGAAAACACAAAACTTCCACACTATTGGACAGAAAAACTGGCTGATTGCTTCCTCGCGTATACTCTTCCGATTTACTATGGGGCTGACAGACTTGAAGAGTATTTTCCCGCGGATTCTTTTGTAAAAATTGACATTGAAGACTTTGAGGGAACAATTGCAACAATACAGAAGGTGTTGGAAGATGATATCTGGGAGCAGAGGTTGCCTGCAATCAAGGAAGCAAGAGAGCTTGTATTAAACAAGTATCAACTGTTTCCGTTTCTAGCCGAACGGATACATGAGGATCAAGGCTCTTTCAGAGAGAAGAAGGCTGTCTATCTGAGAGGCTACAATAAAGAAACAGGGTATGTAAAAAAGCCTGATCAACTATTTTCCGTTATTGTTTGTACTTATAATCGTGCAGAGCTTCTTCCTGAGTGCCTGCTAAGTCTTGCTACTCAGACATTCAACCCTGCGCAGTACGAAGTAGTCATTGTCAACAACAACTCAAACGACAGCACAGTTAAAGTAGCTGAAGAATTTGTTGCGCGCTTTTCCAATTTTCGTCTTGTGACCGAGTCTGAACAAGGTTTGAGTCATGCCCGTAACATGGGGATAAGGGAGGCTGTCGGGGAGTATCTTGCATTTATAGACGATGATGCGCGTGCCCCTGATAACTGGTTGGAGACAGCGGCTAGGATTGTTGCTTCTCACTCGCCAGATATTTTTGGCGGGCCGGCAACGCCGATATTCGGTTGCGAGACGCCGGCCTGGTACAGGGAGAGTTACGGCATTCGCGGTGATATGGGTGAAACGGGCTGGCTTAAGGAAGGTTTCATTGTCGGTACTAATATCTTCTTTCGGAAAGAACTGCTGGAGGAATATGGCGGCTTTGATCCTGAGTTGGGGATGAAAGGGGATAGTGTCGGTTATCACGAGGAGACGGCAATTGTTTACCGAGCATTCGCTGAAGGCAAGAAGGTTTATTATTCCAGTGAGTTGGCTGTCAAGGATCGCATCCCTGACTACAAGCTGAGCCTGGCCTACTACATGTATTTTGTTTATAAAGTTGGCTATGATGGCGTCAAGTTGTGGGAGTCTGAAGCTGACTTAATGGATTTACAGCAACTTGGTACCAAAATTAACGATACATTCAACAATTTAGATTATGCTCTTAGGAAAAGAGATGTTGGGAAATACCCATATCCTGAAAACTTTGTTGTTGAAACTTTAGGCACCAATTTTGTTGAGATTGGCAAGCTAGTGAAGAAAGTAGAAAACAATGAAATGATGGTGGCATTATTTCAGTTGAAGCAAGAAAAATCTGCATTTCATCTGCTTGATATAATATGTCGTGAAATTGGGATAAAGCAGCTGGTCAAAGACTTCTGTTCCTGCTTAAAGAAAAAACTGGCTAGTAAATAACAAAAATCATTTACTTAAGGCTCAAATGGGTAAAAAAGAAATTTTGCATATTGTTAATAATGTCATTTCCTATTTTGACATTGAACTTAGGCCGAAGCATGATTCAACATCTGACACATCTACAGCAGGCTTAGGTGAGCACAAGGTGTCATGTGACTTGAACACAATGTCAACGCAAGGCATGTCAATGCCTTCGTGGGAAGATAGAATTGTTCATGCGAAAAATCTTGGTTTCGAGGCGAGAGAAATATTTGATGTAGGCGCTTTTACAGGTTTGTGGGCGAAAAATATTTCACTCATCTATCCCGGTTCAAAAATAATTGCAATTGAACCGAATCCACACATTCAGTATGAACTTAGTCACAATCTCTCTTCCATAATTCCTGCTCCAATTATCCTGCAAAGAGCGGCAGCCGATCAAAACAGCTCGATGCTTTTTAATATTTGGGGAGATCCCAAAAAAGCAACGAGCGCCTCCCTGCAGGAACATGTCAGGGGGGATGCGGATACGCAGCTTGCAGTTCAAACGACCACTCTGGACAGTATTGCTGAAGAATTCAATTTTGAACCAAACTTGGTGAAGCTGGATCTTCAGGGGGCTGAAGTAAGTGCATTAAATGGAGCTAAGGAGCTTCTGAAGAGTGTAGAAATGTTCCTTGTAGAGTTCGGGTGTCTGGATGCATATGTTGGCAGAAGCACGCCTCGGCAATTGCTTGATATTTTTTATGATAATAACTACTGTCTGTACGATATTGTCGATTGCCATTACAGGCCTTATGATGGCGCACTGACTGGAGGAGATTTTATTTTTGTAAAAAATACCAGTAAGCTGAGACACTATAAAAACTGGGATTAATGCAATGAACATCCCGATTGTTATTGCGGCTTTCAACAGAGAGAATGCTCTTCAAAGATTGTTGAACGCTTTGTCAAAAGGACGCTATTCCGACTCGGTAACCTTGATCATCAGCATCGACGGAGGGGGGCCAGATGGCGTTAGACGGATTGCTGAGGAGTTTGACTGGCGGTATGGCAAGAAGGAAATTGTTGCTCATCAGGAAAATCTTGGTTTGCGCAGGCATATTCTGTCATGCGGGGAGCTTTCACGGCACTATGATGGCATCATCCTCCTGGAAGATGATCTGTATGTCTCACCTTTCTTTTATGAATACACGATAGCGACTCTTGAGTTTTACCAACACTCCCCAGAGATCTGCGGTGTGTCCCTCTATGCGTACCAGTACAACGAAACTGTATTTTTCCCATTCACTCCCTTAAACGACGGATCAGATGTCTATTTCATGCAACTCCCCTGCTCTTGGGGGCAGGCATGGCTTAAAGCCCATTGGGCTGACTTCAGTGCATGGTATGATCTCAACTCCACATCAAATTTTCAGGATGATCCGACCCTCCCTACTAATATTGCTTTCTGGCCCGATACATCCTGGAAGAAATACTTTCTGAAGTATATGGTGGAGAATGACAAGTTCTTTGTTTATCCTCGGAACTCATACACGACAAACTTTGGCGACAAGGGGCAGCATCATCAAGGAACTAACGTTTTCCAAGTGCCCCTTGTTTATGGTGTTACGGAAAACTTCCGGTTCAAGAAATTTTACGATTGTCTAGTAAAGTATGATGTCTTTTGCGAACTTCTGCCGGACTGTCTTGGTGAGCTATGCTGTTCGTCGATTCCTTCTAATTTGTCCGTTGACCTGTATGGGGCAAAAAGAAGGGAGAATTTGGCTGGCGAATATGTGATTACCCCCAAGAAGAGTCGCAGCTATGAGGACTCGTTCGCTCTGCGAATGCTGCCGCCTGAGATGAACATTATAAGCCGGATTGACGGCAATGAATTGTTCTTGACAAGGGTAGACCAGCTTGAAGAGTTGGGCGACATTAATGGTTATCTCTATAGTAGCGCAAGCAGCGAGTCCGCACAGAGGTACTATTTTGGCACTGATGATGTGCATTATGTCCTACTTAGAGATGCGGAGATCAGGTTAGCCCAGGCTGAAAGAGCTATCGGCCTGTTGACAACTACTTCAGAGCTGCCACAGCATGTCCAGCAACTTGAATTATTGTTTCAGGAGCGTGGGGCCCGTGTCAACGCTATGGAGACGTCCCTCACTTGGCGCCTTACCAAACCTCTGCGCTGGCTGGGAGACAGGTTTAGAGGCAGGTAAGAGGAACGAGGAGCGAGGAACGAGGAGCGAGGTACGAGGTACGAGGAAGAAGCGCTCGGGGTGAGGGCTCAGGGCTGGGGGCAAAGGCAAACAGCAGAGGCAAACAGCAGAGGCAAACAGCAGAGGCAAACAGCAGAGGC
>Ga0129298_10001241_pt1 | contig 10661 bp, 10 predicted proteins | sample I19B2metaG_FD_94707 | JGI IMG/M metagenome (GOLD analysis project Ga0129298, IMG submission 94707) | Lake sediment bacterial and archeal communities from Gulf of Boni, Indonesia to study Microbial Dark Matter (Phase II) - ​I19B2 metaG | ecosystem: Environmental > Aquatic > Freshwater > Lake >...
GATCAAGACTTCGTGCATAGAGACGCCTATTCGTTAAAAGTTTCAGACAGGTCATATGGTAAAGCTTTGGAGGAATTCGCAAGAAGGAGAGGTTGGAGGGTTCAAGTAGAGTATGTGGCTAAACCAACAAACTATACGAAGATTGGAAAGTTGTTTGTCGGGGAAATAGATGAAACGATAATTGAGTGCGTGAGTAGATGGGCCTTCATAGACGCTTTTGCTGCATTGTACTCAAACAGAAATAGGATAAAGTTAGAGGATTTGTCTAAACAGAGTTATTGGAAAAGGATTCGGGGAACGAACATCAGGGTTAGACAGGCGTTAGAATATGGTTGCCACTTGATCAACGAATTAACTGGTAAGGAGATGTTTGACGCTGCAAGGGCTAGATTAGACGATGTGTATGTCAAGCGAGAAATAGAGGAAGCTATAGAGAAGGTGGTTGAACTTGGCTAGATATGTTGAGATGGTAAGGACTAGAGAGCAAGAAATCGCTAGTTTAATCGAATTTATATCTTTACAATCGAATGGTTTTGAAAACCCTGGACTTATTCTGATAGGAGGATATGGACTGAGAGCTTTCATTCCATATGTTAGGTCAACTAGGGATTGTGACTTCGCATTAAAAAAAGAGAATGGTTGGTATCTGGATGAGATAAAGAAATGGCTTTCTAAAGAAGTTTCAATCGATATTTTTGAAAAGAAGAATGGTTCAGGCTACATGAGATGCATTAAGCTCTTAAGAGTAGGGAGAAGGTCGGTAAGAGTTTCTCTGGATTTCATGGAAGGGGAAGTAACTGGAAGAGCTGAAAAAGATATAGTGAAGGTTGATGAGAGATTTGTTTTGGATTCTTGGAAGACAAAGATTAGTATAGCTGATAGAGAGGTTGAGGTGAGGGTTCCAAGCTATCTAGATTTCTCTGTTCTTAAGGTTGTTTCAGGAAGAGCAAGTGATGCTAGAGATCTAGCAACTTTAATATGGAAGAATGGAATTCCAGAAGGATTGAAAGCTAGGATTAATGAAGTAATGCCATATCCTGAAGTTTTTAGAGAGAAGCTTTCTAAATCCATACTACCAATAATCATGGATAAGAGATTCCTGCATTCTTGGAGGGGAATGTTTATGACAACGGAGTTTAATGAAGAGATTAGAGAACAGATCATAAAACAATTATCTAGACTCTTAACTTAAGTCGAGCTGGTTCAGCCTTACGAATTGTTTTGATATTGTAAGCTTTGTCGACATAGTCAGAACATTCATTTAGTGATGAAAGGTTTGCGCTTTAGAATAGATATTTGGACGGATAGAATCATGGACTCGCACTTGTACAACAATTCTTCTTCTCTTTGAGCTCATTAACAAGAAGTAAGTAATTCGATTCGAGGGTGTGAACGAGGATGTGAATCTAACCCTCCGCACTTTTGGATAAACCCTCCGCCTTTTTATGCTAGTTGAGGGTTATAATATAGGTGGGTTTCTTACCTCATTTTCGTTTTCTGAAGACCTTGGCCTCGTTGACGTCGCAGATGTACTCAAAGCCCGCCTCAACGATCGATCGAATCCGCTGTTGGCGCAAGGTTTTCATCTGCTTCGCTGGCAAGGGGTGAGAGTTGCTGAAAATCAGACAAAACTACAGTACTTATGATTTATCGCCTGCTTTTCTTCCGCTTCATCGCGAAATTGATCCGCCTAAAGCCTTGATCGTCCAAGACCGCAAACCTTAAATACAGAAGTCTTGCATTTAACGCAAGAAATCGTGAGTTGAAAGCAACATGATTGTGATCAAGAGGGGTATGAAAACCTCTAGTCTGAAGTAGATCCAAAAAGCCATCAAGAGATTATGAGGGACAGGAGGGTTCAGAGTGCGTAGCTGCAAGGAATCGAAGATCGTTTTTAACACGGAGACCTTGGAGAGATTAGTCAGCGATCCTGATTGGGTTCTGGAGAACGAGGAGTCTTTCTGGGAGAATGAAAAGGCGCAGAGGTATACAAGGCTCTGGGCAAAGGGGGTCAGCCGTGAGATCTCGTACGATGAGTGGAGGAGGCAGGTGCGCGAGTGGGCCGGGATACCGTCAGAAGAGAGGAAGGATCATGTGTTCATGAGAAATGCGAGGAAGATCATCGAAGGGAAGGAGGGCTTCCTAAATAAAGCCCTCCCCCATCTCTGCTCGTACCTGCCAGAGGAGGTTAATTTAGGCATCACTGTCCATTTTACTGCCTTTATCTGGCCACGTGCCTTCGCCGCTGGGGAGATTGTCATTAACGTCTCCTCGACATACTGGAACAACAACGTAGACAACATCCTGAACACTCTGGTCCACGAGATCTTCCACGTTGGCTTCAGCTATTGCAGGAGTAACCTTAGGAAGGAGGAGAAACTGGAGGACGAGACGCTCTACAGCATGCTGGATAATTTCCAGAGCGAAGGGATCTGCTGCTACGTGGGATACAAGGCCCTGCCAATGTTTCCAGCACCAGACGAGAAGGACTACAAGCTGCTGGAGAGCATGTCAGATGTGAAGCGATTGTTGAAGGACGTGAACTGGGTTTTCTCAAAAGTGGGAGCGGTCTCGAGGGGGGAGCTTCAAAGGCTCGCCTGGGAGAAATGCATAATCGGCAGAGGATATTACGTGGTAGGCGCCTTCATGTGCAAGACGATTGAGCAGAAGAGGGGGAGGGAGACCCTAATTGGAACCCTCACTGAAGGCCCTGTTTCGTTTATCAAGTCATATAATTCCCTTGTCGAGGAAGACATGAGAGTGAAAATCAAATCCCTTTGAATTTCGACGATAGTACCATTGAGGAGCCAAGATCGATCATGAGAAATGCCTCATAGTAGAAGCTATACGTACATTTAGTGTTCCCAGAGACCTTCACTTTCGATCAATCGAAACCCTCATCCATACCAAGGCAAGAGGCAGCAAATCTCCTATGAGACGTTAGATAACAGGTGCGGAAAATTTAAGAATGATGATCGATTTCGATCAATAGAAGGAGTTCCGGATGAATATGCGGATTAAGAGGCAGAGAAATCGCAGTCAGACTATCACACGTACTTTTCGCATTCAACAAGAATGGGTTGACGTTTTGGAGGAGGAAGCAGAGAGTCAGGGAATGAGCGTGAACGCCTTGCTAAACAAGATTCTCCGAAAATACGCTCTTTTCACCAGGTGGACTGACGGCGCAAAATTCCAAAGTTTTTCACCACAAATGTTTCAAAGGATTATAGAGGAATTATCAGAAGACAGTTTAGCAAAAGTAGGTGCGACTTTAGGAGCTTCTGATGTTGTGTACACTCTCAATATTATGGGTCGACCCTTAGACTATGAATCATTCATAGAATTGATGGTACAATATTTTGGGGGTAGCGATTTTTGTAGATGGTATAGCTGTTTCCATCACGTCCAAGGAAACCAAGACGTTTTTCACCTACAACATAATCTTGGACGTAAATGGAGCATTTTCTTAGAGAAATATCTACTTTCTGGTATTAGCTCTATTGCTGAAGAAAACGTCGATGCAAAGATCTATGACTTCGCAGTAAACATTAAAATAACGTCTCCTAAGACTAAAAGTTACAAACAGAATTTCCCAGAAAAAGCTATCGGAGCTGCCACGTATAATCTAGCTGATTCTGCTTTTCACTATTCCTAAATTTTTATGCTGGATCGATGATGTGAGATACCTGATTAGTAGCTTCATGAATTTTTTCCACGACTTCTCCTACCTGCTTAGCTATCAGCTCGTATTCTTCTATTTTTCCTAGAGTGAACCGATTCTCTCGAGGATCGTTCATCTGAATTAAACCTAGAATGTCATTTTTTCCTTCAATCGGAATTAGAGCCACAGACTCATATCCAAAATGGTGGCATGTATCTCGAGTTCGACCAATCTCTCGTCGTTCCTCTTCAGTTAATGTTGAGAGCAGTTGCGATGTACTGTTTGTCCAGAAACTACCATTCTTCGTGAAAAATGGAAGCTTGTTGTTGAAACGTCTCTTGAGAACGTTTCCGCACATACATTCCACAAAGGGAGTGCCGTCAGCACTCAAGACAAGGTTGCCCACTTCATCCTTCACGTTAAGGCTGTTCTCTCTTTTGATGAAGAAATCAAAGAAATTCCTGTGAACGTAATAGGGGAAATCGCCGTCTTTATATAATCTAATAGCAACACTTTCACACTCACACAGAGTATGGATTTCCTTCAAAATCCTCGCGAACACGGGTTTAAGAATATCAAAATCTTCGGCTTCCTCGATCAAAGATCATACACCCTCGATCGGACCTTCTTTGGAACCTTTATCTCAAGTAACCCGTCCTTGAGATTTGCTTTGACCCTTGCAGGTATTACTTCTTCAGGGAACTCTATTCGCTTGTATACCTCGGAGTACGTCCACTCTATGACTCCGTAGCCTTTATCTTCCTCTTTTCTTCCAGTCTCTGCATTCCCAGATATCTCTATCACATCTTTCGTGATGTTTGCATCCAACTTGTATTTAGGTATATCTGGGATCTCAGCATAGATTCTAAATTCTTTTCCCGTATCAACGAAATCTGTACAGGCTACCCTTCTAGCTATCATATCAGGTATTTTGATCCGTTCATCGATCTTAACTATGGGTGCGCTAGAATTACATTTAATGAAGACGGAGTCTCCTTGTTTCAAACATCCAATTACCTCTTCTAGATCTATTTCACTAGTCTCCATAATTACAACATCCTGATCATCATCACCTTTCAAGAAGAAAACTTGAAAAGACTTGCGCTGTCCCGAATTCGGGTCTTGGATTCTTTTAACATCCCACCCTTTAGTCTCGTCTCGATGTTCCTCTAAACCATTTCCTAATAAATGAGTAGGCACGCAAATCACCCTTTTTTTAGCTTACAGAATATATAATTAAAATCTACGTTTAGACTGCAACATAGTGCACTCAAAAGCAAACGACCAAAATAAATATTTCATCGATCCGATCGAACGAGACAGGGAAAAAACTTGAAAGACAAGTTTTCGATCAACCGATCGATCTTTGGAATTCTGTTATTGCTTGGTATTGTCTCAACGACAATAACAGCAAGTTACGCTGTTAAACCAGCACCCCCCGCAGTAATTCTACTAGATCCCAAAACCATCCCCAAATACGTTAACTCGCTTAACACACATCCGACATCAGCTGAAATTGCGCCTCCTCCAGCTTATGTTCCTGAATACTCAATGGCTACAGCTGACTATTACACTGTAGATGTAACACAGTTCACTCAGCAAATACTGCCAACCGTCACGGTTGCAGGTCTTCCCACCGGATTTGGCCCTACAACCGTGTGGGGCTACGGAGGGTCAACAGCTGCTGGATATGTAAGAAATGCACCTGGACCGAGTTTTGAAGTAACCAGGGGCAAACAGATCTATGTTCGATATCAGAACAAACTGACCGGTCTCAACCACCTTTTCGCAGTTGACCCAACACTACATTGGGCTAACCCAAACAATATACCAATGGACATAGCAATGCAGCAGGCAATGATGGTTCCATCTTTGGCTCCGCCTTATTATGTTGCAGGAACCGCTCCCGTCGGATACAATGGTCTACCATATCCAGATCCAATCACTGGACCAATGAACCCTAATGGCTGGAATGCTCAGTCTCCTGTTCCTATCATACCGCACCTACACGGTGGTGAAGTCCAATCAACCTCCGACGGCCATCCTGGAGCTTGGTTTACGCCGGGCGGTGCATCCTCTGCAAACCATGGAACTGCATACAACACAGAACTTACTACTTGGTGGGAAGGTTCGACAATAGCCTCTGATGAAGCTGTATTTCGGTATCCCAACGCTCAACCTTCGACGACGCTATGGTATCACGATCATGCTTTGGGTATAACACGCATAAATGTCATGTCAGGGCTTGCGGGCTTCTACTTGCTGCGAGACTCCACTGATACGGTAGCTTCTACATATCTGCCACCTAAACAGTACGAGATGCCACTGGCAATTCAAGATAGAATCTTCGATGTCAACGGACAACTCTACTTTCCAGCAGTTGGACTAAATCCGGACCATCCCTACTGGGTACCAGAGTTTTTCGGCAACACCATAATGGTCAACGGTCTAGTATGGCCAAACATGAACGTTAAACAAGGAGTATACCGTTTCAGACTGCTAGATGGCTCCAACGCGCGCTTTTACACACTGAGCTTCTCCAACAAAATGCCATTCACTATCATCGGCAGCGACGGCGGCTACTTACCCAAGCCTTCAACAGTTACTCAACTGACAATCGCGCCAGGAGAGAGATACGACGTCCTGGTCGACTTTAGCGCTGTTCCAGCAGGCACAAAAATAATCCTCACCAACACTGCCAAAGCTCCGTTTCCAGCTGGCGCTCCCGCTGATCCACAGACAGTCGGACAAATAATGCAGTTTACTGTGCTAGGACAAGCAGGATGGATTCCGACTACCCCGCTCACCCCAACCACTGTATTGAATACCTTACCAGTACTAACATCAACAAACACGCGACAAATGACCTTGATAGAAGTGATGGGCATGGGCGGTCCATTGGAAATTCTCTTGAATGGCAAGAAATGGAAGGCGCCAGTTACCGAGGATCCTACACTGGGAACAACCGAGACATGGGTAATAATGAACCCAACAGCCGACGCACACCCAATACACTTACACCTTGTTCAATTCCAGGTAGTAAGCCGACAACCGTTCCAAGCAAACAAATACCTCACTGACTGGACCAAACTGAATGGAGTAGCTCCACTACCCGATAATCAACTAGTCGTTAACCCGCCATACCAGCTTTATCTCCAAGGAAAGCCAACTCTACCGTTGCCAAGCGAGCAAGGCTGGAAGGACACGGTTCAAGCGTATCCCGGCGAAGTAACAATAATACGGGCTAGATGGGCACCAATAGATGGCACCACAAATTATCCGTTCGATGCAACAGTTGGTCCAGGATACGTCTGGCACTGCCACATCATTGACCACGAAGACAACGAGATGATGCGTCCTTACAAAGTCCAACCGTGACCAGAATTCTTAACAAACCCCTTTTTTCTATCTGTTAGCACGCACTGGCGTGCACGTGCAAGCATATCTTCCACGGATGGTTTCTCTCATAAAACGATAAAGGATGTCAAAGCCCTGCACAAACACGTATATGGAGATATTGTCGGGGATAAGGAGGCAAGTAGAGAATGCCCTGTTTGTCACAGCACGCGCATGTCTAGGAGATACTTGGCTCATCGCCGCTCACCAATCATCATCTGAGGGTCAAGTTCAAGCCGTCGCACCAAGCTTGTAGAGTGAGGATCTACCCCGTAGAACATGTTCCCGAAGATGGGGACAAGTTTTGCCCTTCCAGTGGTGGCATCGGTTGACGCGGGCGCAGTCTTGTCGGAGATAGGGTTCCTAAGAGCAGCTATTACTGTAGAGAATCAAGAAACATGCATAGGGAGGCTCTAGGGGCTGAGCCTATGTATGAATCTGCCGAGTCCCTCGTGTCCAACGACTTCTCCCTCCTCTAGGACCACATTGCCCCTGATCACTGAGAGCGTAGGCATCCCCACGACTTCGTAGCCTTCATATGGGCTCCAACCACACGCTGTTAGTAGCTCCTCGTTTCGGATGCGTTTACGTTGTTTTAGATCGACGATGACGAGGTCACCATCAGACCCTGGGAGCAACACACCCTTCTTCGGGTAGATGCCGAAGATCCGCGCAGGATTCTCTGATACTACTGCCGCGAGCATCTCAAGACCTAGGTGTCCCTCATTTACGCCAGTCAACAGTAGAGGAAGGAGGGTCTCCAGTCCAGGTACACCGTTAGGGGCAGCCAGCATGTCCTTTAGCCCTGCTTCTTTCGCTTCCTTTGAATAAGGCGCATGGTCAGTTGAGACAATGTCGATCAATCCTCTCTGGAGTAGACGCCATGTCTCTGATACAGTCTCCTTGCTTCGAGCAGGTGGCGCGAACTTGACCCATGGACCCTTCTTTTTGACATCTTCAGCCGTCAGATACAGATACTGGGGACACGTCTCTACATACACTTGCACGCCTTCGAGGCGGGCTCTCTTCACGTTCCAAACAGTCTCTGGAAGAAGAGATACTTGACTTGGCGAGGAAGACCTGATCTCCAAACACATAAACTATTTTACATCCTCTATCTACTTTATTCGAGTAATTATGCAGTTTGACTTCCTCCTCCCTCTGACCATGTTCGCAATCTCCTCAGCCAGCCTACTCCTCTTCTTAAGATACGAAAAAAGGCTTGAGGATCTCTCCAGCGGACAGAAGCTGCGGGTGAGAGACGCGGTGCTTGTCGTGGTCGTGATGGGTGTGATGGTTGCAGCTATGGTTGTGATGCCCGAGAGGCTGATGCAGATCGTATTTCTCTTCTCTGCATCATCTATTCTCTTTCTCCTCACTTATCTCATAGTCCCAAAGATTCCCCTTGCCGTGCTTCCCTCAATCCTCTTCGTGGCGCTCTATTTCCTCTACTGGAACTTGCTCTTTTTAGACCTCTTCGCAGCATTGATCGTGATCTCGGCGATCCTCTACATCGGCAGGCTCTTCACATGGAAGACAACCCTCGCTTTTGCTGTGCTCCTCACGGCGATGGACATCATTCACGTCTTCGGCACCAAACAGATGGCTGCTGTCGCAGAGAAGACCGTCGGACTCGGGCTACCTGTGATGATCATCGTGCCCTCCTTTCCCACCACGGGCTTCATCGCCCTAGGGCTCGGCGACCTCCTACTCTCAGGGCTCTTCGCCACCCAGACCGCGCAGAGAAACGGAAAACGATACGGACTGATCTGCTGCGCATTCATCGCCGCAGCCCTCATGATCGGGGAACTCATTATCCTGAACACGCCCTACACCTTCCTCCCAGCAACAGTCTTCGTCACACTAGGCTGGCTCGTAACCCTAGGTCTGATGCAACTATCAAAGACAGACACTAAAGAGCGGGTAGATGCGGAAAAATAGAGAAGAAGAGAAGAACAATCGCTGAATTAAGGACAAATCGAAAAACGCTTTAAATGTCTATTGGGTTTAAATTTCTTTCAAAGCGTTCTTTAAATCTGTTAGTGAGAGCTCTTCTTTCAGTATGGATACAAATTTCATCATGTAATCATATCTATGTCGAGCCAGTTTTTTAGCTGAACTTGTGTTTAGCAGATCATATCTAGGTGTGGCCTGCTCCCAGAACCAAGATAGATCGTAGAGGGGTAGACCCGCCTCTCCTCTCCAGTGGAATGCTCTTGAGATTCCTGTGGCGCCTAACCCCTCGATCTTATCAGCGTCCCAGACTATCTTCTCTTCTAACGATTCCAACTTGTCTCTATTAGCGAAATTGTGATACCGAATTATTCTCTCGACTTTCTCACATCTTTCCTTTGGATAATCTAGTTCTCTCAGAATCTCTTTTGCCTTCTTAGCTCCAGTTTCATTGTGTGGTTCGCCAATAACCTCTCCAAGGTCATGAAGCAGAGCCGCAATCTGCACGAGCTCTAAATCCGCCTTCTCTTTTTCTGCAAGCATTATGGCTATTTGAAAGACCCTCTGAACGTGTTCATAACTATGAACACGTTCAACCATTGAAACTCTGATAATATCCTCGACTCGTCTAAGATGCGAACTCATATGTTTGGAAGAACACTAATGAAAGTTAAACTTATCCTTTCAAAGGACTGAAAGCACCACCTCAACGCCTTTCCCGATGCCCAGCCTTGTAGAGGCGTTGCCCTGATTCATGGAGATCTCCAAGTATCCTCCGCCTGCGACGAGGAGCAGGAGGTCTCCGACAGGAACGGAGGCGAAGTTTCGGACAAGAGGCATTCTGTAGGAGATAGTTCCCACCTGAACTGTGAGAACAGAGCCTAATCCGATCCCCGCTGCTTCAAGGTTCTCGTAAGTGACGTTAGTCACTAAGTTCCCGAAACCGTCTACGTGAATAACCTTTGCACATATCCTCCCCTTCTCCGTCTTCACCGTGTACAAGGGTAGCCGCTGATACTCGGAGACCTCTGAGCCGAGGTCCGAGGGCTTCAATCCTTGAGCCAGTAATGCCGCGGTCGGCGCGAAAATGTCTCTTCCATGGAACACATCTGACACTTTCAACGGCAGGAGGTCCATCCGAGTGATCTCGTAGACCTGTTTGATTCCCAGTCTCTCCGCCGCAGGGGTGAGTAGACCGTTATCAGGTCCGATGAAGTAGGCGCCTCGGGCTTCGACGATGAGGGGCTTCCTCGGTCCACCTACACCAGGATCCACGACGCCCACATGGATCGCGTCCTCGGGGAAATACCTCACCGCTCGGGCTAGATTGTAGGCGCCCTCCTCGATGTCATATTTTCCGATGTCATGAGTGATGTCAACGATGACAGCTTCGGGGTAAAGCCTAAGGATCACTCCCTTCATCTCAGCCACGTAGGAGTCCCTAATCCCATAATCCGTGAGCAAGGTGATGGCTCTCAAAGAGGGTTCCCCCCAAAACTATTGTACTGCGTTACTCAATTATAAAACTAGTTTGAGCGAGGGGACTCCTTGGTAAATAGTAGGCTATCTTTCTTCTTTTTTGAATAAGCTTCGCGAATTCTAGACAACCGCTCTAGGACGATCTGTCTGATTATCTCGCTCATTCTTGGAC
>Ga0129298_10001242_pt1 | contig 10659 bp, 9 predicted proteins | sample I19B2metaG_FD_94707 | JGI IMG/M metagenome (GOLD analysis project Ga0129298, IMG submission 94707) | Lake sediment bacterial and archeal communities from Gulf of Boni, Indonesia to study Microbial Dark Matter (Phase II) - ​I19B2 metaG | ecosystem: Environmental > Aquatic > Freshwater > Lake >...
GAATAAAGGAATATCCCCATCAGTTAAGCGGTGGGATGCGCCAGCGGGTGATGATCGCCATGGCCCTTTCCTGCAATCCAGAGCTCATCATCGCGGATGAACCCACGACGGCCCTGGATGTGACCATCCAAGCGCAGATCCTGGATTTAATGAACAGATTAAAACAGGAAATGGGGGCTTCCATTCTTCTCATTACTCACGATCTCGGCGTGATCGCAGAGATGACACAGACAGTAGTGGTGATGTATGCCGGCAGAGTGGTTGAACATGCTGATTGTGTTGAGCTCTTCGCAAGGCCAAAACACCCCTATACCCTGGGGCTGATGGCATCCATTCCGAAAATGGATGAGCCGATCCCTAAGGACAAAATGCTACAGGCCATACCGGGTGTTGTTCCGAGCTTACTTGAATTATCTCAGGGGTGTTCTTTTCAGGAGCGTTGTCCACAGGCCTTGGATCTATGTCAGGAGAGAGAACCTCCCCTCTTTAAGGTGGGGCACGACCATAGGGTGAGGTGTTGGCTTCATGGAAAACCATAATCTCCTCATTGTCCAGAAATTGAAAAAATATTTCCCCGTAGGAGGGGGCCTTTTTAGGAGACCATCCGGGTATGTAAAAGCGGTCGATGGCGTAGATCTCGCGGTTAAAAAGGGGGAGACGTTTGGGTTGGTGGGGGAATCGGGCTGCGGAAAGACCACCTTAGGCCGGTGCATCTTGAGGCTTGAAGAGCCGACGGAGGGAGAAATATATTTTGAGAACGAAGATATTCTGGCTTACGATCGCAAGGCATTAAGGCAGATTCGCAGGGATATGCAGATCATCTTTCAGGATCCTTATTCTTCACTTAACCCCCGAAAGACTGTGGGCCAGATTGTCGGAGAAGGTTTCCTGGTTCACCGCATTCTTTCAAAAAGGGACAGGCTTGAACGAGTTAAGGAATTGATGGAAATTGTCGGCCTTCATCCAGAGCATACGAATCGCTATCCTCATGAATTCAGCGGCGGCCAACGGCAACGCATCGGCGTGGCAAGGGCCCTCTCACTCCATCCGAAATTGATCATCGCCGATGAACCGGTATCCTCCTTGGACGTGTCGATCCAGGCACAGATACTGAATCTCCTTGTGCAATTACAACGGCAGTTCGATCTGACATACATCTTCATCTCCCATGGCCTAAGCGTCGTCAGGCATATCAGTGATCGGGTTGCTGTCATGTATTTGGGCCGCATTGTGGAACTTGCAAGGAGTCGATCGCTCTTCAGCCGCCCTCTTCATCCGTATACGGAGGCCCTCATGTCGGCAGTGCCCCTAATTAATCCGGAGAAGAAGAGAGACAGAATTATTCTCGAGGGAGATGTCCCGAGTCCAATCCATCCTCCCTCCGGATGCAGTTTTCATCCGCGATGCCGCCACAGCGAAGAAATATGTAGGGAAAATATACCGGTGATGGAGGAGTTTGAAGAAAATCACTGGGTGAGATGCTATTTTCCAAGAAAGTGATTAAAAAAATATCTAAGAGTTGAATATCCTCTTTTCGACCACGAATCAATCAAATCGATGTGAGGCTTCCCCTGAGCCTGTCGAAGGAGCTTGCCCTGAGCCTGTCGAAGGGTCACTTCTTAGGAGTTTCAGTAATAATCCTTTGGTAACCACTTGGGGGAAAGAAGACTTCGTTCTCTAATTCTCTCTTCTCTATTTTTTTAACTTCCAGAACGTCGATGGCCTTCAAACCATGAGTGAGCGTATAGTCCTTTATTAAAATGGGAAACCCATACGGTTTCAGTTTCTCGTAGATCTCCCGACCTTCTCTCATTTCAGACCGAAACTCCTTTGAGAACCCTTGAGCTACCTTATCCATCACCTTTTCAATCTCTCCCATATCCACATCACGGGTAACCCAATTCTCCTCAATCAATTCTCCGTCCGCTATGATCTGGATCTTCTCTGTCCGAAAACGATTGATGAAGGCCATTTCTCCGGTCTTCCTGACAACGATCTTTCGTGCCTTTGGTTTGACGCCGGGAAATTCCTCCTTGAGCCGTTTTGAAACCTCCTTCTCCCATTCAGAGAATCTTGTCTCCACATAACTCTTGGACCGATGGTCGATCATCACCATCCGATCCTCTTTAAAGTCCAAGATCGTCGTCAATCCACCTTCCGGATGGTCGGTTCGAAGTCGATCCTCGGAAAAATAGATCAGCACGGTGGAGGCTCTCCCCTCCACATCCCTCATCACCTGCTCAACGATCACCCCCGCAGTAGATTCTTGTGACGCCAAAATGAGAAGAAGGAATATCAGAAGTCCCCAAGCGACAAGACGCAAAGCGCATGGCGCACGGCGTAATACGCACTTACTATTATCTTGAATTCCGCAATTCGCAATCCGCATTTCGCACTCCTTCATAGTTTCGATTCCAATTCTTCTAACTTCTCATTGACCTCCTCCAACTGCCTCAACCACCGGGAATCCACAACCTCTCCTCCCTTCGATCTTTCCTTTTTCAATTTTCGACGAAGTCTCTTATAAGTCCTATCCAGATGTCGGAGAAGGCCGGCAAATGTCTCCTCAGTCTCCAATACTTCCTCCACCCTCTCTTCCTCTACCTCCTTCTCCTCAGGGACGAAAAGGGGTCTCCCCTCCCTCCATTGAGGAACGATCGTTCTGAAACGGAACCTCTCACGGATGACCCTACCCAATTCGATTGAAATCTTCTCTTCCCCGTGATTGACGAAGAGTTGAAGGCCGGGGTTCTTAAAATGGGAAAGCCAGTCCAGCAGCCCCTTCTGATCGGCATGGGCCGAGAATCCTCCTAAGGTGTGAATATGAGCCTTGACCGCAATCTCCTCACCAAAAAGTCTCACCGTCTTTGCCCCATCGACGAGCCTTCTCCCAATCGTGCCCTCGCCTTGGTAACCAATGATGACGATATGGGACTCGTTTCGCCAGAGGTGATGCTTCAGATGGTGCTTGATTCTTCCGGAGTTGCACATCCCGCTGGCGGAAATGATGATTCCCGGTCTTGAATCCTCATTGATGGCCTTCGATTCCTGCGTGGTCTGGGTGTAGAGGATCTCAGGAAGTTCCAATGGATTTCCTCCTCCCAACAGGATGCCCTTCGTCTCCTCGTCAAAACAATCCGAATTCCTATTGAAGATTTCGGTAGCCGAAATCGCCAAGGGGCTATCAATGTAGACCGGAAGAGGAGGAATCAAGCCCTTTCTCATGAGTTGACCAATGGTGTAGATAATATCCTGGGTTCGTTCCACTGCGAAGGCGGGGATGACCACCTTGGCGTGATCACGGATAGCTTCCTGGATGATCTTCAACAATTCGTTTACGGTCTCTTCCCTCGATTTATGAAGTCGGTCCCCATAGGTCGATTCCAACCAAAGGACATCTGCCTCTTCAACCGTGGCGGGGTCTCTGACAATAGGCTGTCCTGAACCTCCCAGATCTCCAGAAAAGACAAGTTTCTTTTCCTGACCTCCTTCTTCAATCCAAATTTCAATAATGGCAGAACCCAAGATGTGTCCTGCATCTCTAAAGCGAACTCTCACCCCATCCGCAATCGGAAATAGTTCGTCATAACGAACGGTCTGAAAATGTCGAAGACTTTCCTCCGCCTCTTTCACCGTATAAAGTGGAGGCGTCTCCGTCTTCCCGGACCTCAGATCTTTTCGAGAATGCCATTCTGCCTCCGTCTCCTGAATATGGCCACTGTCCCGAAGCATGACTTCACAGAGATCGAAGGTAGCCTTTGTCGAGATCACCTTTCCTCGAAATCCCCCTTTGACCAGTTTTGGAATCAGACCGCTGTGGTCGATGTGAGCATGAGTGAGCAAAATAAAGGAGAGATCTTTTGGACAGTAGGGCTGGAGGCTTTGGTTTCTCTCCTCAAGTTCTTTTCCACCTTGAAACATTCCACAATCGACCAGCCATTTTAATGAATTCTTCTCCAAAAGGGTGGCCGAACCGGTAACGGTCCTCACTCCTCCTAAGAATTCTACCCTCATGCCATAGCCCTTTATGTAGAATTGAAAAAATGAAATCCAAATGCCAAATCTATCCCAAATTTCAAACATTAAAACTAAAATCCAAAATAAACCAAAGTGTTCCAAGCCTTGAATTATTGCATTTATCATTCATTTGAACTTTGGACTTTGACATTTGGCATTACTATTTGTTGACATTGGACTCCCTTTTTCCTAATATAAAATTGTCGATTTTTCAATCAAAAATGGCCAACCCCACCCTTCCCCAAAATGGGTGAGGGTGGGGGAGAGGAGAGATCATGCCCAATAAAAGATATGTCATCAATGAGATGACCGTGAGAGACACCTGGAGGATGTTCCATATCATGGCAGAATTTGTGGAAGGATTTGAGGCCTTAGCTGAATGCCCTCCAGCGGTCAGCATCTTCGGATCCAACCGAGCTAAACCTGAAGACGAGGTTTACCAGAAGGCAGAACGAATCGGTCAACTCCTCGCAGAAAATGGGTTTGGGGTCATTACAGGCGGAGGCCCTGGCGTCATGGAGGCTGCCAATAAAGGCGCCTCCTTAGCAGGAGGGAAGTCCATCGGTCTTAACATTGAACTGCCCCTCGAACAGACGCCCAACCCCTATACAAATCTCAATCTAACGTTCCATTATTTCTTTGTTAGAAAAGTGATGTTCATCAAATATGCGGTCGCTTACATCATCCTTCCTGGCGGCTTTGGAACGATGGACGAACTCTTTGAATCGATCACGCTCATCCAGACCAACAAGATCAGACCCTTCCCAGTCATCTTGGTTGGGTCAGAATATTGGAAAGGTCTTTTGGATTGGATCAAGGGAGTGGTTTTGAAGGAAGAAAGAATATCACCCGCAGATTTGGAAATCCTCCAACTGACCGATGAACCAGAGGACATCATTAAGATCATCAAAAAGACGGTCATCCTCTAATCCCCTCACCCTGCCCTCTCCCTCCAGGGAAGAGGGCAGAGTGAGGGGTAATCCATCAATCAGTTGTGAAGGCTATAAACCCCGTCGACGACGTGATAGGTGAGGAGAGTGGTCAATTCGATTAACTTTCGCGCCTCATCTTCAGGAAGGTATCCTAATGATTCATTTCTGCAGATGGCTTCCCACTGACGGAGACTTTTCCGAACCGTGTGCTTATTCGAGCCTGAGATCCAAAGGCTGACCTGTTCGGTCAAAACCCTTGCATATTTTCGAATCAACTTCCACGCAGGCAGAAGCTTTCTATGTCCGTTCTCCGGGCTGATGAAGAGTTCGTTCATATCGTTGAGATATTCCTGGAGTTCCTCATCCAAGATCTCTCCATCCAATCCCCACCACTCCGAGACAGTCTCTTCTACCGTCGCATAGGCTCCATCGTGCTTCTTTCTTGTATTGAGTGGCTCTTCCCCTGCAATCTCCTCCATGAGACGATCCACCATTGACAATTTTTCCAATGCATTGGGCCAGCTTCGATATTTCGTTCCCCAATGAGACCGAGGATCGAGCCAGATCGCAAAAGTCTCGGCCCAGTCTTCATCAGGGTGCTTTTGAGCATAATGAGGATCGCCCAAATAGTGGAGGTGCCTGACGTAACTCTTTGACCAAGGGTTGACTCGGGAAAGGTATCCGTCTCGGTACTTCTTATTAAAATCTCCGAAGGTTTCCTTCCAATCCTTTTGTTGCCAAAGTTTATACGCATAGTTCACAGCATGGCCTGTTTCGTGGCGTAAGGTCTTCATGATCCCTTCATTTGACGGTACATCTCCCTCGAGATCCTTCAACTCAGGCGTGGCCAAGTAAAACGGGACGCTGATGGAGATCTTCTTGTTGACGCACCCCCACTCATTCCCAAAATAGAAATCAGGCCAGAGCAGGATGCGGTGTTCCCTCAATTCCTTCTTCAGCCTCCTAAAGAGGGGACTCATGCTTTCATCCATATCCAGTTCTAAATCGCAAATCCTCGTTGTCAGAAACTTTTGGTAACTGATTTCGTCCATCTCTTTGCCTCTAACACCCGACCTTAATATAATATCTGCATTGTCAGAGGTCAAAGGATTTTTTTTCACAAGGAATTGTATTGTGATTTCAATAAATTACATGAAAATACTCTTTGAGTTCCTAAGGGACTACCCTGTCATCCTGAACTCATTTCAGGATCTCACTCTTGGCGTCCCAAAAACCGAGATTCCGAAATAAATTCGGAATGACATACCTTGCGAGACCTGAAACGTGATTCAAGGTCACACCCTTTTTTCTCCTTGTCATCCCGGGGTTTGAAAATAGCCTGTTAAATTGATCATTTTTGTTTTAATATAATTTCAAAGTCTGATTCCCAAAAGGTATGGAGACGCGATGGATGTCTTTGTTTCAGGTGTCGGTATGACGAAATTTGGGAGGTCGAAGGATTCCCTCGACAAGATGATGGCGCATGCCGCTGGATTGGCTTTGAAAGATGCTCAATTAGAGCGGGTCGATGCAATCTATATCGGGGTAATGAATGTTGAGGAGTTTGTCGGGGATTCAAACTTCGCTGCCCTATTAACTGATACCATTGGGCTTACTGGCATTCCTTCGACTCGGGTAGAGACCGCTTCTTCAACAGGTGCAGGTGTTTTTGAGACAGCCTTCTACGCTGTCGCCTCCGGTCATTTGAAGAATGTCCTCGTCCTTGCCGGTGAGAAGATGACCCATCTGCCAACAGCCAAGACCACACGAATTCTCGCCGAGGTGATCGACCGATCGGAACGAAGGTACGGAGCGACCATGCCAGCTTTGGCCGCTATGATCGCACAGAGATATGCGCAAGAGTGCAACCTCTCCATCTCAAAGCTGGAGGATATCCTTGCTCAGGTGGCTATCAAGAACCACTCCAATGGTCTCCTCAATCCTTATGCTCAATTCAGAAAGATCATCACCGAGGAAGAGTATCTCAAGAGTCAAATGGTTTCTTACCCTCTACGCCTTTATGATTGCGCGCCGATCACGGACGGGGCTTCAGCCATTGTCCTTACCACTGAACCCACCCTCGTCAGAGTCTCTGGCATCGGCCATGCCACTGACACCTCTGCCGTCAGACATCGTGCCTCTTTCACCTCCTTCAACTCCACAAAAGAGGCTGCAATCAAGGCCTATACGATGGCTCAACTCAACCCCTCCGATATCCAGTTCGGTGAGGTCCATGACGCCTTTACCCTTTTTGAAATCATTGGCACGGAAGATTTAGGTTTTTTCCCGCTTGGAGAGGGTTGGAAAGCTTTGGAAGAAGGAACGACTCTCCTTAGAGGAAGGCTTCCGATCAATCCCTCTGGAGGTTTGAAGTCAAGGGGACATCCAGTGGGCGCCTCTGGTCTTGCCCAATTGGTGGAGATCGTCTTTCAGCTCAGACAAGAGGCAGGAGAGGAAAGACAACTGGAAAGAGCAGAGATCGGTCTGGCCCAAAGCATTGGGGGATTGGGCAATAATAACCTGGTCACCATACTGGAGCGGAGCGATCGAAAAAAGATATTGCGACAAGGCTGGAGACTCGAATATGAGCCAAAGATTACGGTTTCGGCGAAAACAACCATACCTCCACCCCTACAGGGAGTTGGAGTCTTAGAGACATTTACTACCCTTTATGCTCCACCCGAAGGGTTCCGTTCGCCCCTCACCCTCGGTTTTGTCAAAACGAAAACAGGTGAAAGGGTGATGGCCTGCAATCCTGATTACCGCTCTCCAAAAGAATTGAAGATGGGTAAAAAGGTTTATTTAAAAACGAGGGAAGGCCTCTATGTCTTCGAAAAACTCACCCTCTGGAACCGCTTGAAACGTTTGATCAAACGCTCACCTTGATACCAACCAACCAATCATGGAAATATGTCATCGCTCCTTATTGCTCATAAAACAGGTAATCGCTTAAATTTTAACGTGATGGGTTTTGGGGTCAAAGCTAAACTATACACTTCACCAAATTCGGCAAGGATAAGTATGAATGGAAGAATAATCGTTGCCTGGTCTTGAAATTTGACAGAAGATTTCATTGAAGTGTGGAGCGAATCTGCATACGACGCCTTAGATTTCTGTGGAATGATTCTTTACGGCTTCGCCACTCTTAAGAAATATTACGGTTTACGGACACGAGACACGAACACGGGCACGTTATTTTTTAAATAACCTGGTGGAAAAGGTGAACGCTAAGAAGACAGGATTGGCTTTCATTGCAGATTTGAATTTTGTCAAATGCCAAAGGCAGACTCCTGTCCTCGATCCGCTTTGCGTCGGTTAGGGAGAACGGGGTGGAAAGAAGTCTAAAAAAGTCACAGAGACTTGACAATATCTAAAAACCAAAATAGTATTAATTGAAAAGAGGGTGGAGATTGAATGAAAGAGGCATTAAGATATTTGAACAATGCAAGAGAAACCCTAAAGTCTGCACCTATTGAAGACGGGACCTATACAGACATTAAACCCGTTCGAGAAGCCTGTGGAACAGCCTATCTTGCAATATTCATGGCAATAGATGAATACTTATTGGAAATAGGGGTTGAGCAGGACAAATTACCAACTTCTGCGGCCGGCTATCGGAAGGCGCTGCAGAAATATCCGTCTGTTCATGATGGAAAACTCCTGAGGAGTTTTGAGGCCCTTTATAACGAATTGCATATCGCTGGCCATTATAGAGGGCTTTTAAGAGAGGTGAAGGTTGTAAAAGAAGTTTTCAAATCAGCAAAAGCCTTCATTGAGAAGGTAGTAGCTGGTTAGAATAATTGGTGCCTGGCCTTGGAATTTGACAGAAGATTTTTTTGAAGTGTGGAGCGAACCTGCATACGACGCCTTAGATTTCTGTGGAATAATTCTTGAGCAAGGAGAGAGGGGCAGGCCTTGCAATAATACATTTAATCGGCGGTAATATTTCAAAATATGTAGATCCTAAGTGCAAAAAACTCTTCAAATCTTTTCCTTCACCGCTTCCAGGAATTCTGCTGCGGATAATATTCTGACTCCTTCGTATTCTTTCTTTGGGAAATGGCGCTTGTTGCCTGTTACAATCGCCTTGGCTCCACCTGATAAGGCGACCTCTAAAAAGGGGTCATCGTCAGGGTCAGGGAGATGAAACTTCAAAGGCTTCACTGAAACCAGAAACCCTTCCTCTTCGATCTGTTCCAAAAACACTTCAACATTCTCTTTGGCAAAGTTAAACTTTGAACGGTTCAAGACATCACGATACTCTGAAAGAAGGCGAAGATCGTAAGCCAATTGAATGGTTCCGTCTGTCACAAGGCGGAGGATGGTCGCTGCCTTACTATAAGGCTTAAGGATGCCGGAAATAAGGACATTCGTATCGAGGACGATGATCATCGTTTGCGGCTCTTCCGGACAGCCCTAATCTCAGATTCAATTTGAGAATCCGTCAATTTGTCTAAACCTGATTCAATTGATCTTTTCTGCATTTCCTCCAAGGCGATGAGAGCGCGGCTACGGCGGATTGAACGGACGGTCTTTTCCAATGTCTCTTCTGTGACTCCCGAAAGGAGAGCGATGGGTTTACCGTTGGAAGTAATGACCACTTCCTCGTCCTTAATTCTGCTCCAGATTTCCTTGGGCTTGGTATTTAGATCTCTCACGGATATGAAGCGCATCTTAAACCTCCCTAATTTTTGTCAATCAATAAAATAGCATATTATCTGACAATTGTCAAACAACAATCTCCTTCAGTTAAGGAGCAGAGAAGATTGCGGATTGCAGGTCAGGCTTGCAATATTGCAATTTAGGAGAATGGATATAATAAGTGGTATCTGGGGGGGAAGTTTGGGGTCAGGTCTTTAATCTTGATTTTTCTCGAAACATCAAAAAGCAAGACCTGACCCCAAGCTTCGGACAAGCTTCTGGAATGAAAATTAAGTTATCACAAATCGATTAGAATCTCAAGGCTCAGTGACCAGAAAGGATAAGGGTCTGCCCTTGATATTTAAGCGCAGACCTTTTGTCAGAAGTAATAGAATGTTTATCCTAACCTTATTTTCCCTCTTTGGCCTTCAATTCTTTGAATTTCTCCTGAATCTCCTTAACCTTATCGGGATGGGTCAAAAGATCGTAGGCCGTAAGAGCAATAACCTTACCTGCAATCACCGTTGCCTTCCATCCTTCCTCGGAGGCTGCGGCCTCTCGAAACGCGTCGGAGTGGAGCGCAGTTCCGTCCGGTGCAATCTTGAAGCTTAGATTCACGGTTGGGTAGACGTGTCCCACATTTCCGAGATCGGATGAACCGACATCTGTCCGATCCTTAATCTCGCTTTCAGGGATACCAAGAGATTTTACTTGATCCATCACCATCTTCGTGAATGCCGGGACTGCGATCGGAGCTTTCAGGGACGTACGGGGCTCTTTGAATTCGAGCTTCGCACCCGTGGCTAATTCTCCTGCTTTAGCGCAGTTTACAACCTTCTCGTAAGTTTGCTCCATTGTGGCTGTATCCAGTGCCCGAACTGCAAACTCAGCCTCTGCCAGTTCGGGAACCACATTCCCCAGGTCCCCACCCTTTTTGATGATCCCATGTATCCGGACATCCTGACGGACATGCTCTCGAAGAATATCTGTGGCATTAAAGGTTAGAATGGCTGCATCGAGTGCGCTGATCCCTTTATGAGGCGCTGCAGCCGCATGGGCAGCCTTACCC